>ERZ1673741.2366-NODE-2366-length-13411-cov-3.721773_pt1 | contig 13411 bp, 9 predicted proteins | sample MGYA00580209_ERZ1673741 | MGnify/ENA primary metagenome ERZ1673741 (study PRJEB41218, sample SAMN15661754) | gut metagenome | host: Homo sapiens | place: Canada: London | collected 2015-08-20/2019-03-30 | study: EMG produced TPA metagenomics assembly of... | reverse complement strand
CCCTTAGCGGCAGTACCTCTATTTATAGTCGCACACTCCCGGATGGTCGTGTTATCACCAATCTCGACGATTGTCTTCTCTCCCTTGAATTTAAGATCCTGAGGAATGGCAGAAATAACAGCCCCCGGAAAAATCTTACAATTTTTCCCGATATGCGCTCCCTCCAGGATAGTGACATTCGAACCAATTCTTGTTCCCTCCTCAATGACAACATTCTTATCAATTGTCACAAAAGGCTCAATCACCACGTTATCCGCGATCTGAGCTTCAGGATGAACATAAGCTAACGGTTGTTTCATTCGTTTTTTTTATTTAATTACAATATAATAATTACATTTTAAGTACAAGCTTATCACTATTTTTTCGTTTTTGCAACCTGGGCCATGAATTCACCCACTTCACAAACTAACGTTTTACCGACAAAAGCGTACCCTCTCATCGTCACGATCCCGCGACGGATAGGAGCAATCTTCACCAGCTTAAAGACTAGCGTATCGCCCGGAACAACTTTATGACGGAATTTGATTCCATCTATTTTCACGAAATAGGTGGAATAGTTCTCCGGATCTTCCACCTGATTCAACACTAGAATTCCCCCGCATTGCGCCATCGCTTCCACGATTAGCACGCCCGGCATTACCGGTTCTTCCGGGAAGTGCCCCACGAAGAAAGGTTCGTTCATGGTGACATTCTTGCAACCGATCACGATGTCATCCGTCACCTCGTAAATCTTATCAACCAACAGGAAAGGAGGACGATGAGGCAACAAGGCTCTCACCTTATTCACATCCATTAACGGTTCGGCCGTCGTGTCCACGTCGGGACGAACATCTTCTCTTTCCGCCTGCGTGATGGCCTTACACATTTTCTTGGCCAAGCTGGTATTTGCTTTATGACCCGGTCTCTCCGCGATAACACGTCCTTTGATAAAACGCCCGCATAAAGACAGATCCCCGATAACATCCAGCAATTTATGACGAGCCGGTTCATTGTCAAAGTACAGGTCCAAATTATTCAAAATACCCTGTTTCACCTCGATAGAATCGTGGTTGAACAGTTTAGCCAGACGGTTCACCTCTTCTTGAGAAATTTCACGATCAACGATCACAATCGCGTTATCCAAATCCCCGCCTTTGATCAGATTGTGCTGCAAAAGCATTTCCAACTCGCGCAGGAATACGAATGTCCGACACGGGGCAATCTCTTTCGCAAAATCGGTTACTTGCTCAGAATAAGTAGCATACTGCATTTGCAAGTAAGGAGAATCGTAAGCAACGACCAAATTTATATTATAGTCGGTATCCGGCAATAACGTGATTTTCGTCTGCCCGTCCTCGCTACAAAATTCCATTTGCTCTTTCACGGTAAAGTAGCGTCTATCCGCTTTTTGTTCTTCAAAACCTACTTTCTCTATCTCTTCCACGTAATATTTAGCACTACCGTCCAAGATCGGGAATTCTTCCCCGCTTAACTCGATCAGGCAGTTGTCAATTCCGCTCCCGTAAAGAGCTGCCATCGCATGCTCCATGGTGAACACGCACACGCCGTCTTTTTCAAGACAACTGGCACGATCCATTAATTTTACATATTCAGCCAAAGCTGGAATTTCAGGAGATCCCTCCAAATCCATTCGACGTATTCGATAGCCAAAGTTCTCTTCAGCTGGTTTAAAGGTCGCAGTCACCTGTTTCCCGGTGTGCAAGCCTTTTCCATTCAAAGAAAATTCACTCTTTAAAGTTCTTTGCTTTACTGACATTTTATTCTGATTTTAATTTATTTACTTCTTTCTCTAAATCTTTTATTTGCCCGTATAGCTCCGGTAATTTACGGAACATGACATAACATTTTTGGTATTTCGGATAATCGAATGCAGGCGATCCGCGCAGGACAGATTTTTCCGGAATGTTGGAAGTTATACCACTCTGGGCTGCAATCTGCGTCCCCGATCCGATATTCAAGTGACCGACAATACCCACTTGCCCGCCGAACACGCAATTCTCACCTACTTTTGTCGTCCCGGCAATCCCAGACTGGGCAGCGATAACTGTGTTACCACCCACCACCACGTTATGTGCAATCTGGACTAAATTATCGAGTTTAACTCCCTTTTTAATAATCGTAGATCCCATGGTAGCCCGGTCGATACAAGTATTTGCCCCGATCTCCACGTCGTCTTCTAGCAACACGTTACCGATCTGCGGGATTTTCTTGTAATGATCACCTTCCGGAGCGAATCCGAAACCGTCAGCTCCCAGTACCACTCCGGCATGAAGGATACAGGATTTCCCGACCACGCATTCCGTGTAAATCTTTACCCCGGCATAAATAATCGTGTTATCCCCGATAACCACACCGTCACCGATATAGGCCTGAGGATATATTTTCACGTTATTCCCGATTTTCGCACCTCTCCCTATATATGCAAATGCCCCGATGTAAGGTTTTTCCCCGATCGTGGCACTATCACTGATATAAGAAGGTTGTTCAATTCCTACTGGTTTCGGCTTCATATCATCATACATTTGCAGTAACGTTGCAATGGCATCATAAGCCGATTCCACCCGAATCAAAGTACAGGAATACTCGTGCGTGGGTTCGAATGTTTTATTCACTAACACGATCGATGCTTGCGTCGTGTAGATATAATGTTCGTATTTAGGATTAGCTAAAAAAGCCAATGTTCCCGGCTTTCCTTCCTCTATTTTAGATACGTTATTTACAGAAATCTCGGGGTCTCCATCGACAACCCCGCTTAATAGAGCTGCTATGTCCTTTGCTTTAAACTCCATAATTCAAAAAATTTCGGCAAACTTACAAATTTTATTTGGAACTATATAGAAAATGTGACAAATATGTTTCCATACCAATATTTAAAACCATACATATCAAGGCTTAAAGGCTTGTTTCCAACACGATTCCCATTACGATGAAACCTCTTTCCCGAAAACATTCGCCCCGGAAAAATATCCCGCCCTCACCTATTTTCCACTGGAACTCTTTGGATTAAAAATAATTAATTGTATCTTTGCACTCGGTTATTAACAAACGAGGGGGCGATTAGTCCCCTCTTCTGTTATCTTAGATTAAAGAGTAGAATGAAAAGTACAGAGGAAATAAAAGACATTATCGAAACAATACTGCAGGGGACAGATTTGTTTCTGGTGGACTTGAAAGTATCTCCGGACAACTCGATCGAGGTCTACATCGACTCCCTGAAGGGCATTAACGTGGATTCCTGCGTGACCCTCAGCAAACAATTGGACGCAAAACTGGATCGAGATACCGAGGATTTCGAGTTAACCGTTTCGAGTGCCGGAATTGGTTACCCCTTCAAAGTAACCCAGCAATACGAGAAAAACCTGGGAAACCAAGTGGAGGTGAAACTGCAAAACGGGGGAAAATTACAGGGAACCTTAAAATCCCATTCCATCACGGGAATCGTAATTGAATGTGAAGAAAAAGTGGCCGTGGAAGGGAAGAAGAAGAAAAGCATCGTCAAAGTGGAGAAAGAGATTCATTTTACAGACATAAAGGAGGTTAAAGATATTGTTGTTTTCTAAATACATAAAATAAAAATGGAAGCCATTAATTTGATAGATTCATTCGCAGAATTTAAAGAGCTTAAAAATATTGACAGGGCAACCTTGATGAGAGTATTGGAAGATATTTTCAGAAACATGCTTATCAAGCGTTACGGGACGGACGAGAATTTTGACATCATTATAAACATCGACAAGGGAGACTTGGAAATCTGGAGAAACCGTATCGTGGTGGAAGACGATGCCTTCGAAAACCCGAATACCCAAATTTCCCTGACAGAAGCAAAGAAAATCGATGCCGACTACGAGGTGGGAGAAGAAGTGACCGACGAGGTGAAATTCAAAGATTTCGGACGCCGTTCCGTGCTGGCTTTAAGACAAAACCTTTCAGCCCGGATTCTTGAACTGGAGAAAGATCACATCTTCACCAAATACAAAGAGAAAGTGGGCCAGATCGTGACCGGAGAGGTTTACCAAGTATGGAAAAAAGAGATTTTGGTTCTGGATGACGAAGGCAACGAGTTGATCCTCCCGAAACAGGAACAAATCCCCAGTGATTTCTTCAAGAAAGGAGATACCATCCGGGCCGTCGTTATTCGTGTGGAAATGAAAAACGCCTCCCCGTACATCATCCTTTCCCGTACATCACCCGTATTCCTTGAAAGATTGTTCGAGAACGAGGTTCCGGAAATATTTGATGGCTTAATTACGATTAAAAACGTGGTACGTGTTCCGGGAGAACGCGCCAAAGTGGCCGTTGAATCATACGATGACCGTATCGACCCGGTGGGTGCTTGTGTCGGAATGAAAGGTTCACGTATACATGGAATCGTCCGGGAACTGAGAAACGAAAATATAGACGTGATTAACTACACGAACAACATCCAACTATACATCACCCGCGCATTGAATCCAGCCAAGATCAACAAGATTGAAATGGACGAGGAAAACAAGAGAGCGAACGTTTACCTGAACCCGGAGGAAGTTTCCTTGGCCATCGGTAAAGGCGGTTTGAATATCAAACTGGCCAGCCAGCTCACGGGCTACGAGATCGATGTTTATCGTGAACTTGAAACCGCAGAAGAAGAAGACGTTAACCTGGAAGAATTCTCCGACGAGATCGAACCATGGGTAATCGAGGAACTGAAACGCGTGGGTTGTGACACGGCAAAGAGCGTGTTAGAGTTAAGTGAATCAGAATTAGAGAGCAGGACTGATCTTGAGATAGAGACCATCAGGGATGTTCTCAAAATATTAAGAGCCGAATTTGAATAAGGAACGCTCAAGGTTATAATGCTTGTAAAATAAAATCTTAATATGGCAGTTAGACTAAGTAAAGTTGCTAGAGAATTTAACGTAGGTTTGTCCACGATAGTGGATTACCTGCAGGAAAAGGGGATTAAGATTTCATCTGATCCAAACGCGAAACTAACAGATGACCAGTACTCTTTAGTAGCAAAAGAGTTTTCTACCGATAGCGAGGCTAAAAAAGAATCCAATCGAGTAGATTTAAAAAATACACGGTTAAAAAAAGAAACGGTTACCATTGATAACATGAACAATGGTACGGAGGAACACGCTCCGGAATTTATATCTATAAAGGACGAGATTAAACTGGAAAATAAAATTAAGGTCGTGGATCACATCGACCTGAACAGACTGAATAAACAACAAAAACCGGAAGAGAAGGTTGAGGAGGTAAAAGAGGTGAAGATCGAGGAAAAGAAAGAAGAAAAACCGGCAGAACCTCAGGTAAAAGAAACTCCCGTAGTTGCACAAAAGCAAGAACGGGAAGAAGCTCAAGCTCCTGTTGCCAGAACTCCGAAAACGATCATCAAGCAACCGAAAGTTGAAACCCGTCAAGAGGAAAAAGCCCCGTCTGAAGATTATTCCAACAGAACCGACAGGGAAGTGAGCTACAAATCACCGACCCCGGCGATTAAAGACGTGAAGGTTGTCGGAACAATCGATCTGGACGCGATCAATCAGCGTACCCGCCCCCCGAAGAAAAGCAAACAAGAAAGAGAAAGGGACAAACGGGAACTCAAGAAAAAATCTTTGGTTCCTCCCAAGAGTACGGATGACATCGTGATCAAGAAAAATATCGTGATAAACGAAGGTGAAGAAGATTCAGATGAATCGGAAACTCGTAAAAAGAGAAAACGTATTCTGAAAAAAGACGAGAAAATCAATATTGAAGCTTCTAAAACCGCCAAGCAAGAGGAAAGTAAGAAGAAAATAAAGAAGATAAAGAAAAAGAAAGCCAGCAAGGCTGAAATTTCTGAAGAAGACGTACAAAAGCAAATCAAAGACACGTTTGCCCGTTTGGGGAACAAGGGAAAAACCAAGAGTTCCAAACACCGGAGAGACAAGCGAGATGCCGTACACCAGAAGATGCAGGCTGAAATGGAGCAGGCAGAGCTGGAAAAGAGTATCCTTAAACTCACGGAATTCGGTACGGTTAGCGAGTTAGCAACCATGATGGATATTTCCGTGGCAGATATTATCTCAACTTGCATGTCCTTGGGCTTGTTCGTGTCCATCAACCAACGTCTGGATGCAGAAACCATTAATATCGTGGCAGAAGAATTCGGATTTGATGTCGAATTTGTGAGCGTGGATATTCAGGAGGCCATTGACGAGGATGAAGACGAGCAGGAAGAACACGTGGAATCCCGTCCGCCGATCGTGACTGTTATGGGACACGTTGACCACGGTAAAACATCTTTATTGGACTATATCCGTAAAGCAAACGTGATTGCCGGAGAGGCAGGAGGAATCACCCAACACATCGGTGCTTACAGCGTGAAACTTGCTGATGGTAGAACCGTGACATTCCTAGATACCCCGGGACACGAGGCGTTTACCGCCATGCGTGCCAGAGGTGCCCAAGTAACGGATATTGCCATCATCATTATTGCAGCCGATGATAACGTCATGCCGCAGACTGTTGAGGCAATCAATCACGCCAGTGCGGCAGGAGTACCCATTGTATTCGCAATAAACAAAATTGATAAACCGGGAGCTAACCCCGACAAGATCCGGGAAGAACTGGCTGCCATGAACTACCTCGTAGAGGAGTGGGGTGGTAAATACCAATGTCAGGAAATCTCAGCCAAAAAAGGTTTGAACGTAGAAGAACTTCTGGAGAAAGTGTTACTTGAGGCAGAAATCCTAGAGTTAAAGGCTAACCCGAAACGGAAAGCGATCGGTTCAATCATCGAGTCCTCGCTAGATAAAGGACGGGGATACGTGGCAACCGTACTCGTACAAAGCGGAACGTTACGCGTAGGAGACGTGGTACTATCCGGACAATATTTCGGACACGTGAAGGCCATGTTCAACGAACGCGGAAGTAAAATGGAAGAGGCTGGACCATCCTGCCCGGCATTGATACTCGGTTTGAACGGGGCTCCACAGGCCGGAGACAAATTCAACGTCATGGGTAACGAGAAAGACGCCCGTGCTTTGGCTAACAAGCGAGAACAACTGCAACGCGAACAAGGGTTACGTACCCAGAAACATATCACGCTGGACGAAATCGGTAGACGTATTGCCATCGGAAACTTCCAGGAGTTGAACATCATCGTGAAAGGAGACGTGGATGGTTCTATCGAAGCTTTGTCCGACTCTTTGATCAAGTTGTCAACCCCGGAAATCCAAGTGAACGTGATCCACAAAGCCGTGGGGCAAATTTCCGAAGGCGATGTCATGTTGGCTGCCGCATCGAACGCTATCATCATCGGATTCCAGGTACGTCCCTCCATGGGTGCTAGAAAGCTGGCAGAGAAAGAGGAAATCGACATCCGACTTTACTCTATTATCTACACGGCTATCGAGGAAATCAAATCCGCCATGGAAGGTATGCTATCCCCTGAATTCAAGGAAGAGATCACCTCTACCGTGGAAGTGCTTGAAACATTTAAGATTACCAAGGTGGGAACGATTGCCGGATGTATCGTGAGAGACGGAAAGATTACTCGTTCTTCAAAAGTACGCGTGATTCGGGACGGTATCGTGATCTTCACCGGAGAACTAGGATCATTAAAACGTTTCAAGGACGACGTGAAAGAAGTTTCCAAGGGATTCGAGTGTGGTTTGAACATCAATAATTACAACGATATTCAGACAGGAGATTTCATCGAAAGCTTTGAAGAAGTGGCCGTGAAAAAAACATTATAAAAAATTTAACTATAAGCTAACATAGTTTCTCTCGATAATTTTGTACTTTGCATCACTAAATTTTAGAGAGAAATTATTTTAAAAACTAATTTAATTTATTCATGAAAAGACTATTAATTCTTACAGCAATATTAACCTTAATGGTTGGGGCTGCAAATTCACAGGTATTAAAACCAGTGAAATGGCAAATTTCTTTCAAGAAAGTAAGCGAAGGTGTTTATGACATCATCTGTAAAGCTACTGTTGAAAGCGGCTGGCACCTGTACGATACTAAATTACCGGAGAACGGACCTCTTCCTACAACTTTCAATATAGATGAAGATGAGACAAAAGACATTGAATTAGTAGGAGAATTTAAAGCAACCACAGAACCTAAAACTGAAAAGAGCGAAGCCTTCAATATGGAATTGAAATATTTCGAAGGAACCGTGACTTTCGTACAACGGGTGAAACTGAAAGGAGACAAAGCTAAATTAGTAGGCTACGTAGAATATATGGCTTGCTCCGGCGGACAATGTATCCCTCCTGCCGAAGAAGAATTTGAATTCGAATTAACGAAATAATCAAAAGGCCGTCTTCGGACGGCTTTTTTTATCTCTCTTCCCCATTGATCAACTAGAAAGAATAAAAATACATGCACTACAACCGAATTCTTTTGTTCTGTATCGTCTTCCTGTTGTTCACGTCTTGCAAAGAGAAGAAACCACCTGTGCAAACCGATTACTCGCTGGAAATTCCCCACCCGTCACAAACGCTAACCCTCTTGTTTTGCGGGGACATCATCCAACACCTTCCGCAAATATATAGCGCACACGAACCGGCGGAAAAAGACTACAAGTACCAAAAATGTTTCAAGTACATCGCTCCTTACTGGGCAGATGCCGATTTCGTCATTGCCAATCTGGAAACGACCTTGGGGAATAAAGACTTTTCCGGTTATCCCCGATTCTGCTCTCCCTGGCAAATCGCACGAGACCTCCATCAACTGGGAGTAACAACATTTGTTACCGCCAACAACCATAGTTGTGACCAACTCGGGAAAGGGATCACTAATACCATCTATTATTTGGACTCATTAGGAATCCCACACACAGGAACATTCACAGATACCCTCAATTACAAAAAGAGGCACCCGCTCTATCTTCAGAAAGACAGTTTCAAAATAGCACTACTCAACTACACGTACGGGACAAATGGCCTCCCCGTTCCGAAAGGTTTTGTCGTCCCGCACATTGACACGACCGCCATAAAACAAGACATCCAACTGGCACACCGGGACACGGCCACCAACATCATAGCCTTCATGCACTGGGGGTATGAATACCATAACTTTCCAAACAAAGAACAGCGGGCATTAAGTAAATGGTTGCATGAACAAGGAGCTGATATGGTCATCGGTTCACATCCCCACGTGGTCCAGCCGATAGAATATTATACCTCGAACAAAGATACACTAGGCGTTACCGTTTTCTCTCTGGGCAACTTTATTTCCAACCAATCCCAACAAGGAACAGAAGGAGGAATATGTATTCGAGTGACTTTAACGAAACCCCAGAACCATCCTGTACGTTATCAGATGGAGCCGATTAAATTTTACATGTACCGTCCCTACGAGGAAGGGCGGCGGCGTTATTACGTGGTACCGGAAAATTTGGCAGATAGTATTATGAAAGATTTTCACCTGACGAAAAGCAAGAATTTCTTCAAGAAAACAGATACGATACTGAAATCAACCAAAACTTTTAGTTTTTAGCTTTCCGGTTTTCACTTACATATTTATATATTTGTATGACCTTATAATAACAGAAGATGAAACTAGCAGTAATCGCACATGACGGGAAAAAAGCAGATATGGTTGCTTTCCTGAACAGACATTATGAATTCATGCACTCGGCAAACATAGAGATCATTGCTACCGGGACTACCGGGAAACACGCACAGGCTGCCGGGTTAAAAGTTGAACGCCTTCTTTCCGGTCCACTCGGGGGAGATGCCCAAATTGCAGCACAAGTGGCAGAACATAAAGTACAAATGGTGCTGTTTTTCCGAGACCCGCTTGGGAAACACCCTCACGAACCGGACGTACAAATGTTAATGCGCGTATGTGACGTTCACAATGTTCCATTAGCAACGAACCCAGCATCCGCAGAATTGATGCTGAAAGGTTTCGAGAAACAGATGCAGAAATAGTTAATGTTTTATTAAACTTTGTGTGAAGATTTGCAAATCCGCACACAAAAAACTATGTTTGTATCGATTAAAGGTTTGTAAACCATGAGGAAACGACAGATAGCTATTATCCCGCTTATTTTTGCTAGCATGATTATGCTACTGTCGTCTATTATGCCTCATCATCACCATGGCAAATTAATCTGTTTCACGCCCACACATGAACACAGTTCGTTCATCGAAAAAGAATGTCACAATGAACATGACTCAACTCCTACCGAGGGTGAATGTGAAGTCAGATTACTATTCCAGACAAGTATTGTAAAACAACATCATGACGAGTGTAATTGTTATCCGAATATCATCCCGGATCAACCATTCCAATCCATACTGCCCCTTGCCGGGTTAGATCACTCGTTATTACTTCTCGGAATACCTAAAGAAATTCCACCCATATTTTACCGGGAACGTCTCCACTCGATCACGTGGAGCATCACCTCTGCCGGCAGGGCTCCTCCTACCGTAATAGCTTAAATATAGAATTACTCGCCCAGTGTAAACCGGACAATTATTATTTATTGTTTTATTCTCAACATTAAATCATTTATTTATGAGAACAATTATTTATGCTATTACAATATTAGCGATCTCCTTATGGGGGTGCAAAAACCAATCATCACAAGATAAACACACTCACTCTGCAACGGAGACTCACGCAGGACATGACCATAGCCACGAAGGACATAATCACGAACATGAGGGACACGATCATGAACATGAAACGGCAGAGGAACACGCCGGTCACAATCACGAAAGTAAAGCAACAAAACACAGTGACGAGATCATTTTCCCGAAAGCCCAAGCTGCTAAAACCACTTTCGAAGTACGGGAAATTCAACCCGCCTCTTTTAATCAAGTAGTTAAAACAACAGGACAAGTGCTTGCCGCTCCCGGTGATGAGGCTGTCATCGTCGCCACCAGCAATGGCGTCGTTTCCTTCTCTTCCAACAAATTAACGGAAGGGACAAAAGTTCAAAAAGGACAATCCCTGTTCCAGATTTCCTCAAAGGACATCGCAGAAGGAGATTACTACACGAAAGTAAAAGCAACTTACGAGGCAGCTAAAGCCAGCTATGACCGTGCCGAGGCTCTTGTAAAGGACAAAATCATATCTCAAAAGGAATTCGAAAGTACCAAGCTGGAATTCGAGAACGCAAAAACAGCTTATAACGCCGTATCCAATAACAAAACGGCAAAGGGAGTCAGTGTAAACGCCCCGATCAACGGACACATGAAAAACATTCTTGTAAAAGAAGGAGAATACATCACGGTCGGACAACCGTTAGCAACGGTTTCTCAAAACCAACGCCTAGTACTCCGGGCCGAAGTATCCCAAAGATACTACAATGCCATGCAATCCGTAAAGAGCGCTAATTTCAAGACCCCGTACGATAATAAAGTTTACTCCTTGGAAGACCTAAACGGACGCTTACTCTCTTTCGGAAAAACGTCCAACGAGAATTCATTCTTTATCCCCGTATCTTTCGAATTTGACAATAAAGGCGAAGTGATCCCGGGGTCCTTCGTAGAAGTATATCTTATTTCATCCCCAATTGAAAACACGTTATCCATCCCCGTGTCCGCATTGACCAACGAGATGGGAATCTACTACGTGTACGTGCAAATTGACGAGGAAGGCTATCGTAAACAAGAAGTTGCATTAGGTGCCAACAACGGTAAAGAGGTACAGATCATCAAAGGCCTGCACCCCGGAGACCGTGTCGTAACTCAAGGAGCCTATCAAGTCAAAATGGCCTCTGCATCCGGAGCAATTCCTCACGGACATAGCCATGAACACTGATAAACTAAAAGTTAGAAGATAAAAACTAAAAGTTTAATTTAGAGTTTGGGACAAAAACATCAGCCTTGTGTGGCTGAAATCTAAAATTTTAAATCTAAAATTAATCACGGATGCTGAATAAGATTATACAATATTCATTACATAACCGGCTGGTGGTAATGATCGCATCGATAGCTTTGCTCCTATGGGGGTCCTACACGGCGCATAAAATGGAAGTGGATGTATTCCCGGATTTGAACGCACCCACGGTGGTAGTTATGACCGAGGCGCAAGGAATGGCTCCCGAAGAGGTGGAGCGTATGGTAACCTTCCCGATCGAAACGGCTGTCAATGGAGCCACGGACGTGAAAAGCGTACGTTCATCCTCTACAACCGGATTCTCGGTAGTCTGGGTACAATTTGATTGGGGTACCAATATTTACACGGCCCGTCAGATCGTGTCTGAAAAACTATCCACGTTGGGAGATGTTTTACCAAGTAACGTGGGACAACCCACCCTTGGACCGCAATCTTCCATCTTGGGAGAAATGATGATTTTCGGGTTAACTGCCGACAGTACTTCTTTACAGGATTTACGGACGATTGCCGACTGGACAATCCGGCCCCGTTTGTTATCCACGGGTGGAGTTGCACAGGTAGCCGTGATCGGTGGTGACATCAAGGAATACCAGATTCTTCTTGATCCCGCACGGATGAAACATTACGGGATCAGCATGGATGAAGTGTTGACCGTCGTGGATAACATGAATCAGAACTCCACGGGAGGTATTCTATACGAATATGGTAACGAGTACATTGTGCAAGGTCTTTTGGCAACAAATGACGTAGAAGAAATCGGTAAAGGTGTGGTAAAAACCGTGAACAACGTTCCGGTTTTATTATCGGACATCGCAACCGTACAAATCGGACCGAAAGAACCGAAACTGGGGCTTGCCTCCGAAAGAGCAAAACCTGCCGTACTGGTAACCATCACGAAACAACCGAACACGAACACGCTGGAGCTAACCGATAAACTGGATCAGGCCATCGTGGACCTGCAAAAGACATTACCGTCTGACGTGAAAATCTCTTCCGACATATTCCGTCAATCCCGCTTTATTGAAAGTTCTATTTCTAACATACAGAAAGCACTGTTCGAGGGAGCTATTTTCGTGGTTGTCGTGCTTTTCTTCTTTTTAATGAACGTGCGTACCACGATTATTTCGCTAGTTGCCCTTCCCCTATCCTTGCTGGTTGCCATTCTAACCCTTCACGGGCTTGGCCTGACAATTAACACGATGAGTTTAGGAGGACTTGCCATTGCCATCGGTTCACTTGTGGACGATGCCATTGTCGACGTGGAGAACGTGTACAAGCGACTACGGGAAAATCAATTAAAGCCCGCAGAAGAAAGACTTTCCTCGCTGAAAGTCGTGTTCGAAGCCTCCCGCGAAGTACGTATGCCGATTCTGAACTCGACACTGATTATCGTGGCTTGTTTCTTGCCATTATTCTTCCTTTCCGGAATGGAAGGACGTATGTTGATTCCGCTGGGTATCGCATTTATCGTGGCCCTATTCGCCTCAACAGTTGTGGCATTAACCTTGACCCCGGTACTGTGTAGTTATATGCTAACCACCAAAAAGGCGCTGAAGAAAAACGAGAAAGAACCTTTCGTGTC
>ERZ1673741.2365-NODE-2365-length-13411-cov-10.861485_pt1 | contig 13411 bp, 9 predicted proteins | sample MGYA00580209_ERZ1673741 | MGnify/ENA primary metagenome ERZ1673741 (study PRJEB41218, sample SAMN15661754) | gut metagenome | host: Homo sapiens | place: Canada: London | collected 2015-08-20/2019-03-30 | study: EMG produced TPA metagenomics assembly of... | reverse complement strand
TCTGGGGCTTGGAGGAGAAGCCGGAGCGGATGCCGGTGAGCTTGAATTTGCCCAGGCTCTTGTTGTCGCGGGCAAAGTGGCGCTCTCCCTGCAGCACGTTGATCTCCACGCTGGTCTGCATGGGGCGGGCCGTGGTAAAGATCTGGCTCTTGCGGGTGGGGATCATGCTGTTGCGGGTGATGAGGGGGGTGGCCACGCCGCCCAGCGTCTCAATGGACAGCGTCAGCGGGGTGACATCCATCAGCACAAGGCCCTGCGCGGCCGCGCCAGTGGCACCGGCCAGCTTTCCGCCGCCCTGCAGCAGGCCGCCCTGCACGGCGGCACCCATGGCCACGCATTCATCGGGGTTCAGGGTGTGGCTGGGCTCACAGCCCAGCAGCTCCCGGACCTGCCGCTCCACAGCGGGCATCCGGGTGCTGCCGCCCACCAGCAGGACTTTGCCCAGCTGGCTGGCGGAAAGCCCGGCATCCCGCAGGGCGTTCTGCACCGGCTGAACGGTGCGGGCCAGCAGGTCACCGGTCATCATCTCAAACTGGGGGCGGCCCAGGCTCAGATCCAGATGGTGGGGGCCATCCTTGCCCACCGCGATGAACGGCAGGTTCAGCTGAGCGGAAAGCGCACTGGAAAGCTCCTTCTTGGCCTTTTCCGCTTCCTCCTTCAGGCGGCCCATGGCGGCGGGGTCCTTGGTCAGATCGATGCGGTCAGATCTGCGGAACTCCGCCACAGCCCACTCAACGATGCGCTCGTCAAAGTCATCGCCGCCCAGATGGGTATCGCCGCCGGTGGCCAGCACTGTAAAAGTACCGTCCTCGATCTCGATGATGGACACGTCAAAGGTGCCGCCTCCCAGATCGTACACCAGGATCTTCTGGGGTGCTTCGTTGTCCAGGCCGTAGGCCACAGCGGCAGCCGTCGGCTCGTTGATGATGCGCAGCACGTTCAGGCCCGCGATGCGTCCGGCGTCCTGGGTAGCCTTGCGCTGGCTGTCGTCGAAGTAGGCGGGCACCGTGATAACGGCCTCGGTCACCGGCTCGCCCAGATAGCTCTCGGCATCGCGGCGGATCTTGGTCAGGATCATGGCGCTGATCTCCTGCGGGGTCAGGTCTCTGCCATCGATATGCACCCGGTGATCAGAACCCATGTACCGCTTGATGCTGGACACCGTGCGGCCTGAGTTTGTGGCGATCTGGCGCTTTGCCGCGCCGCCCACCAGACGCTCGCCATCCTTGGTAAAGGCCACCACGCTGGGGGTGGTGCGCTCGCCTTCGGCGTTGGTGATGACCACAGGCTTGCCGCCCTCCACCACCGCCACACAGGAGTTGGTGGTACCAAGGTCGATTCCGATCACTTTGCTCATAGTACTTGTCCTCTTTTCTTCGGCGCAGAATATTTCCTTGAATATCTTACCGGTTTCCTATGACGATTTCTTAGAACAAATGTAAAGAAACTGTGTTTCAGGCGTTTTTATCGTCGGCCAGCAGCTGATCGGTCAGCAGTTCAGCCTCCCGCAGCCAGTCGGCAGCATCCGTTTCGCCCTCGGCCTGCAGGATCCGAAAGCCCTGCACGGCTTCGGCCACCTGCAGCAGCGCCTTTTTGCGGGAAAGGTACTGGGTCTCGTACTGGGCAAGACGCAGGCAGACCTGCGGGGTGTAGGCGATGTCCGGCACCTCCCGGGCAGCGCTCTGGGCGCGGCGGTAGTATTGCAGGGTCTCCGCCATCTCCCCGCCCGATGCGGCACAGTCATCCCCCAGAGCGATCATGGCCTGCACCTCCCCGGCCTGTGCGGCCTTTTTCCACATCCGCCGGGCCTGGGTCTTATTCTTCCGGGTACCCCGGCCATAATACAGGCAGTCCCCCAGGGCAGAAAGCGCCTCTGCGCTGCCCGCCTCGGCGGCGGCAGTGTAGCGGGCCGCCGCTTCCTGCCAATCCCCGGCCCGGGCGGCGGCGTGTCCGGCCTCCAGCTCCTGAGCGCCGGGGTTGTCGCTTCCCCGCTCCGATCTCAGCAGCCCGCTGAGCAGGGAGACATCCAGCGTGGCAGAGCTTGTCCACGGATCCAGCACCACACCATCGATGCCGTCCGTTTCCAGCGCATACTCCATGGCGCTGCGCAGGCTGCGCTCCACCATGGGGCGGGTGGCGCTGGCCTTTTCTGCCTCGGCGTTCTTTACCGAGGTGAACAGCGGCAGATAGTTCCGCTCTTTCCGGGTGTGGAGCAGCCAGGGCGGCAGGCCCTCGGCCCGCTCCTCCGGGATGGGCAGGTGCGCCCAGGGGGCGGCCCCGCTCTGGGGGTCCACCGCCGCATCCAGCGGAACCAGCACCTTGGTCTGCAATTCCAGCGCATAGTTCAGGGCGTTCATCAGGCTCCAGAAATGTTCCTCGTTCTGCTCCCGGTACAGCCGCGCCACGGCCTCCTCCACAAACGGGCAGCCTGTGCCCACCGGCCCGTACTGCGGCGCAGTCCGCTTTTTTCCGCTGCCCACCGGCCGGAAGCGCCGACCGCCCATGTTGTATGCCATTTATCTCACCCTTCTTTTTCATCAATAGAATAAGTATAGCAGGAATCCGCAAATTTCACAATATTTTCCCGCAGGCAGCCGAACGCAAAAACAGCAGGCGGCTGCACATGGCCGTCTGCTGTTCGGTTCACTCTTCTGCCGGTTTCTCCGCATCGTCCAGATAGTCCTCGATGCTGCCGATGCTGTACCGGTTCTCGTTGGCTTTCACGCTCCGTGCACTGGCATCGTAGCAGGCTTCCAGAATGGGCATCACTGGCTGCTGGCCCTCCGGGTCGGTCAGATGTCCGATGGCCCGGGCCTCATAGTAGTTGTCGATGATCTGGTTCACGATCCGTTTGCGGTCACGGAGCGGAGTCTGCAGGTTGGCCAGCAGCTCCTGCCGGATGCCGCAGCTGTTGCTGCCGTGGTCGCCGAACAGGATGTAATACTCCTGCTCGATCTCCAGCGGTGCAGCCTGATGCAGATAATAATCCGCCAGTGTCCTCCGCTTCTTTTCGGTGCTGAAGCCCTTGATATCCTCCATGCCGCGCGGAAAGAGTTCCGGATGCCGGATCCACATTTCATAGGGCCCCACCGGCAGGTGCAGAGTATCGAATACATCCAGAAAATCCTCCAGCGCAATGCGGATCTCGCCCCGCTCCCATTTCTGAATGGTACGCTTGTCCCGCCCCAGCATATCCGCAAGCTCCTGCTGAGATCTGCCCGCCACGTTCCGGGCAAAGGCAATGGCTTCCCCGATTCGGTTCCGGTAGTTGGACATATTCTTTCCCTCCTGACACACACTTGTACACCAGGCATTCCAACGTCTGGCGACATAAAATACTTTCCTCTGATAAAAGGATAATGGTTTGTCCCGCCTTCTGTCAAGAGTTGCAAATTCAATCACTTCACGTCAAATTTTTGTTAAATGTGTCATTCAAGCCGGGCAGCCGCCTTTTTTGCAGAGATTTCGCCGCTCCGTGGGGCATCCGCCCCCTGTCTTAAACAACGTTCGGGCCATTTTGTCCTTTTTCACCTGCCGGAGGCGGCCGGATGTGTCAGGCACACCACACCATGCAACGCAAAATATTTTTTGCAAAAAATTCCTCTTCGGCAAGTTTTTCCCAGCGCATCTGTTTCCATACACGCAAAAACCGCCCATAGCCGTCAAAAACAGCCATGGGCGGGTGCTTTTTCTTTATGCCAGTTTATTCAGCCTTACGGCAACGTAGGGGTCAGGGAGCTTGAGCTCGTCAGCAAGGTCGGCTTCAGATTCGTACTTCTCTGCCGCCATGCCCACCACAACGCTGCACACGTCAAAGCGTCCGGCGGGCGAAAGAGCCGTGACCTTGGCTTCTCCATCGGCAATGGCGGTCACCACGCCATCCGCATCCACGGTAACGACACCCGGGTTGCTGCTGACCCATGTAATGGGCACACTGCCGCCGCCTTCCACCGCAACGGTGGCCGTCAGACGTTCCTGGGTGCCCACGGTGCGGAGCAGCAGGTCACTCTTGTTCAGGGTCACCTTGCCGATATCCGAAGTCACCGTGACGCTGCACCGCAGAGCCTGGCCGTTGGAGACCATTGCCGTGATGGTAGTGGTGCCCGCCGCCTGAGCCGTGACAAGGCCCTTGTCGCTGACTGTGGCAACCTCGGGGTTGCTGCTCATCCACTGGTAAACATAGAGGAAGGAGTGGTCGCTGTTGGTCAGCTGGAGCTGGTGGGCGGGGTGCAGGTCATTGTACTGCAGCACAAGGCTCAGGCTGGTGGTATCCAGCGTGGGCTTTTTTCTGGCTGCTTCTTCATTTTTGCGGGTCACGGTCACCTTGCAGGCGGCACGTTCGCCGTGGTCGGAGATGGCGGTGATGATGGCAGTGCCCGCATTGCGGCCCGTCACCTTGCCGTCGCCATCCACCGTGGCAACATTGGAGTTGCTGCTCATCCAGACGATGAAGTAATAATCGCTCTGGCCGCTGGTGTACAGGTAGCCCTTGGGGCGGGGGTCATCATCGGTGATCTCCAGCTCCATCTCGGTCAGCTCCAGTTCCAGCTTGGAGCCGGTTCCGGTCAGGCCTGTCAGCACACCGGGCGCGGCCTGCGCGGGCAAAGGGGCAGCCAGCAGGGCCCCGCTCAGAGCCAGCAGGGCCAGAAGCCGCCCCGCGGTTTGGAATTTCCATTTCATTGGGTCGAACTTCCCTCCTTGTTTCATCCCATGGGATCAAAGGAATGCCGCACACATGGAAAAATTTCGCGTCCATGATTTTTCTCACTATTGATTTATTTTACACGTCCGGCCAATGTGGGTCAAGTTTTTCGCCCAAAGTGCTGTGCTTTCGCACCCGATTTCGTCGGGAATTCCAGTTTTTTCCGATTTTTTTGTGCAGAACATCAGGGCCAAAAGCTGCTCCCGGCGCAGGCAGCCAAACGCCGCGCTCACATTCAGTTGTGCTGTTTCAGGGCGCAGACCGCAATGCTCAAAGCGCTCCATGCCGCCTGATACATCAGGACAGCGGCCACCGACAGGGTGCCGATGCTGCCCGCGTAGGTCAGCAGAACACCGATGACCACCGAGAACCAGACCGAGACCATCTGCACCGTGGTGGCGCTCGTCTCGGCGTTCTGGGCCTTTTCCGCCGCGCGCAGGCCGCCGATCAGGCTGGCAAAGCCCTTATCATGCAGCATACAGCAGCGGGCAGTCTCGTCCGGCTGGGCAGGGGTCAGCGCGCTGCACTGCTCCTGATCCAGCAGAGTGATCATCCCCTCGGGCAGATGGTAAGCCTCGGTGATGTGGCGAGCCGTCAGGCTGGGGTCCTCACAGGTGACCAGCAGGCGGATGTTCTCCCGCTGCAGCACCTCCAGCCCGCGGGCGGCGTTGCGGCCGCCCACATAGTGGAGCACGAACATAGCGTGCAGGCTGCCGGAAACAGCCAGATACAGGATCTGCAACGCGCCGTTTTGGGAGTGCTCATCCTCGTACTCCTGCTCAGGCAGAGGCACGCCTTCCCGCTCCATGTACAGCCGGTTGCCGATGAGCACCCGGTTGTTATCGCACCAAGCGGCAAAGCCAAGACCGTGGTGGACCTCCAGATCCTTCACAGGGTACAGGATCTCGGTGCGGTCCTCGATGATCTGGCGGAACAGGCCCCGCAGGGTCTCGCAGCTGTGGTTGAGGATACTGGCCGCATAGAGGATGGCACGGTCGATGCGGCCGCCCTTGAAGATGCGGATGTCCTCCAGATTCACGCTGTCGGCGGTAAAGAGCTCGTCAGCATCCACCTGCACGGTGTCCACACCGCCCAGCTCCTCAATGGCAGCCCAGCCGGGCACCACGGCACCGGCGGCGGCTGCGGTCTTTTGCAGGCGCAGAGAAGCGATGCCCGCAACCAGGGTGGAGGACAGTGGTGCGCCCATGCAGAGCATGGAGGTCAGGGCTGCGGCCATGCCGTTGGGCCCGCCGCCAAACAGCAAGAACACCAGCCCGCTGAGCACGGCAGCACCCAGCAGGATCAGGGCTGTCTTGCGGGCGCGGCGCTCACTAGCGCGCTCCCCGAAGCTCTGCTCCACCAGCGCTTCGTCCCACTGGACAGGGCGGCTGAGCAGCACCCAGGGGTCTTTCTGATCCAGGCTCCGGGCCAGCACCCGGATCAGGTCCTTATCCCGGACACGGAACGCGCCCTGCAGCCCCTCGGGGGATCGGGCGGCGAGGTCGTAGCCGTTTCTGACGGCAGTCAGCAGGACACGGCTGCCCAGCAGGGCCAGGAACAGGCCCAGTGCGGCCACGCCGGAAAGCAGCGTCCAGCTGGAGTTCTGATAGCTCCGGGCATTGAGCAGGGCAACCGCAGCCTGCACCAGCGCACCGCAGGCGGCCAGCGCCGGCATGGTGTCTGCACTGGAGCGGCCCTTGAGGCCCTGCAGGCCATCCCGCAGGACAGGCCAGCCCACAGCCAGCGCACCGGCCAGAAAGAGCAGGTTGGCGGCATAGAACGCCGCCGGGGCGATCACGGGGTCAAGGGAGGCCACAGGGGCCAGCAGCCCCTCGGCAACAAGGCCAAAGTGGAGCAGTACCACGGCTAGGATGCCCTCCAGCACACACCGCAGTGTCAGCTCCGCGCCCATCCGGCGGAGCTTCTCCCCCACCTGCTCGGGCGTTTCCGGCTCGGCTTCCTCTTCAGGCTTCTCCTCAGCCTCCGGCGCGGCAGGGGCCGCTTCCTCATCAGGCTGGGCCGGGGCCTCCTCTGCCGGGGCGGCAGGCCGGGCGGGTGCTTCGTCCTCTTCCAGTCCCATCAGCGGCAGGCTCATGCTGTCGTCCTTGCTGGGGGCCTCGGTGCGGGTAGGGGCCTGCGGCTCGTTCTCGTCCGCCCCCTTGCCAAAGAACTGGAACGCCTTTTCCGGTTCCGGCTCAACCTCTGGCGCGGCTTCCGGGGCAGACTTTGCCTGCTTTACCGACTGATCCTCGGCAAACACCATAGGGATGGCCGGGCCCTCAGGCGCTGCGGGAGTTTCCGGCTCCACGGCCAGCACCTCTTCGGGGGCATCCTGCACCTCCTCCACCGGGGCAGGCTTGGGGGTGCCATAGAGCATGGCCTTGAGTTCGGCCATCTCTGCATCCTCCTGCTGCTCCTGCGGGGTCAGGGGTTCCTGGCGGCGGGGCGGCTCCGGCTTTTTCTCGGGCTGGGGTGCGGGCCGGGGTTCCGGCTTCGGCGCTGCGGGGGCTTCCGGCGCGGTGGGCAGAGCCACAGGCTCTGCTTCCTCCAGCTCTCCGGGCTCCAATGCCAGCTCCAGGCCGGCCTCGGCTTCTTCCTCATGGCCCAGCACGATCTCACCCGTGGGCGGCAGCTCATTCTGCACGGCCGGGGCGGCGGCAGGCTCCTCTTTGTCCTTTTCGCGGTGAAAGAGCTTGCCCAGCAGGCTGCCGGTATTCTCCTTTTCCTCATCGCGGCGCTTCATCTCTTCGGGCACCTGTGCCACGCTGGTGCTGAAAAACGTGCGGAACTTCTCGTTCTGCGCATCGATCTCTTCCTGTGTCAGCTCTTTGCGCTTATCATCCTTTGGCATCCTAGTCCCTCCCTGTTCTGGTCACGGCGGTCTGGCCGCTGTTTCTTACTCTGCGGCGCGCTGGCTCTGGATCTCGTACAGGATGATGCCAGCTGCCACCGAAACATTGAAGCTGTCCACACCGGTGCCCTGTGCGGCCATATCCAGCCGCACCACACCGTCACAGAGCTTTTTCACCAGCTGGGATACACCACTGCCCTCGCTGCCCAGCACCAGTGCGATGGGGCCGGTCAGGTTGTTCTTGCGCAGGGGCACGCCGTCCATATCGGCACAGTAGACGAACACCCCCTGATCCTTCAGGCGGCGGATGGTCTCGCCGATGTTGGCCACGCGGGCCACAGGCAGGCGCTCGGCCGCACCGGCGCTGGATTTGATAACGGTGGGGGTCACGGACGCGCCGCCCCGCTTGGGGATGACGATGCCGTGGGCTCCGCACAGCAGAGCAGAGCGCATCACCGCGCCCAGATTGTGGGGGTCCTCGATGCCGTCACTCAGCACCAGGAAAGGGGGCTCCCCCTTCTCTCTGGCAACGTTCAGCAGGTCCTCCACGGTCACATATTCGATCTCGCTGGCAAAGGCAGCCACGCCCTGGTGGCTCTCGGTGCCGGTCATCAGGCGCAGCTTGTTGGGATGCACCCGCTTGACCGTGGCCCCGGCCTCCTTGGCCATGGCGGTATAGTAAGCTGCCACGGCGGGGGCCATGCCCTCCGCGATCAGCACGGTATCCACGCCGGAACCGCTCTTGAGCAGCTCGGTCACGGGGTTTTTGCCGTAGACCAGGCTCTCGTTCTTGGGCTGCTCCTCCGTGCTGCTGCGGCGGGGGCGGCGCGGCATTTTCTGTTCGTCCATTGATGTGTTCTCCTTCCATTCTATGGCAAGGCGGGCCGTTTGAGCCGCGCCATGGTTTCGTTCTGTTTCAGTTTTACTATATTTTGACACTGATACATTCTAAAGTATAGCATACCCCGGCATTCTTCGCAATGTTTGCCGAAGGCAAAAGTTTTCCACATTCAGCAGGCTATACAATCGGTAATTCGGCTCAAATTTTTCCACATGTTGAAAACCCGGTGGAAAATGTTCAAAAATCAAGTTTGTACGCCCACTTTCCGGGTGGAATTCCACAGTTTCCACCGAGTTTTTAACCGTCCGGGTTCGACACGCAAACTTTCCGCCGTACTTTTTGTAAAATTCAAGTCGGAATTATGACAATTTTTTGAAGGGAGATCCAGTGGTTTTTGCCAGAATCTCTAACATCAAAATGCCCAATGTGAATTTGTGTTGAAAACGCCGCGGGAACCGCCTTGATTTTATCCTGTAATTGGGGTATACTACCCTTAGGTTCGTTAAAGGATGCGCAATCTTGTATCCAAAACGGCTTTTTCACCCCAAAATGATTTTGCGGAGGTAATGAATAATGTTGGTAAATGCAACCGAAATGCTGATCAAGGCACGCGATGGCCACTACGGTGTGCCCCAGTTCAACATCAACAATCTGGAGTGGACCAAGGCAGTCCTGACCGCCTGCGAGGAAATGAAGAGCCCCGTTATCCTGGGTGTCTCTGAGGGCGCAGGCAAATACATGACCGGCTTCAAGACCGTTGCCGCCATGGTCAGCTCCATGGTGGAGACCATGGGCATCACCGTTCCCGTTGCCCTGCACCTGGACCACGGCACCTACGAGGGCTGCAAGGCCTGCGTTGAGGCCGGCTTCTCCTCCATCATGTTCGACGGCAGCCACTACTCCATCGAGGAGAACGTGGAAAAGACCAAGGAGCTGGTCGCTCTGGCACACTCCAAGGGCCTGAGCATCGAGGCCGAGGTCGGCTCCATCGGCGGCGTTGAGGACGGCGTTGTTGGCGCTGGCGAGATCGCAGACCCCGCTGAGTGCGCAAAGATCACCGATCTGGGCATCGACTTCCTGGCTGCCGGCATCGGCAACATCCACGGCGTTTACCCCGCCAACTGGAAGGGCCTGGACTTTGAGGCTCTGGACCGCATCCACAAGGCTACCAACAACATTCCTCTGGTCCTGCACGGCGGCACCGGCATCCCCGACGAGATGATCCAGAAGGCCATCAGCCTGGGCGTTTCCAAGATCAACATCAACACCGAGTGCCAGCTGGTCTTCGCTGAGGCCACCCGCAAGTACATCGAGGCTGGCAAGGATCAGCAGGGCAAGGGCTTCGACCCCCGTAAGCTGCTGGCTCCCGGCGCTCAGGCCATCGTTGACAAGTGCAAGGAGAAGATCGAGCTGTTCGGCTGCGCAGGCAAGGCCTGAGCCGAAGCGCATCTCCTGAGCACATTCCCGCCCCATAAATGATATTGCCCCGCTGTTCTGTGCATCACAAAACAGCGGGGCATTTTTTTGTAAGCCAGTCCGCAAAAAGGGGGCTGCTGCACCGGTTTTTCCGTGTGCCGCAGCCCCTCTTCTTTACTGGTTCAATTTTGCAAACGCTTCCCGCACATCGCCGGAGAAGTAGAGCGTGCCCAGCGCGCACACGGGGCCGGTGCCCCCAAGGGCGACCGCCCGGGCCACACCGGCTTCAATGGTGGGAGCAGGCTCAGCCCTGCCGCCCCGGGCGCGGATCCGTTCAGCCAGTGTCTCAGCGGGCATGGCGCGGGGGGTATGGGCCGCTACGGTGACGAACTGCCCGGCCAGCGGCAGGAGCAGTGCCAGCATCTCGTCCACATCCTTGTCCGCCATGATGCTGAGCAGGAACACGAACTTCTGCCCCGGAAAGCGGTCCCGCAGGCTCTGCACGGTGGCCCGCATTCCGTGGGCGTTGTGGCTGCCATCCAGCAAAAAGGCGGGCGAATGCCGCAGCAGCTCGAACCGGCCCGGCCAGCGCACCTGTTCCAGACCGGCGCGGATGGCGCTGTCCGGGATGTTCCAGCCCCGGCTGCGCAGCACCCGCAGGGCCGTGATGGCCGTGGCGGCGTTCCGGGGCTGATAGCTGCCGATCAGGGGCAGGCGGATGCCGTTCAGGCCGTCAAAATCAAAGGTGACAGCATCCAGATCCCCGTCCTCGATGGTCAGCCTGCTGAGATCCACCACGGTCAGCGGCGCGTGCCGCTCTGCCGCCGTACGGGCGATGACGGCATCGGCCTCAGGCACACCGCCATAGCTCACCACCGGACTGCCCGGCTTGATGATGCCCGCCTTGGCCGACGCGATATCGGCCAGGGTGGGGCCCAGCTCCTTTACATGATCCATGCCCAGCGCCGTGATGACCGCGCACTCCGGCGGGTCGATGACGTTGGTGGAATCCAGCGTGCCGCCCAGGCCCACCTCCAGCACCACGATGTCACATTTTGTCTCAGCGAACCAGAGCATTCCCAACGCCGTGATGATCTCAAACTCGGTGGGGATATCGGTCATGGCATCGGCAGCGGGCTTCACACGCTCCACCAGCCGTACCAGCGCCTCGTCCGGGATCTGTTGGCCGTTTACCTGAATGCGCTCGTTGAACCGGTTGATAAAGGGCGAAGTATACAGGCCCACCCGGTAACCCGCCGCCTGCAGGCAGGAGGCCAGCATGGCCGCCGTGCTGCCCTTGCCGTTGGTGCCCGCCACATGGATGAATCTCAGCTGTTTGTGCGGATCTCCCAGTGCGGCCAGCAGGGTCCGGGTGCGGGTCAGGCCCGGCTTGTGCCCCGCCCACTGGACGGCGTGGATATAGTTCAGCGCTTCTTCATAGTTCATTGTGCAATGCCTCGGATCGTTTTGTTTTCCAGCAGCAGGCGCACCAGCACGGTGTTCACCGCCGCCAGGACCAGCGCGTTGGGAATGCGGGTCACCAGCACGCTCCACGGATAGTTATAGAAGAGGTGGAGTGCCAGCGAGTTGATGACAATGGAGCCCACCGCATGGCCGGCAAACACGCTGATCTGGGTGCGCAGGCCCAGCCGCAGGTTGGGCAGGGCACGCCAGAGAAGGCCCGCCGTCAGGCCGATGGAGCCAGCCCCCAGCGTGATCAGCGGATTGATGGCGTAGCCGGAAAGGGTGCCGCCGATCATATCGGCCACTGCACCCACGGCAAAGCCCTCCACCGGCCCGAACAGCACAGCGGCCAGCAGGGTAGGCAGGCTGCCCAGGTTGAACCGGACAAAGCCGGTGGAAATGCTCAGCACCCGGGCAAACACGATGCTCATGGCAGTGAGCAGGGCCAGCATGGTGAGCTTGCGGACGGAATTTCTGGAATGGTTCATATCAATTGTCCTCCCCTGTTTCGGGAACCGCGGGGCGGGCAATGCAAAACGCCCTCCCCTGTGACAAACCGCACAAAGGAGGGCGTGATTCAACGGTTCACATCCAGACGGGGCCGCAGACGGCCCCGTCTGCACCCAAGTCCATGCAGCAGCGGGATGCAGGCCATGCACCGCGGGTCTTACCTTCGTCCGCAGCACAACTCCCCGTTGATGCGGCACTTAACGCGCATGGCCTTACTCTGTTGATGGTCTTATTATATGCCTTTTTCCGGCCCATTGCAACCACAACTCCCATCATCTTTCCCAATTCGCTGGGCAGATTTTTGGCGGGGTGCACAATTCCGTCCTACACAAAAAGCCCTCCGGTGCGTCTCGTCCCGGAGGGCTTTGGGGTACAAAAGGTCTGGTCAATTACTGCACATCGGTCAGCTCAGCCAGCTTGTGGAAGATCTCAGTGTTGTCATACACGCCGCGGAACTTGTCTGCACCCTGACCACGGGCGTAGAGGTTCACCATGGCACCGGTGTGGGCGTAGGTGGTGTGATCCACACCGGACTTGTGGTTGATGGTGTGGCAGATGGCCATGCTGAAGGGGATGTAGGTGCCATACAGCTCGTAATGCTGCTGGCTCATCTTGCTCTGGCTGGAAGAGCCGACCTTGAGGGTGCGCTCGTAAGCGGTGCGCAGGTTCTCCACCTCGTAGTCGGTCAGCAGCAGCTTTCCTGCGTTGGCGGCATCGGGGTCGGTGGGCAGGGTCAGGCCGAAGTTTGCCTTCACGTCCTGCATAGCGGTCTCAAAGGGAGTCTGATTCTTCACGTAGTTGTTCACATAGGTGGAATCGAACTTTGCGTAGGACATCTTCTGGTGGGCCAGGTTGGTCAGGAAGGTGTCGTAGTTGGTGGTCTTGTAGCCAATGCCCAGACCGCCGGTCTCGTGGTCAGCGGTCACCAGGATCAGGGTGTCGTCGGGATGCTGGGCGTAGAACTCCACAGCGGCCTGCACCGCGTTGTGCATCTCGATCACATCATGGATGGAGGCAGCGGCATCGTTGGCGTGGCAGGCCCAGTCGATCTTGCCGGACTCCACCATCATAAAGAAGCCGTTGCTGTTATCCAGCAGCTCAATGCCCTTGCGGACATAGTCGGTCAGCTGCCACTCTCCCGGAGCGGCATCCATGGCGTAGTTCATGGCCTTGCCGTCGGCCAGGTTCTCGGCAATGATCAGGGTCTTGCCTGCCCCGGCCTTCAGGGCAGCAGCACCGGCCTGGGTGGTGACAACGTTGTAACCGGCCTGTGCAGCCACCTCGTGGTTGTTGTGGCCGGTGCCATCGCCGTTCACCTTCTGGAACTCGCCGCCTGCGAAATACTCAAAGCCGGAGTTTGCCAGCTCCACGCCGATCTGATAGTAGTTTTTGCGGGTCTTCTGGTGTGCATAGAAGGCAGCAGGGGTGGCATGGTCAATGTTCACCGTGGAAACAATGCCAACCTTGTAGCCCTTCTGCTTGTGGAGCTTCTCCGCAATGGTCTCATAGGGCACATCACGGGTCCAGGGGCACATATTGATGACACCGCTCTCGGTCTTTTTGCCGGAAGCGATGGAGGTGGCGGTGGAAGCGGAGTCCGGGCAGAAGGAGGTGCTGTCGTAGGTGG
>ERZ1673741.2364-NODE-2364-length-13414-cov-4.793697_pt1 | contig 13414 bp, 12 predicted proteins | sample MGYA00580209_ERZ1673741 | MGnify/ENA primary metagenome ERZ1673741 (study PRJEB41218, sample SAMN15661754) | gut metagenome | host: Homo sapiens | place: Canada: London | collected 2015-08-20/2019-03-30 | study: EMG produced TPA metagenomics assembly of... | reverse complement strand
CAACCGGACGGCGGCGGAACCCATACTGCAGAATCAGCAGCAGGGCACTCACCGCAAGGCAGGGCACGACCAGAATTGCAGCCGCTTTGCCGACGGCTTCCCCGCCGCCCTCTCCGACACCGCCGGTCAGATAGAACCACAGTTCATCCAGCTTTTCCGCAGGAAACAGAACATGGATGTAGATTCCGACTGCACACGCTATGACCGACAGGACCGTAACCAGAACATGAACCGCAACCGCAATGCGGTGCAGAACCGGATGTGCCTTCCGCTTTTCCATATGGCTCCCCCTTTTGCAACCCGATTATTTGTTGTACTTCTTCTCGATCGCCGCCTCGCGGGAATTGATGGCATGCATCACAGCCGGGTCAAACTTGAATTTCCGCTCATAGGTCATCAGACCGTTCTGCTCCTGCTCCACGTCAAACAGCTGGGTATAGCAAAAGCCCATGATGTCTTCGTTGTCCAGCAGCACATCGGTCAGCCCCTTGTAGCGGTCCAGGAATTCCTGCTCGGTCTCCGGACCTTTGCCGTAGCCCCAGCCGTCTTTTTTGTCCGTCCAGCGAATGCCGCCGTACTCGCTGACGAAGACCGGCAGTTTCCCGTCGTAGTGCTGGCGGCTGTTGCGTGCGCGGTCGGCAGAGCGTGCGCACTGATCCATCACGATGCCCTCCGGAATCTGCGCATAGTAGGTCACGAATTTCTCCGGGTCCTGCTCGTAGTCGTGAACATCGTAAATATCGGTCTCTACATGGAAGTTTCCGCTGGTGTCAATCACCGGGCGGGTCGCATCCAGCGCTTTCGTCACGCGCCAGACCTGCGACAGCACGCTGTTGTCCTGCGCTCTGCCCCGGAAGTCCCAGGTCTCATTGAAGGGGCACCAGCCGATGATGGCAGGGTGATTGTAGTCGCGCTCCACAGCCTCCAGCCACTCGGGCAGGAAGTGCGCAATCGCCCCCGGCTCGGAGATGTTCAGCTCCCAGTTTGCGTGCTCGCCCCAGCAGAGATAACCCAGACGGTCTGCCCAGTAGAGGAACCGCGGCTCGAAAATCTTTTCGTGCAGACGTGCGCCGTTAAAGCCCAGCTTCATCGAATTGAGAATATCGTTCTTCAGGTCCTCGTCGGTCGGAGCGGTGTAAATGCCGTCCGGATAGAAGCCCTGGTGCAGCACCCAGCGACCGAAGACCACCCGCCCGTTCAGACGGAAGGTTCTGCCAACCAGAGAGACGCTGCGCAAGCCGAAATAGCTGGTTGCACGGTCAACCGGCTTCCCGTCCTTCGTCAGGGTCAGTTCCACATCGTAAAGATTGCCGACGCCGACCTCCCACAGATGCTTTTCCGACAGCGGAACGGTCAGCATGACGCTGTTGCCGGTGATGCCTGCTGCCGAAGCAGTGCCGACTTCCTTGCCGTCATAGGTCACGCGGACCGCCAGCGCAGCCCCTGCCGGGTCACCGGCCAGGCGGCATTCAACCGTCACGGCGCAGGCAGCGGTGTCAGGCGTCATGCGCAGACTGCCGATGTGCAGGTCCTCAACGGCTTCCATCCAGACGGTCTGCCAGATGCCGGTGGTGCGGGTGTAGGAGCAGCCGTAGGACGCAAACCGGCTCGACTGCTTGCCTGCAGGCTGGTTGTGCGAGCGCACATCGTCAAATGCGGAAAGCACCACACGGTCGTTTTCATAGTTCAGACAGTCGGTGATATCGAACGCAAACGGCGTATACCCGCCGGTATGCGTCCCGACCTGCTTGCCGTTGACCCAAACGGTTGCAAGGTAATCCACAGCCCCGAAGTGAAGCAGAATCCGCTTGCCCTTCCACTCGGCTGGAATGTTCAGCATCTTTGCGTACCAGACGCACCGCATGAAATCCTTGTGTTCCACGCCGGAGAGCTTGCTTTCGGGGCAGAACGGGACCGTGATGGTCCCTGCCAGCTTCGGTGCCTTCACCAAGCCGCGCGCCTCGCCGCTCTCTCCTGCATCGATCTCAAACTCCCATTCGCCGTTCAGGCAAAGCCATGCATCCCGCACCAATTGCGGACGCGGATATTCGTTTCTCGGAATCCGTTTCATCAGATGATCTCCTTTATTTTTATCCTGTTTTACGGGAGCGGCGCATGCAAACCGCTCTTTTTTATCTATTATAACATGTTTTTCACGCAAATGCAATAGATTTTTCACGCAAATACATGAGGAATCCAATCATTTTTGCGGAGATGGGCAGTATACAATCACCTTTTTCCCGGCTCTCCTCGCATGATCGATGACAAATTTCGTTTCATGGGAGCTTTGGTCCCAAAAAGCCACAACCATATCTGCGTAATCAATGATCTGCAGATTCCGCACCAGCGGCGCGCGCCTGCCCCAAGTTTGGTAATCCGGCAGAAATTCCTTCAGGGCGATTCCGTGAGCCTGCGCGTAACGCTTTGCGCAGGTATCTACTCCGACCGCACCGCCGGAAACGATTTCGGTTATGCCGGCAGGCAGATAGTCTTCCAAATGTAACACAACCAGACTTCTTGACCCAACAATTGCAACCTTCATAGCGTCATCATGAACTTATTTTAGATACATTTTGCATCCATACTAACCATTATAACACAAAACGGATGTAAAATGAAGTCAAAATAAGAAAAAGGAGAATCCTATGGCAATTAAGAGCATCAGTATCCGCATTGACAGCGACCTGCTCGACAAGCTCCATGTGGTTGCGGATTACGAAGGACGAAGCGCAAACAGTGAGATTAACATCTTGATTCGGGATGCCGTTGCACAATTCGAAGCGAAAAACGGCAAGATTTCCATTGGGGAGCCACGACAAAAATAAAGGCGGAAATTTCAAGAAATCTCTTGACATTTCCGCGTTTTATGGTATACTATAAGTACGAGGATGTGTCGGCTTTGCCGATGCCCTCCCGGGTTAAGAAATAACCGCCCCCGTCATCTTGGGGGATTCAGAGGGCGGTTCTTTCGTCTTTTTGTTTTGCAGATAGGTCACGATTGCGACGATGCCGCCTGCCATCGAACCGACGGCACCACCCAGCAGAAGAATCTGCTCCAGGATATTCCACATGCCCATCACCCCCTTCCGTCTTTCGGAAGAGGGCTTATCAAATTGAAGATGATGTACAACCCTCTCCCGCATGGGAGGGATCGACCGCCAACACATCCAAGGCGACCGGGTTTGCCCCGGTCACATTTTGATTATACCACAATTATCAGATTCTGTCAAGGCATTTTCTTGCCAATATGAAAAAATACCGGGACCTGCATGGCAGGTCCGGTTGCTTCGGGCTTGGGAATCTGCTCTCGCACCCGTGCGAAACGTCACAGGAGGCGGCATCTTTTGGTGTCGCCCCCTGTTTTGTCCTGCTATGCAAAAGGATGACTCAGACAACAAGATTCTTTTCGTCAATCAGGTCTTTCCAGCTGCCGTTCAGTCCGTTTCCGTAGCCGGCGCTGACCAAATCGGTCCGGATCTCCTCTGCCTGCGGTATCTGATAGGTTTCTTTCATGATTCCGCCAATAAGCCGGTCCTGTGGCTCAAAACCGACTCTGCCGACCAGATGGACGAAACGCAGCCCGGCGGCAGAATCCCGGAGATCTGCAGCTTCGGCTCCATCGCCTACGAATGCGTGATGCCGGGCATCCTTTATCAGACGAGTACCGGCAGGATACGGAGGAAAGGGGAGAAGACCTCGGGGCGGCGCCCCAAGGGTCTCCCCAGCCTCTTTATTTTTTCCCTTCTTTTTCTCGTTTTTTTTGCAAAAAGCACTTGATTTTTCGGAAAAAATAGTATACAATAATATCTGAATGATAAAAAACAGCAATTCAGAAATTCCCGCAGCAGATGCGGGAGCGGAGGTTGGTACTATGGCAGCATTTCATAAGATCGGTGTTCTGACATCGGGCGGGGACGCGCCCGGCATGAATGCCGCAATCAAGGCGGTTGTAGACAAGGCGTATGAGCTCAACATCAACGTTGTTGGTATTGTCGGCGGCTATTCGGGGCTGATGGCAGACCCGGAGCCAGAGCTGGAGGAAATTACGCCGCACACCGTGGCAAACATCATCGGGCAGGGCGGCACGATTCTGTATTCCAGCCGCTGCCTGGAATTTGCAACGCCGGAGGGCGTGCAGAAAGCGGTAAACGCCTGCAAGAAGGTCGGCATTGATGCGCTGATCTGCATCGGCGGCGACGGCACCTACGGCGGCGCTTACGACATGACCAAGGCGGGCATCCCCTGCATCGGCCTGCCCGGCACGATTGACAACGACATTTCGGCAACCGACTATACCATCGGTTTTGATACCGCGCTCAATACAACGATTGACCTCATCGATCATCTGCGCGATACCTGCGAATCGCACGCGCGCCTGAACGTGGTCGAGGTCATGGGCAGAAACTGCGGACTGATCGCGCTGTATGCTGCCGTTGCATCCGGCGCAGTCGCAGTTGCGGTCCCGGAGCTTCCCTTTGACGAAACTGCGTGCCTGAAAAAGATTCGCGCCCTGCGCGACAACCCGACCGGGCACAAGCGCAGCATGATTGTGGTGGTCTCGGAGGGCATGCCTGCGGTAAACGGGCAGAACTACGGCGAATACCTGCGCGCACGCATCCAGGAAGAGACCGGCGTGGAAAGCAAGTACGCGCAGTTTGCACACGTTGTGCGCGGAGGCAAACCGTCGCTGAAGGACCGCTTCATCGCGTCCGAAATGGGCGTGCGCGCGGTCGAACTTCTGGTTGCCGGACATAGCAGCGTTGCAATGTGCGAAATCGACGGCAAAGTGGTTGCAACCGACATCAACTTCGTCCGCAAGACCGACCGGATGTACAAGAACAAGCTGAAGCCCGGCGATCTGGACGGTTTCAGCGAACAGGAGCTTGCCGACATGAAGGCACTGGTCGAAAAGCGGCAGGAGGAATGCCGCCGCCTCGCCCAGCTCGCCGATGCGGTCAGCCTCTGATGAAATAGGATTCCCCCGGCACCGTAACGGTGCCGGGGGTTTTGTCTTTTGGGGGTATGGGGGAAGGGACACGAAGAGGCTTTGCGCGGAGGGCATGGGGCTGGTTATTTGCGTAATTCATACTTTTTTTTTATCCGCCTTAGATAGTGATGGACCGACCCACTCCTATTCATTGGAAATCCCGCCGAACGAAGCGAGGGCGGAGACCTCGAGGCTCCGCTTCAAATCCCGCGTAGAGCCTCCCTTCAAATCGGCTCTTAAGAGCCCGAAACTTCACCGCACAGGGCAACCGGACAGCAGCACGTAAAAATCCTTACGTCCTACCATCCGGTTGCCCTGTGCGGTGAAGTTCTTGGAGTTCTTAGAAATTGGATTGCCCGCAATCCAATTTTCCCTTCATCCGAAAGAAGGTTCTAAGCGGGGCTTGGGGCAGCGCCCCAAGGTCTTCCTTCCCCCTTCAAAACCCGGTCCGGTCGAACTGGCGGTCCAGCATTGCCTTGGTCAGCTCCATGGCAACAGGTCTGCCGTGCGGGCAGAAGGTGATGTCGGGCAGCTCCATCAGCTTTGCCACAACCCAGGCGATGTGCTCGTCCGCGTAGGCGCGCCCCGCCTTGATTGCCGCCTTGCACGCAGCCTGATAGAGCGCCTTTTCAAAGATGATGTCGCGCGTCAGCTTCACACTGCCGGTGTTGTCCAGCAGCCTGCCCGCCATCACGCTCAGCATATCGCCAACCGCGCCGGTCTCCACTCCCTCGGGAATCCCGTCTGCCATGACCGTGTTCCGCGCAAACCGCAGCGAAAACCCGATCTTCGTCAGCTCGTCCTGATACTGCCGCAGCGCCTCAACCTCGCCGCTGGTCATCATCACTTCAATTGGCAGCATCAGCATCTGCGCAACCGGAGACGCCCGGTGTAACCCCGCTTTGAGCTGCTCAAAAAGAATCCGCTCGTGCGCCGCGTGCTGGTCGATCAGCAGCAGCTTGTCATCCACCTCGACCAGCACATACGCATGGAACGCGCTGCCGATGATGCGATAATTCCGCACAACCGGCTGCGGCACGGGGTCCGGTTCCAACGGGACCGATTGACCCTGCTGCTCCGGTGTAACGGCAGCAGGCTCGGTCCGGGACAGCGACGCCGGTTCGGTCGGTTCAACCGGCACGGTCGATTCAACCGGTTCTGCCGGGACCGATACCGCAGCCGGAACCGATTCCGCAGGCTCCGGCACCCGGACCTGCTCTGCCCGGGCAGGCTGCGGCGGAGTGATGCCGCCAACGGTCCTGCGGTATTCCTCTGCCGTCATGCGCGCGGGCGGCGGGCTTTGCGGGTGCTCCCCCGCCGGGCGCCGGTCGGGCTGCGGCTGCGTTCTGCCGCCCAGATCATACGACATCTGCCGCCGCGCCAGCGATTCCGGGCGCTCGTTGTCCACCGGTGCCGTTGCAGCCGATACCCTGCCGCCCGGGAACAGAAACGGGTTCGCGCTGCCCAGCCGGTCCCCCATGCGCCCGTCCAGCTTGATAACCGGGCGGGTCACGTTGCTTTCCAGCGCCGACCGCACCGTGTAGTAGACCGCGTCGAAAATCGCCTTTTCGTTGGAGAATTTGACCTCCAGCTTGGCGGGATGCACATTGACATCCACCCGCGCGGGGCTGACCGTGACGAACAGCACGCAAACCGGAAATTTTTCGGGCGGCATATAGGAAGTATACGCCTGCTCCAGCGCCGCCATCGCGGTCTTGCTCTTGACGTACCGCCCGTTGACAAAAATGTTCTCGCCGCCCCGGTTGGCTTTGTAGTTGTCGGTCCTGCCGATAAAACCGCTGACCTCAATCCCATCCTGCTCGCTCTGCACCTCCAGCAGCCGGTTGGCAAAATCGCGCCCGAACAGTGCATAAACCGCGCTTTTGAGGTTGCCGTCCCCAGCCGTTTCCAGCTTCAGGTTACCGTCTGCCACCAGCCGCACCGCAATGCCCGGGTTGGACAGCGCAATCTTTTCGACATAAGTCGTCACCGCCATGGTCTCGGTAATATCCTTTTTGAGGAACTTTCGCCGCGCCGGGACGTTTGCAAACAGGTTCTCCACCAGCACCGTGGTGCCGACCGAACAGCCCTGCTCGGTCACGGTCACGTTCTCTCCGCCGTGCGCCTCCAGCATGGCGCCGAACTGCGCGTCCTTCGTGCGCGAGAAGATTCGCAAATCGGACACCGACGCAATCGCCGCCAGCGCCTCGCCACGGAACCCCAGCGTTGCAATGCCATCCAGGTCTGACGCGCTGCGGATTTTGCTGGTTGCATGCCGCCGGATTGCCACGGGCAGGTCCTCTGGCACCATGCCGCAGCCGTTGTCGGTCACGCGCATCAGCGTCACACCGCCGTGCTGAATCTCAACGGTGATTGCCGTTGCGCCCGCATCGATGGCGTTTTCCATCAGTTCCTTTATGACCGATGCCGGCCGGTCAACCACCTCTCCCGCCGCAATCAGGTTCGCCACGGCGAAGGACAATACATTGATCTTTCCCATTCTCAGCCCTCGGTCAGTTTTATCCGGACCTGCAGCCCGGTGCGGTAGGTCTCCAGCAGCTGCTCCCATGCAAGGTCGCGCAGCTTGTTGCGCACCGCCAGACCCTGCATTGCCGCCATGTCCTCGCGCTCGGTCTCGCTGACCGCCACGCGGCAATAGACAACCGCCGTGCCGTCCTTCTGCTCCACGGTTCCGGACAGCGTTTTGCCGTCAGTCGGGAGGGAGAAAATCGCCCCGTCGGTCACTTCCCCGCCCAGCCCGCGATAGAAATAGCTTGCCTTTTTCCGGGTCCCGTTCCGGTCCGCGCAGGCGCTGTCAACGCTCTGCCCTGCACCGACCGCTGCCAGAAATGCCTCCGCGTCTGCCCGGTTCGCAAACACGAACTGCTCCGCGCGCGCGTAATTGTTCGCGTTCTTCAGCCACTCCGCAAACGAGGTGTCGCTCTCCAGCTCGGTCCCGGCAAACAGCTTTTCCTGCGCCAGCCGCTGCAGTTCCGCAACCGCCAGCATGCGCCGGAAGTGGTGTTCGGTCAGGTTTTGCTCCTTCAGGGCGTCCTTGTAGGCGCTTTTCCCGCCGTAAGACTCAATCGCCGATTTCACCCCGGCATCCACCGCGTCCTGCACGCTCTCATCGTCCACCCCGACACCCACAAGCGCTTTTGCCGCCGCGAGAACGGCGCGGTCTTCAATCAGGAGTGCGTCAAGCTGCCCGTCCCGTTCCTCGTCGGAGAGCCCGTCCCCGAGCCGCGCTTTGAGGTACCGGTACTCCTCGTAGAGAATCGGGTCCCCGCCGCAGTCGCCCACGACCTCGGTATCCTTGCCGCTTTTGCAGCCAAGCATTCCGCCGCACAGCAGCCCCAGCAATAGCCCCAGCGGCAGCAGGCGCCGCCAAATCATCTGTTTCATGTTGCATCCTCGCTTTCTACTGATATTATACAGGATAAATGTGATTTTTCTGTTAATACGCGCGGCTGTGCGCGGAAAATTTTTCGAAAGCCATTCCTTTTCGGGCTGGTTTGTGTTATAATGGGAGGGAATGACGATAGCTTCGGCAAAGGAGGAACACCGATGAAGCAGGATTACAAGATTGCGCTTTCAAAGATTGTTGAGGAATTTCACTTTGAGGTCCTGGTGCGCCCCGAAAAATTTGAAGAAATTATGGTAGAGACGCCCGAGGTCAACCGTCCGGGTCTTGCTCTGGCTGGCTTTTACGGCGATTTCAAGGCAGAGCGCATTCAGCTGATCGGAAAAGCCGAAACGTCCTATCTGCAGTCCATCGAGCCGAGCACGAAGCGCGTGATGCTACAGAAATTCGTTGATGCGCACCCGGTTGCGATTCTCTACACAACCAATCTTCCGGCAGATCAGGCGCTGATTGAGCGTGCCGAGCGCGAGCAGATTCCGGTTCTGCGGACCGATGTAAAGACCAGCCCGATTATGTCGAGTCTGATTGCGTCGCTGAACAACTATCTGGCGCCCCGCATCACGCGGCACGGCGGCTTGGTGGAAGTTTACGGCGAGGGCTTGCTGCTTCTGGGCGACAGCGGGGTTGGCAAGAGCGAAACGGCGATTGAGCTGGTCAAGCGCGGGCACCGTCTGATTGCGGATGATGCGGTGGAAATCAAGCGGGTATCCGAAAAGACGCTGATCGGCACGGCGCCCGAGATGATTCGGCACTATGTGGAGCTGCGCGGCATTGGCATTGTGGACGTGCGGCGGTTATTCGGGATCGGTGCGGTCAAGGAGACCGAGCGGATTGACCTGGTGATTCAGCTGGAAAACTGGGTGGAGGGCAAGATGTACGACCGCCTGGGCATGGATGACGAGACAATCAACATTCTGGGCTTGAACATCCCCTGCGTCACGGTCCCGGTCCGCCCCGGCAGAAACCTTGCCATCATTCTCGAAATCGCCGCGATGAACAATCGCCAGAAAAAAATGGGCTTCAACACCGCCCTCGAGTTCAACAAGCGCCTGATGGAGCAGATGGGGATTAAGGGGTGAGGGAAGACCTTGGAGGGAGAAGGGACCCCCTTTCGGGTGGGGTCCCTTCTCCCTCCAAACCTCCCTCATCCTCCCCGAACTTTCCTGAGCCGGGGTTTGCTCCGGGTACTTCTGTTTCTTCCGTGCTGCGAAGCAAGACGCGGTGCGGCGAGACGGAATGAGCACAAACCCCGGCGCAGGAAAGTTTGGGGTCTGTCTGGGTCGGTTGAAATTTGATAAAGAGAACGGCTATCGCACCTGTTTGGTGAGCGGTAGCCGCTCCTTTTGCCCTCCGGGCAAAAATTCGCTGTCGGTCGGTTTGTAAGGAACAACACATGGTCGTTCCGTATCATTTAGATGCAATATCCATAATGACTCTGCTTTGCACCTATAGTAGAGCAACGAAAGAAGTTTGGTTTTCTACAGATGGAAATCTAAAAATGAAAAATTGCACAGATGTAACAAATCGAATTGCTATGTTTGCACAGCCGAAGGAAAGCCTTCCCCTTCGAGATTGGAAGAAAACTGCAAGCAGTTTAGCGCCGCAGGCGACGGATGAGGGCGGGTGGTCGGCAAGTAGCATGATAAGTTAGTGTCTAATCACACCGCCTCTACCGTTCGGAGATCCCGCCTGCTGGCGCCCCTCCGCAAAAGTCACCGGATTTCCTGCTCCAGTTCGCGAAAAACAGCGTCATCAAAAAATTCCGGGATGGAAATCTCCAGCCCGTCGCACAACTTTTTAATAGTCACAATCGATAGTTCCCGCCGCTTGGGGTCTATCATGCTGTAAACGGTTGACGGCGTTACGCCGGACCGATTCGCCAAATCATTCCACGTAATGGCTCTCTCCCGGCAAAGCATCCGAAACCGCCGGACAACCGCATCCTTAATCGACATTTGTATCACCTCAACTTTATTATATAAAAATTTCCGCATCTGCGTATACGCACTTGCGTAAACAGCAAAATCCTTTCCAACTGTTTTCCACTGGCACCGCAACAGAATCGTCTTTTCCCCCTTGTTTTACGCGTCGAAATATGCTATAATAGAGGACGAAAATGCGGCAGAGCCGCTATGGAGGGAACAGCATGACAGAACTTTATCCATTCAGATTATCCAGTGTCACCAAATCGCCCATTTGGGGCGGGACCCGGCTGCTGCGCGACTGGGGCAAGGAATCGGCTGCCGCGACGGTTGGCGAAAGCTGGGAGCTGACGGTCCGGAAGAACGAAAAGAGCGTCATTCTGGACGGTCCGCTTGCCGGAAAGACGCTGGAAGAGGTCATCGCGGAGACAGGAAGCGCGCTCATTGCGCCCGACTGGTGCGAGCCGACCTTCCCGCTCCTGATTAAGCTGATTGATGCCGCCGACCGGCTGTCGGTTCAGGTCCACCCGGACGACACCTATGCCGCGCAGGCCGAGCACGACCGCGGCAAAACCGAGATGTGGTACATCGTGGACGCCGACCCGGACGCCGAGATTGTTTGCGGTCTGCGCGAAGGCATCGGGCGCGCGGAATTTGCCGCTGCGGTCCGCGCCGGGAAGATTGACAGCGTTCTGCACCGCCAGAAGGTCAAGCCGGGCGAGACCTACTTCATTCCGGCGGGGCTTCTGCACGCCATCGGGCGGGGGATTCTGATTGCGGAGATTCAGCAGAACTGCGACCTGACCTACCGGGTATACGACTACGACCGCAAGGGGGCTGACGGCAAACCGCGCGAGCTGCACGTGGAGAAAGCGCTGGATGTTGTGCGTCCCTTCACGGAGGAGGAGATCAACGCCATCCGCTTTTCCCGGCGTTCCGATGCGCTGGCTGACGGCGAAGTGCTTGCCGACTGCGAATTTTTCCGGGTGGAGCGCCTGAAGCTGACCGGTCAGACCGTCACGCTGCCGGATTACGCAGGCATGCGGCATCTGCTCTGCGTGGACGGTGCCGCGACGCTCTCCTGCGGCGGGACCGATTATGCCGTTGCGAAGGGCGGCAACCGCGAAAGCTGGTTCCTCCCCCCGCATCTCCCGCTGACGGTCACCGGAACCGCCACGCTTATCTTCTCTGCCGTCTGACCTTCTGCGCCAAAACAGCGCCGCGCGATTGCACGTTTTGCAACCGCACGGCGCTGTTTTGATGTCCGTTTTGCGCCGACAGAATCTGACATCCCCCGTGCCCGGCGCATATACTGACACCGAGGAAGGCGCGACTCGCCGCCGTCTGCCTTCCATCAGACAGGGGGATGTCCGGCGCAACCGCGCGTCCCCCGGAAAGGGTAAACAAATGGCACAATTCACAAACTAGGCACAGCTTTCCTATAACAACTCCACGGTCAGCTCAAACGTTGTGACCGGTCAGCTCCAGGAGGTGCTCTCCGCGACCAAGACGGCTGTAAACGTCTCCTATCGCGTTGGGGACACCGTGACCTACGCGCTGAACCTGATCAACTCCGGCACGACCGCGCTGACCGGTCTGACCGTCACCGACAACCTCGGTGCCTACAGCCCGGAGACCGGAACGACCTATCTGCCGCTTTCGTATGTGGAGGATACCGCCCGGTATTTCATCAACGGTGTTCCGCAGCAGGCACCCAACGTCACAGCCGGTGATTCGCTTGTCATCAGCGGCATCACGGTTCCCGCCGGAGGCAACACCACCGTTCTTTACGACGCGCGTGTGAACGGGTATGCGGACCCCACCGCGACCGGAACGCTGACCAACACCGCCACCGTTGCGGGCGGCGGCATTTCATCCCTGACCGCAACCGCAACGATTCCCGCGAACACTGCGGCGCTCCTGTCGATCACCAAGTCCGTCTCCCCCGTCCCCGTTGTCGAGAACGGTCTGCTGACCTACACGTTCCGCATTGAGAACACCGGCAGCACGGCTGTTGATGCGGGCGGCAATATCACCGTCACCGACACCTTCCTGCCGATTCTGAACGGCATCACCGTGACGCTGGACGGCACCGCTCTGGTTGTCGGAACCGACTACACGTATGACGAAACGACCGGCGTTTTCGCCACCGTTCCCGGCAGGATCACCGTCCCTGCGGCAACCTACACGCGCGGCGAGGACGGCATTTTCGTTGCCGCCCCCGGCGCCGCCACGCTGGTGGTTTCCGGGACTGTTTAAAGTTTAAAGAACAGGACGCAGGTTAGGGCAAGGACCGGGACCTTGGGCTTTGCCCTAACCCAGGGGGCTTGGGAGGGATGCAACGCTGAACGGCTGGGTATTGCGTGGTTCATGCTGTTTTTGTCCGTCTTGGATAGTGGGTGACTGACTTGCCTCTGACCATCACTATCCAAGACGGATGAAAAGAGTATACTCTGCGTCCCGAATAGCCCCCCGCATCCTCTCACCGCAAGCCCTATGCTTCCCTTCTTTCCCTCTCACTTCCCCGTCGTCTTTCCCCCGGCGGTCTTTTTCCGGTAGCCGCAGTCGCAGTATGGACCGCCGGAGGCGAGCGTGTATTCCCGCACGAAATCGGTCGCGCCGTCGGCTTCTGCCATGGTATAATCCAGGTGGCACAGCGCAGGCGTATGTCCCGATACTTTGAGCAAACCGTTGCAGTGTCGGCACCCCGGCTTCCTCTCCCTCCGAATAATGCCTGAAGAACTCCAACAGCATCCCGGCATACTCCGGCTTGTAATCCGACTTTGCCCTGACCACATTCCGAGACCCCTTCGGTCTACCCATTCTCTCACATCCCTTCACGCGCATAATAATTAAAAAATACTCTGTTTTTATCATTTTACAGGGATAACGGGCATAAAAAAAGCCCTGATTGGTTCAAAATCAGGGGTTATTGGTTCAACTTTTCATTTTTTCGGAGTATTTCGGGCAAAAGAAAAAGGGCACCCAAAATTGATGCCCTTCAAGTATATTTTCAAATATTCGATGTAACAGAGAATGTCACAAAACCAGTCAAATCCGATGTAAATCGGTGTAAGAGAT
>ERZ1673741.2362-NODE-2362-length-13416-cov-5.443380_pt1 | contig 13416 bp, 10 predicted proteins | sample MGYA00580209_ERZ1673741 | MGnify/ENA primary metagenome ERZ1673741 (study PRJEB41218, sample SAMN15661754) | gut metagenome | host: Homo sapiens | place: Canada: London | collected 2015-08-20/2019-03-30 | study: EMG produced TPA metagenomics assembly of... | reverse complement strand
GTGTATGAGAAATTTAACAAGAAAATAGAATTGGAAATAGAAATTGTATAATAGAAATCATCTTTTATAAAAGTTAATGATATGGTTTAAATAAATTTTATTATTAGCAGAAAATATGATGGAAGTAATATAGATTAGATATGTATTAATATGAATTTACATAATATAATTTTAATGCATTATGTTAGGAAAAGTTTGAAAGGAATGAAATAAAAAATGAATGAATTTTTTAAGTGGTTTAAATCAGGAGCCAAAATAAAAAGATGGATTTTTCTAATGTTAATAGGAATAGTACTCGTATGTTATGGAATTGCAAAGGTGCTTGTAACAGATGAAATGGGATTTAGGGAGCTTGCAAAAATAATTTTTGTGTTTGTTTTAGGATTTACATTCACAATAATTAGTATAATATGTATTCAAAGAAGAACATTAGAGATATTAGTAGAGGAATCTGATACAAGAGATTTAGAAGATAAAAGTAAAGTTAAATCTTTAATATTTAATAGAAAAATATACAATCAAGGACCAAAAGTTGTTGTAATTGGTGGTGGCGCTGGACTTAACACAGTACTTAGAGGCTTGAAAAATTACACAGACAATATAACAGCAATTGTTACAGTTTCAGATTATGGAGAGCAAAGAAGCAAATCAAAACAAGACTTAGGAACTCTTCCATTAGATGATGTAAAGGGTAGCTATGTGGCACTTGCTGCAAATGAAAATGAAATGAATTGCTTGATGAATTTAACCTTTAAAAATCCAAAATTAGAAGGATTAAAATTTGGAGATATATATTTAACAGCAATGAAAGAGGCTGTTGGAGACTTCTCGGCATCAGTAGAAGAAAGCTCAAAAATACTTAATATGACAGGAAAAGTCCTTCCAGTAACACTTGATCAAATTAAGATATGTGCAGAATTAGAAGATGGAACTGTGGTGGAATGTAAAGATAAAATTCCAGAAATGGTTAGCCAAAAAATAAGTAAGATAAATAGAATATTTATTTCGCCAACCAACACAAGAGTTGCTCCAGGTGTTATAGAAGCCATTGAAGAGGCTGATGCAATAGTACTTGGACCGGGAAGCTTATATACAAACGTAATTCCAAACTTATTGGTACCGGGAGTATCAAAAGCAATAAGAGAGTCTAGTGCATTCAAAGTATATGTAAGTAACATAATGACGGAGTATGGTCAAACTGATAGTTATACTCTATATGACCACATAAAGGCTATAATAGACCATGCTGGAAAAGGCATAATAGATTATTGTATTTATGATACTGGAGAGATTGTGCCAGAGTATATAAGGCAGTACAATAAAGGAGGAGAAGAACTTGTTGAACAAGATGTTTCAAAAGTAAAAGAAGCAGGAATTAAGTTAATTCAAAGAAATATGTCTACAATCGAAAATGGAAGAATTAGACATAATTCTGATGCGATAGCAACAAGTATTATCCAACTAATTTGTGATGATATGAAATTTAGAGATATGCAGAATGATACAAGAGTTATTCTACTAGATTCAAAAATAAAAGACACAAAGAAGAAAATGAAAAACAATCAAACAAAGAGTAAAAAGAAGAAAAACAAAAAACGTTCAGGAAATAGTAAATTCTTTGAAAAATATAATGATAGAATTCAGGCAATACAAGATAGTGAGAGCAACAGAGAAAAGAGAATAAAAGAAATAGAAAAAACTGGTAAGAAAAATAAAGAGAATGAAAAAAACAGTAAAAACATAGAAATACAGAAGAGTGAAATAAGACAAAAGAAAGAAAATAATAGACAGTCAAGTAAAGTTGATGTAAATAGAAAGCTTGAAGAGGGTAGAATGTTAGAGTCTAGAATGGAAGAAACTCTAAGAAGAATGAAGGAAATAAACAAGAATAAATAAAAAGAGGTAAACGATAGATGAAATACAGTGAAATTGATGAAGAAGTGAAGAAATCTCTAAAAAGAGACTGGATAATTACGAATGGAATAGGTGGATTTTGTAGCCAAAGTGCACTGGGATGTAACACTAGAAAATATCATGGGTTATTGATTGCACCACTCACACCACCAGCAAGAAGATTTTTAATATTATCAAAATTAGATGAAAGCATTGAAACAAATGGAACTAAATATAATTTGTTTACAAATATGGCAAATGGAGAAATCTCTGAAGGATATAAATATTTAGTAGATTTCAAAAAAGAATATATACCAATATTTACATATAAAGTTGAAAATATAATAATTAAGAAGTTTATTTGTATGGATTATGGTAAAAATACAGTAGTTGTATATTATCAAATAAAAAATCAAAATGCAGAAGCTAAATTAACATTGGCACCAGTTGTAAATTTTAGAGACTTTCACTCTATAAATAAAGATCATCAATTTAATGCAGAACAATCACATTCTGGAAATAAAGTTAGAGTTGTACTAGAAAAAAATTCGGAAACACCAATTTACATGAATTGTTCTGATGGCAGATATTTTAAACATATAAATGATACATTCAGAAATATGTATTATTTAAGAGAAGAAGAAAGAGGCTTTGAAGCGGAGGAAAATCACTACGTTCCGGGGGTATATTCAATAAATCTGGAACCAAATGAAGAAAAAGAGATAACTTTTGTATGCTCATTAGAAGAAAACATAGAAGAAATAGATGGAATAAAAGTTATTAACAAGGAATTACTAAGAATGACCGGAATTATTTATGATACTGGTATAATTCAAAATAGTAAAATGAATGACAAGAAACTTGATATGTTAAAAGCTCTGATATTAGCAACAGATAATTTTATAGTAAATAGGCCATCATTTGGATTACATACAGTAATTGCAGGATATCCATGGTTTCTAGACTGGGGAAGAGATTCATTAATTTCATTTGAAGGCTTGCTATTATTAACAAAAAGATATGAATTAGCGAAAGAAGTTTTATTAACAAATATAAGAGACATAAAATATGGACTAGTTCCAAATGGATATTCAGGTTATGATAATAGATCATTATATAATAGTGCTGACAGCTCATTATTATTGATAGAACAGGTGTACAAATACTTAAAATATACGAATGATAATGAATTTATAAAAGAAGAAATATATCCTAGTCTGGTAAAAATAATTGATGCATATTCAGATAGAATAGATGTTGATGGAGATAACATTTATTTAGATAAAGAGGATAATTTACTATATGCTGGAACAGAAAATACTCAAATTACTTGGATGGATGTAAAAATAGATAACCATGCAATAACTCCTAGAAATGGCAAAACGGTTGAACTTAATGCTTTATGGTATAATGCATTAAAAATAATGGCTAGACTTGCAGAAAAATATGAGAACAAGCAATTGTGTAGAAAATATCTAGAAATGGCTGAAAAGACTAAAAAATCATTTGATGAAAAGTTCTATAATGAAGAAAAACATTGCTTATATGATGTGTTAGGAGACAGCAAAGTACGCCCAAATCAATTATTTGCATTAAGTTTATCACATCCGATTGTTGATAATGCAGAGATTGCAGAGCAAGTTTTAAATACAGTTGAGAATAAATTATTAAATAAATATGGACTAAAAACATTAAGCTCAGATGAAGACGGTTATGTTGATGTATATGAAGGTTCTGCATACAAGAGAGATTCAAGCTATCATCAGGGAATTACTTGGCCATGGTTATTAGGATTATATTATGATGCATTAAAAAATACTATGATAATAGAAAAGAATAGAACCAAAAGACAAGAACTAGAAGAAAAAATAACGAAACTTGTAGATACAACAAAGGAAACTTTCAAAGCAGAAATGTTTGAAAGGTCAAGTATTGGCACGATAAGTGAAATATATGATTCAACAGAACCATATGAAGAAAGAGGAGCATTTGCACAAGCTTGGAGCGTGGCAGAAATATTTAGAATAGTTTTAAATAAGAGATAATGTGAAAATGCAAGGTAAATAAAGCGGATTACCACGAATTGTTGAAGAATGTTTTAAAAATAGAAGATATAAAATACAAAATTAACATATATGCAATAATATACTAAACGAAAAAACAATATAAAAATATAGGTAGGAGGCTAATTGTGGATATCACAGCATTAGAAAATGAATTGAAAGCTGGAAAACTAAATAACATATATTTACTATATGGAGAAGAACGTTTTTTACTAGATAACAACGTAAAAAAAATAAAAAAATTATTTGGTGAAACAGTAAATGGAATAAATTATATTCAAATTGACAACACTAATGTTTCAGAAATAATTGCAGATATAGAAACGCCTGCGTTTGGATATCCACAAAAGCTGATTGTTGCAAAAGATACAGGATTATTCCAAAAGCCTAAAAGAGGAAAAAACGCTACAACGGAAGAAAAAACATCCCAAAAAGATGACAATAAATTTGAGAATAAGCTAGCAACATACATAGAAGAGAATGTTGATATGATAGATGATTCTGTAATATTATTGTTTATTGAAAATGACGCAGATAAAAACAATCTATATAAAACAATTGATAAATTAGGTTGTGTATGTAATTTTGAAAAACAGAAACCTGCGGAATTAGTAAAAAGGCTAAAATCAATTTGCAATATGTATAAGGTAAACGTAGATGCTGTTACATTAAATTATTTAATAGAAAATTGTGGAACATCGTTACAGGACTTAATAAATGAAATTCGTAAACAAATAGAATATGTTGGAGCTGGTGGAACGATAACAAAGCAAAACATAGATTTATTAGGAATAAAGCAATTTGAAAGTATAATATTCGATTTAACAGATAGTCTAGGAAAGAAAAATATATCAGAAGCATTACAAGTATTAAAAAATTTATTGTATGCTAAAGAACCAATACAAAAAATATTTATCACATTATATGGGCACTTCAAAAAATTGTACATCACAAAAATAGCAATAAACGAAAAATTAAACATTGCAGAAAGCCTAAACTTAAAACCAAATCAAACATTCCTGGTAAACAAATATACGATGCAATCAAAATATTTTAAAGAAGCAGAATTAAGAAAACTGTTGCAAGAATTTATAGATTTAGATTATAAATCAAAGAGTGGCGCTATAGACTTAAATGTTGGGCTAGAAGCAGTGCTTTGTAGATATTGTTCATAATTTTATACATAAAAATAATCAAATTTGAATAAAAACACTCCTTAAATGCAAAAATAAGCATGAGGAGTGATTTTTTATGGATTTTAGAACAGATTTAGCACTAGAAAGAAATGAAGTTTATAAGAAACAGAATAACCTTCAACAAATAGAGGGTGTTGATATTGAAAATGATGTGAAAAATGAAGTTGAAATTTCAAGAATAAAAATTACAAATGAAGAAGGGGAAAAAGCCTTAAATAAACCGATTGGAAATTATATTACATTGGATGTAAAGCAAATAAAGCTTGCAGACGAGGAAAGACTCGAAGTGATTGCAGAAATTGTAGCAGATGAACTTCGAAATACAATATCAAAGCATGTGAAAAATACGGATGATATTATGGTTGTTGGGCTTGGAAATTTATATGTAACTCCAGATGCTTTAGGACCTAAAGTTGTTCCAGAAATAGAAGTAACAAGGCACATTTTAGAATATATGCCCAAAGTTATGCCAGAGGATACAAGACCTGTTTCAGCAATATCTCCAGGAGTTCTTGGAATAACAGGGATTGAAACTATGGAAATATTAAAAGGTGTGGTTGACAATGTAAAACCAAAACTTTTAATTGTAATAGACGCTTTAGCATCTAGAAGTATAGATAGAATAAGTAGTAGTATACAGATTGCAGATACAGGCATTGTTCCAGGTGCAGGAGTCGAAAATAAACGAAAAGAAATAAGCCAAAATACACTCGGGATACCAGTAATAGCAATAGGGATTCCTACAGTTGTTGACTTAGCAACTGTAACAAATGAATGTATAGATATATTTATAGAAAGTTTACAAGAAAAAGCAATGTCAAATGATTATCTAAACAAATTAAAGGAAAAAGATAATTATGAAGAAATAAAAGAAGCTCTTGTTCCAAAAGATTACAACATGATTGTAACGCCAAAAGAAATAGATAAATTAATTGAAAATATGAGTAAAATAATTTCGAGAGCCATAAATATGGCAATGTAAAAAACGAAAAGACTAATATATTCATTAGAATTGAATATTAGTCTTTTCAAATTCTTTTCCATTCAAATAGTTCAACTGTTGAGCAGATTCATTGAACTTAAATTTCATTTTATAACTACACAAATTTTGAATTTTACACTTAAATTTTTTATTTATATCATTACGTCCATATTTACCATCTCCAATAATAGGATAGCCTATAAAAGCAAGGTGTGCACGTATTTGATGTGTTCTACCAGTGTGTAAAATTACTTCTAATATACTTGTGTTATCTGATTTATTTGAAGATAATACAAAGTATTCTGTACTAATGTTTTGGTAGCCTTTTTTATGTGTGTTACTAATATAAACCATAGATTTTTTAGTATCTTTAAAAAGATAATCGTTTAAGATAGCGTGCTTTTTTTGAGGTATTCCATAAATTCTGCAGATGTAATGCTTTTCAATTTCATGATTTTTAAACTTATCAAAAAGAATTTGTTCTGATTGCTTATTTTTTGCAAATAGTGTAAGTCCAATAGTATTTCTATCTAATCTATGACATGGATATATTTCAAAGCCGTATTTTGTAGATAATATAGTGGTTAGAGAATTATCTCCAGTTACTTCAATTTCATTAGGTTTATCAGCTATTAAGATATTATCATCCTCATAAATAATTGGAATATCAATAGAATTATAGGAAGTATTTGCAATTGAGCTAATATTAACGCTTTTAGAAAATAAAAACTCATCAGTAATAAATACTTTTACTACATCTCCAGTGTGTAAAGTTACATTTTCGCTAATTCGTACATCATTTACTCTAATATCCTTTTTGCGCAAAGCTTTATAAATAGTATTTAAGCTTAGCGTAGGGAATTCCTTTTGTAAAATATTAATTAATTTCTTTTCATTATTTTTATTATCAATATTAATCGTTCTCATAACCTAAATTATATAGCAAATCTTGAGGTGTGTCAACAATTAATAAAGTTACATAATTTATAGATTTACGCATGAAATAATAAGAATTTACTACGAAAATAAAATAGAGATAAAGAAATATCTTGGTAACATCATACCATATGCTTCTAATAAATCACGCGAACAATTGAAAAAATTTATAAGAAAGTGTTTCCAGATTTTATAGTTGTTTCTACGTTTACATTGAATGTACTATTTTGAAAATTATCTAGCCAATTATAATCTTGCCAGTCTTTTATTGTTGGAAAATATTTTACAGCATATTTTCCAAATCCATCTATATCGCAATTATATTCTTTAGCAGTTTTATATAAGTAATCATTTAAAGCTTTTTTTAAATATTGATTACAAGATTCTTCTATAAGCTGTATGTTTTCCTTCGAATAGTAGCTGGAATACCCGTAGGATGATATTTGAGAGGCAGATTCTATATTTGCATTAATTTTTACAACAGATGAAATAAATGGAGTGCCATTTACCAAAGAAACGCTGTTTTTTGTATTATGAGCAAGTTTTATGCTTAAATTTATGCTTTCAGAATCTCCAATAGGATTAGGTATGCTAATTGTACAAGATTTTAATTTATTAGAAACCATCATATGCAAAATTGATTCTTCGGCATTTAATTCTCCAACCAATATATCGTTTTTAAAAACTGCAAGCCCAATATTTTCGATGTTATCTGCTGGAGATATAGGAAAACTTGATGAAGAGCCAAGAGTAGCAACTGGATTCTTAAAGGAATCTACACAGTCAGAAAAGAAATTTATAAGTGTTACGTTTTGTGTATAAGATGTATATTCATTTGAAGCAAGAGTAATTTCGTAAAATCTTGATGGTAAATCTTCAAGCTCTGGTGATGCTATATTTAAAAAATCTTCAGAGGGTATTTTACTTATTATTATATTGGCATGAGGGCTGGTTCGTGGGCTACTTAATAATGTATACATATACTCAGAAACTCCTTTATGAGCGAGTTTTTCTGATATTACAATGGCTTTACAATGAGATAAATCTAAACGCCTACTTATATAGCTGTTTAAAAGACTTATTCCAGTTTCTATAGACGCACATTCTACGCTATTTACAATTTTTTCATATGCTGTGCCAGATGAACCATTTGAACCATTAGATGGTTTGGCAAGCTGAACAGATAGTTTTAATGTATTAGAATTTCCTATATCAAGACCTAAAGCAAGAACGTAGGCTAATTTATCTATATTACGTGTGCTATATGGTGCAGATAATGAGAAAAATACAATAAATAATGATAGAAAAATAATTAAAACTTTTTTTATATTAATCCAAATTCTCATTGGTATTGGTTCCTTTCTTTAATTTTAAATTAGCAATCATAAGAATAATTGGAAATACTATAAAAGTTAATGGTGTTCCAATATATTTAGATATAAAATCATTTATTGCAAGTGTTTGCATAATACTGTTTGGAATAAGTGCAATTATCAAACTAATTATACAAATAGGAATTATAAAAGGTGTTGAGTTCTTTACATTAGTAACTTTTTGGCAGACTAATGATGAAGTCATTAATCCAATGCTAAAGTAACTCATAAATGATAAAATCCAAGTAAATATAAATAAAGATTCAGGGTGTTGAAAGTATTTACCAAATTCGTTATTTGATAATAGTGAATAAAGTGGCGAAATACGGTCTATGTCTGTGCTAAAAGAAAAAGCTAAAAGCATACTAGCAGTTGCAAGTATTACAATAAAAATGGAGATTAATGTTGCAATTAAGGTCGATTTTTTAAAATCTTTTTTGTTTTCGAGTAGTGGTGGTACTAAAAATAAAATAGAAAAACCATTAAATATAAAAATATTTGAAATACCAGTGAAAAAAGTATTAGAAACCCCATGACCTAAAATTGGAAAAATACGCTGAATTGTCATATTGGGAACTACGGCTGCAAAAGCGGTTAATAAGCTTATTACCATAATTACACATAAAATAACATTAGTTCTAGCAATACTTTTTATTCCTTGCATATTGGCAATAACCCCCACTACTAAAAAGAAAAGTAGCAAATAAATAATTGGAGCATCTCCGTAATAAATAATGTGAATTGTTTCTATAAAATACCTAAGCAATAAAGAGGATGTAACAATTATATATAGGGCAAAAATTGAACCAACTAGCCATTTAAGAAATTTTCCTCCAATAGCTTCACAAATATCAATTATATCTGAATTTGGAAATTTTTTAAATAAACGTATTATAACAACAATTAAAAACAAAGTGATTATACTGACAAATATAACATTTAAGATTGATGATGAACCGCAAAACAACAATATAGATTGTAGACTATTCATAGATATTCTGTTAATTGTAAGTATTAATATTAATGCGATAGATTCAATTAAATTAATTTTTGAAAACTTCATAAATTATGCGAAAAATCGCTATCCTCCTTTTTGTTTAGAATATGAAACTTTTAATTATATATTATAAAGAATCAATGCTGTGGGTATTTCCATCTCATACTTATTTTATCTTGAGATTTTGGCCTTTTTGTTTTTAACTCCTTAGAACGTTTTTCTCTGTGATAGGCCGGAGATAGCACTATTCCATTACCAAATTCATCTGTTTTAAATATATTTTTACCTAAATAGCTTACTCCAAAAGAATGCATATTATTTAATACTAGTAGATGAACACATAGTCCTGCTGCAAGCCCAAGAAACCCTGCCATAGCACCTAGTAAAATATAGATAAATCTCATTATTCTAAAATGAAAGCTTAACGAGAAATCTGGAATTGAGAATGAGCAAATGGCTGTAAAAGATACAATTATAATTAAAATAGGACTCACAATTCCGGCATCTACTGCTGCTTGACCTAGTATAAGAGCTCCAACAATTCCAATAGTTTGCCCGACAGGAGATGGAACACGTATACTTGCTTCACGGATTAGTTCAAATGATAATTCCATTATTAGAATTTCAAAAAGTATTGGAAATGGAACAGTTTCTCTAGCTGATATTATAGAGTAAAGAAGTTCTGTTGGAACCAATTCTTGATGAAAGCTTGTAATAGCCATATACATACTAGGTAGCAATAAGGCAAATGCAAGTGCTATAATTCTAAGAGCCCTAACAAAATTAGAATATTGATATTTTAAATTATAATCTTCGGAAGAAGCTAGAAAATCTGAAAATATGGCAGGTACAATAAGCACATATGGGCTTCCGTTTACAATAATTGCAATTCTACCCTCAAATAGTAGATTTGAAGTTCTATCTGGTCGTTCTGTGGCAATTATTTGAGGAAGGCTGGTATTATCATTATCTTGAATTAATTGCTCTAATTGTCCAGAAGATGTTAAGTAATCTATTGCTAAATTATTTAAACGATAACGCACCTCTGAGATTAAATCTGTATTTGCAATATTTTTTAAATAACATATAGAACAAGGAGTTTTGCTCAACTTGCCAATATTTACAGATTCTATTATAAGATTTTCGTTATTTACATATCTTCTTAAAAGAGAGGTATTTGTACGTAAATTTTCTGTAAAGCCAACTTGAGCTCCTCGAATTACCATTTCATTGTGCGGTGTTGTAAGACTACGCCTTTCGTATCCTTTAACTTCTACATCAAATGCAATATCAAGAGTATCTATAAAAAGAGCACAGTCTCCAGCATTTATAGCTTTCACTATATCATCAAACTTAGTAAATTCTTTAACATTATTTTGAGGAAGTAAACAATTAGAAATGTACTCCACAATATTAAATTTTTTTACTTTTCGTACTGTTATGTTATTTGTTTTTACTTCGGATAATACTCTATTCTGATTGCCTTCGAAAGAATTTGCGGTGTTTTTTAACATTAAAGGCTTCAAAATAAAGTTATTCATAACATCTTGGTCAGTCATTCCGTCAATATAAACAAGAAAAGCGCTATATTGTTTGTTTCGTGCAGTAAGCGTAAACTCTCTAATTATAATGTCGGAATTAATCATCTCATTAAAACGAACTCTTATATATTCTAGGTTAACATCTAAAGATGGAAAAATTTTATCATTACTAGTGTCTGTTAGAGACTCATTATCTAAATTTAATGCCTCAGAATTTTTGCTAAAAGTTGTAGAAGCATTAGTTACTAATGGATTAGTCTGTTCGCCAAGCGAGAAATTATAATCATTAGGGTTATCTTCATAAAAAATATCATGAAAATAATTTTTTATTGAACTAAATACGGAACTCAAAATACAATCCTCCAAAAAATAATTTAATATAGTTTTTACTAAAAATATAAAAATATGTAAAAATTAATTTTCTTTTTATGCATAAGTTTTTAAAAGACTAATATACATTAAATAAAGTTATTGTACAAACACATAACACATTTGAAATATACATTAGATGTATAAGGAGGTATAAAATTAATGAAAGACAATAGGTTATATCAAGACATAGCAAAAAGGACAGATGGCGATATTTATGTTGGTGTTGTTGGACCTGTAAGAACTGGTAAATCGACTTTCATAAAAAGATTTATGGATTTGCTGGTAATTCCAAACATAGACAATGAGTATAAAAAAGAGCGTGCACAAGATGAGTTGCCTCAAAGTGCTGGTGGCAGAACAATTATGACTACAGAGCCAAAGTTTATTCCAAATGAAGCGGTACGGAATTACTGTTGGTGATAATATAAAGCTGAACGTAAGACTGGTTGATTGTGTTGGATATTTGGTTAATAATGCTATTGGATATTTGGAAGATGATATGCCAAGAATGGTAAAAACACCATGGTCAACAGAGGAAATTCCATTTGAACAAGCAGCTGAGATTGGAACTAAAAAGGTAATTCAAGAGCATTCTACAATTGGAATATTGGTTACAACTGATGGAAGTGTGACTGGAATAGAAAGAGAAGATTACATAGAACCAGAGGAACGTGTTGTAAAGGAATTAAAAGAACTAAATAAACCTTTCGTAATAGTATTAAATTCGGTAGAACCAGATTCTGAATATACACAAACATTAGCTCAAAAACTTCAAGAAAAATACGATACACAGGTAATCCCAACAGATTGTGAAAATTTAACTGCAGATAAAATTGATGAAATATTTGGCAAAGTATTATATGAATTTCCAATAGAAAGAGTAAACATCAGTTTTCCAAGATGGGTTGATGGACTACCAGAAACACATTGGCTAAAAGAAGAATTATATGACGAAATCAAAGATGCGTTTAAAGACATAAGGATTCTAAAACAAATAGACAACAGAATAACCAAATTGCAAAATACTGAGGTAATATCAACAAGTATAATAAACGAAATACAGCTAGGAACAGGAAGCATAAACATAACCATCAACTTATTAGATGACTTATTCTATAAGGTATTAACCGAAATTTCTGGAGTTCCAATAACAAACGAAGGTGAACTATTCTCTAGCATGATATCATTTGCAAATGTAAAGAAGGAGTATGACAAAGTATCTACAGCATTGCAAGAAGTAAACACAAAAGGTTATGGAATAGTAAGTCCATCAATAGACGAATTAATATTAGAAGAGCCTGAAATGGTAAAACAAGGCACACGTTATGGAGTAAAACTAAGAGCAAAAGCACCATCAATACACATGATAAGAGCAGACATAGAAACAGAAGTATCTCCAATAGTAGGAAGCGAAAAACAATCACAAGAACTGGTAGAATCGTTACTTTCAGAATTCGAAAACGATCCAAAGAAAATATGGGAATCAAATATATTTGGCAAGAGCCTGCACGAGCTTGTAAACGAAGGCTTGCAAACAAAACTAATGAAAATGCCAGAAGATGCACAAGAAAAATTGCAAGAAACATTGGAAAGAATAATAAACGAGGGAAGCGGAGGACTAATCTGCATAATATTATAAGAATTTCGCCCAATAGGGACGCCCCTTTTTGGGCGAATTTTTAATGTATAAAATAAAGAGGCAGAAGTAATTCTGTCTCTAAGAAAATTTTTTCATATATATTTACAACATATTTTACTACGTATAATACATACAGTCAACAGCTCTTCAGTATTATTTCATATTTATAAAAAAATATTCAATAAACGCAGATTTAAAAATTTGTAGAATTTTATCACTTGAATACTCGGTCATAGCTCTTGTATAATTTTGTTTTTTATGGTATTCTATCAATGAAAATAGGGAGTGGGAGTTAGCAAAAAACAAAGGAGAAAATCCCTAGAAAGGAGATATTCGTACAATTATACGAGTAAAATGAAATGAATAGAACAAAATATGAGATTTATGAATCGAAGGAATATAACAACATTAGAGAGGTTCTTGA
>ERZ1673741.2358-NODE-2358-length-13459-cov-4.742316_pt1 | contig 13459 bp, 16 predicted proteins | sample MGYA00580209_ERZ1673741 | MGnify/ENA primary metagenome ERZ1673741 (study PRJEB41218, sample SAMN15661754) | gut metagenome | host: Homo sapiens | place: Canada: London | collected 2015-08-20/2019-03-30 | study: EMG produced TPA metagenomics assembly of... | reverse complement strand
ATTAGAATTTAAAATTTATCTATTTTATGAGTCCTTTTTCTTGACGTAGTACCACTCCTTTTCCTTTGAGGATAAGTTGTCTTCATCAAACACTTTGTCATACTTTGGTTCATGGATTACGATTTCTCGATTTTCAAGCAGATTTCGAATCATTTCCGAGTACCACTCATTGATTATTGCTTTACCGTAAGGCGAATGCATAAGAATCGTAACAAAGCAGTCACTATTCTCATAGATGACTCGATGATCAATATTGGATTCCATTTCGTGAATAATAGAACCAACTTTTAGGTTGAATGGGTTTGACATACAGGTACTCCTCCTTTCACTTCTGGCAAGGCTTCACGATACTGTTCAAGAAGATATGGAAAATCGAGTGGTTCTGACTCCATATCGACCTGAATACGTTTCGTTGCAATCATATGCTTCATCATTGACATTTCGTCGAATACACTTGAAGCATTATAGAATTTAGATACGATACGAATATTTTCAGCAAAGACAACATTCATATCTTCTTTGAACACAATTTCATAAGGAACATGTCTAAATTTTTCCCAGTAGCATCGTTCGATATCAAGCTTTTCCTTTGTTCGCTTCTTTTTGAAAAGGTTTCTTGATGTCTTGACGCTGAAGGCCTTTTCAGCCCCGTCCTTGTAGATAACGTAGAAGTCGGTTGTCATATAACAATTACGACCTCCAGGATGCTTACAGCATCTGTCATCACAGATTTCATTTGTCAGCTCAAGATCAAGAGGATACTGTTCCCGTATATCCAAGATGTTGTCATCCCATCTCAGCATATGCCAGAAATAGGCCTCCCCTTGTGAGAGAAGCTCAACAGTTCGACCTGTTTTCCAGTCTTTAGGATTAGAACAGGTCCCACAGCTGCTGATTTCTCTTGTTTGAATCCAAGGTTTATAAGAGGCTCCTGAGCCTTTGCCTCTACCTTCTTCTATTTTGCTTGCGTTTGATTTTGTTTCTGACACGTTTGATTCGTCTCCTTTCTCTTCTGGCTTTGTACTTGTTCGCAGACTTGATATGAAGAACCGTGTGTCCATTTGGAAGTTTCTTCATTTCAAAGCCGACCATTGTTTCGTAGTTGATGTTGTTCAGAAAGCGCTGATACCGAGGATGGTCATCAAAGATAAGCTGTAACAGATTCTTTTTCTGATAGCCTGTCAAGCTGTCCATTGTTGAGTTGCAGACAATGTTAGCTGCAACCACAGGCATTTCCTCGTTGTACTTCGTAGTTCTGAATACTTCCGCAATGTTGTCAACCGTCAAATGATTATCGCTTAGAAGTGTTTCAAGCTGGTACTTTGTAACTCGATAGTACAAGGACGATTTTGAATAACAGCGACGGAACTGACGCATTTCACGATCTGAATCATAGCCACCAACAACAGGTGTTAGATCGGATTCATCAGGAATTGGCTTTAACCGTGCATCAGGCGCTACATGAAGCAGATTCACTCCGTGTTTCCAACATGTAAAAGCTCCTGGATACTGATGCTGATAGTGGTAAACTACTGCACCATGCGTTTTTATGTCTTCCTGCATACAGCAAGGGCAAAGGTAAAGGTGTTCTTCTTCATTAAGTTCTGGAATCAGTCTTTCCTGTTGTAAGTCTTCTGCAAGATACATCTTCATCAAAGTGATGGTCCAATCGTTCTTTGGCATCAGCTTTGTAATCTTTAGAAGATAGTCATGCTGTCGCTTGACCGCCTTTCCTTTAATGAAGCCCAAAGACTGAAGCATATCGTTCGTGTTTTTGAAGCCATTTGCTAGAGCCAGACGGTTCATCCAGCTGAATGGAAGTTCATCGACTTCGGGTAAAAAATAGTTAGGTAACATAATGTATTTCCTCCTTCGTTACACTTGAGAGAGCTCTCGTTCCCTCTTGACACCATCATTGTAAATGACCAATTTCCTCTTTTGTTGTATTGCAAAATCATGTGTTTTTATATTTACCAGAGCGTTGAAAACTGATATCATATAGTTGTAAAGAAGAAAAGGAACGTATATGAAAATCAAAATCAAGGCTTTGGCCGATATTGAGTTTCTTAGTGCCAAAGTAGACAGAAAACATAATATTATTCACGTACAGGCAAGAAATCTGCTCGATTCTACAGGACAAGTCTGTACCTTCCCTACTTGCTCAGGTGGCAAATACATTGCTCATGGCTTTATTACGTCCGTTTATGAAGATCTTCATGTGGACGGATACAGAGTTCTCATTCATTTAAAAACAAGGCGTTCTATTTGCCCTACATGTGGCAAACTCAATGTTACTAATAAGCCTGCATGCCTATCCAGAGATATTGTTCCTGATAATGACATTAATGGATGGTATGGCAATCATAGAACTACAAACCGTTTTCTAGACTGGGTTGAATATCTCATTTTTAAATATGGAGTTGATGAAGCAAGCAATATTACGGGTATCAAGCCTAGAAGGCTGTATTATATTCGCAAAGCCTATCAGAGCAGTAATTTGAGAAGACAATTTGCCCGCTCACTTGTTATCGCAAAATCAAGACATAACAATCGAAACCTGTTTCTAGTCATAGATACGAAGTATCAAACACAGCTGCTTGATTACTACGATTCACCAAAGAAGGCTTTGAAATATGTCTTGGAATTGAAGCAGAACAACCCTGCAATCGAAAAAGTAACGATTCCTGCGGATTTTAAATACAGTAATGAACTGGTTCAGGTTTTTGGCGAAAACAATGTACAATATAACTTCCGTTCGTTGCAGACGATGATTACGAAAGCTTGTTTCAACACCTACAAAGGACTTCGGAGCAATAGTGATTCATCCACTCTGGAGTTGGAAGACCATTTATTTAACACGCCTAGAACTCTTCTGACATGGGCTGAACAGAAAAAGCTGAATGAATTGTTAAGAACAAATACGCTTTTTCACGAATACTATTACCTTCAGCATGAATACTGGTATTCGATGGATGAAAAAGTCGTTCTGAATGTCAAAGTCAAACAGAAGGATGTATTAGACAAGGTCAAAAAGGACAAGTACAAAGTGAATGCTCAGTCCTACGACAAAGAAATTGATGATGTTATATCTCAGCTAAGTGAAAGCTTAGCCTGTGATGAGAACAAGGATTATATTCTTTATAAGATGAACAAGTCTTGCGAAAAGTATGAAGAAAGTCAATATGATGAAGCAGTTGAAGTTGATGTAGATCAGGAGGATGATACCTATGAATAAATTTAATCTTGGTGATATCGTCTATTTCATAGCTAACGGATATCATATAAGAGAAGCTACGGTAATTAGGGCTGGTTCTGGTTTTTGCGCTATAAAATTCAATGACAACGAAACACCCGCAGGAACCAGAGTCAGAGAATCCAAGTTATTCCATACTAAGCAGGAAGCTGAAGTTGTAGTTGAAAAAACACATAACACACTGTTATACTAGGCTTTGTTGGATGAGCCGTAAATCATAAATCATAACCCTTGTAAATCATCCAACATTTCCTATTTCTAGAGCTGGCATTCAACCCTTTCTGCCAGCTCCTTTTTTGTGCTTTCTCAATTAGAAATCAAGCAAGCACAAAAAAAGAGACATTCTAAGCGAATATCTCCGGATTCAATTCCTATACGATTCTAATTTTCACATTTTAATTCTTTAATCCCATACTCGTGAATTATATTCTCAGGAGCATTGGAATCAGCAGGATATAGTATTCCAGAAGCTGCATACTCATATTGTTCTAGTTGCAGTACTGCTGGGTCAAATGGTTTAACATCTACGTTGTATTCAGTGTAAATATTGTCTTCATCTGCAATCAAATCTGCTTTTATACATTCATCAATTTCATCAGCAGCATCATCTATTGTTTCTCCGTATGCAACACCAATTAATTCATGTTGGCTCACATTTTCTTCTAAATGTTTTAAAGATCTAAAAATCTCATATCTGTTCATGTATCTGTTCCTCTTATCTTCTTATTCATGAGTATAACACCACGCATAATTTCGAAGCAACAAAATCACGTACAGAACCACTTCGTTTACAATTCAAATTTTAGTAGTTACATACGTTCAACGTTTTCTTCCGCAAAAACAGTTTCGTACATTGCTTATCAAGAGTTCTTTAATAGAACCTTTCCATATCCAAAATTAATGGCATATTTCTTTTTGCTGAACATGAGTGCTCAAAAGTGAAATTAAGCTCTCATAATCTTCTGGAGTTAAATTGCTTTTTTTCACCAATACTATTTTTTTAGTAGAGGTTTGTAAATAAATATAATTTTTAAACACACACCACCATTGAAATGCGTCCCATTTATATTTACTTGTAACATACTCAAGTTCAGATATTGTTGTAACTCCATCTGAATCAAATATATACTCAATTGTTCCATTTTTTACATTATCTAGGGCTTTATTTTGAATTACTTTATAAATTAAATTCTGTTCATAATATAAACCTACTTTTGCGAGCCATAAAAAAATTATGGCAAATGCTAGAAATTCTATTGTATCTTCAATAAAACCATCTAAAAAAGTTCCTAGCGCAAAAAGCCCCGTAATACATGCTGCAATAACACAAGCCGTTTGACCTATCTTTCTTTTTTTTTGCAATCTTGGATGAGCCAAAATGATTTCTCTTAACACTTTAAATTCATCTGGACCTAAATCCGTTTTAGTTTTGATCATTATAATCATCTCTCTTTCAATCAAACCAATTATAGTATAAATCAAAAATAGAAACACATAAAATATTGTTACAGATTTAGTCGTAAATACTTACTCAGCGTGAACATGTGGGTGGAAAAACACAACCGTGGAATGACTTCCAGCACATACTGCAAAGGTTTGCGTGAAATTCACATACTGTTATAGGCGTTAAAAAGTATGGATTCTGTTTAAACTTAAGTTTAGATATAAGACAAGAATCAGTGCTAGCTCTTATTTTGGTAAAAATCTCAACGTATTTCGTACAAAGCTTCGAGCAATACGGACATTTTTTCGACCCTATCCTTATTTCAGGTCAACTATGAGCATATATTTTGTCAAAATGTGCCCTTTCTTCCAACTTAAAGACATTACTTTTTACATTTGCCTCGAAAATTTGTCCGTATTCCCGACTAGTCATTATGATATACTTGAGTAAAAGAGGCATGAATACTATGAAAAACAGATTTATAATAGCCGTTCTTTCAACAACTTTGCTGTTGTCAGTATGTGCATGTGCAAACAGCAAAGAAAAGAAAGACGAAAAAGTGGTTCACAAGAAGAAAGAAACTATGGAAGTTAAACAGGATGCAGTTAGTCTACCTGAAGAAGCTGAGACTAAACCTGTTGCTGATGCCACTTTGTCTGATTTATATACAGATGAAGAACTTTTAGCCTATGCAAATAATCATCTTGCTGATTACTGGCATACTTACTATTGCTTTATGGCAGGTACATATTTTGAAGGCTCAGGTGAAATTGGAAATAAATTGATTACTGATCCAAATATCCATTCTTTACAGGATGTTGAAAATGTCTGGTACCAATACTTTTCAAGGAAATACCCTATTCCATACATGGATATAAATATAAATGTTTATAAAGAGGCTCCATTCTGGGAAGAAAACGGGCAGGTCTATGAACGATATCGCATAGATGGAATACCACATGTTTCTTTCTTTTTTGACCATATAACGCAAAAGACGGACGATGAGGTATGGTTTGCGTATTATTGCAAAGGACCAGATGGTTCAATTAGCGATACTCAACAGCAATGGTCATTCGTATACGAGGATGGACAGATTAAATACGGAACAATAGTTAGAAACAATTAATAGAGGCTCGAAAGAGTCTTTTTTTGTGTTTGTGGCTCGAAATTTTGTCCGTATTTGGCATTCATATGCCAGCATAAGGACTAAAAACTATCATTTGATGACAAAGCGCTATATTTACAAGCTACAATTTGCTACACGATATGTTATAATCATAATATGAAGATAGAAGATGTAATAAATAAAGATACAATAACTAGTGTAATTGCAGTTTTTGGACTTATTGCAGTTTATTATCAAGTACAACAAAGCAATAAATGCTCTCTTTTTGAAAAAAGGTTAAATATTTACTCTTTTTATAAAGAGTTATATGATTCTTGGATATCGTGTGAGATGTGGAATGATTCATTAGATTTATTTATTAAGAATCAAAATATGCCAGCACAAGCTATTTTTTTAGATTTAACAAATACCGTTTCACTATATGATTTATGTGATTATTTCCCTTTGGATAAAATTGATTATTCCAAACAAAAAGAATTTAGGAAAAGAGTTGCTGAACTTAGAAACATATCCAATTCAGTTAAGTTCTTATTTAAAGAGAAAATATTCGGTATACCTTTTGAATTTTTAGATAATTATGTGTCATTGTTAGATATTTTATATCGATATCAATTTGGAGTAATACGTAGAAAAGAAATTACAGAAACTTACAATTCGATGCCGTATTCAAAAGAAGTAGAAGAAGCTATGATTAATGATTCAAAAAAAGTAATGCAAGAATTAAGTAGGTTGTCTGCACAAATTGAAAACAAACATATTAACGAAAAAATGGAAAATGAAATCCGTTTACAAACGAATATTATTCAGAAAATAAAGACAAGGAGAGGCAAATGGAAAAATTGATTAATTTTAAATCCAAATATGTTTCTGTCGTTCTTGAAAAATTATTAAAAGACAAAACAACAGATAAGAATATCATTTGGGCAACTTCCAGCTATGAACAATTCGGTCCGGAATATAAAGATTCTAAGCAAATTACAATTGGTACACTGATTGGTTTAAAGCCGATGACTTTGCAACCAAGAGTCTTAAAAAAATTAGATGAGCTTTTTGAAGGAGATGAATAATGCCTAAACCTAAGAAAGACTGGAAAGCTCTGAACATCAAAATTCAGAGTGAAGTATATGAGGAGCTTGAAAAATACTGTGAAGAAACAGGACTCAGCAAGACTGTAGCTGTTGAACGTATATTGAGTAAAGCTTTTAAAGAGTACAAAGAAAGTAGATAAGAAAGAAGATGTTGTTATTATGAAAAAGTACTTTGCACTACTATTATCGTTTGTTTTGGCATTTGGCTTAACAGCTTGTCACCAAGATGAAAAGCAAGATTTTTGGGAAGCTACCATTGATGCTGTTCAATCCAAATCCAAAGATAATGCGTACTTAAAAAACAACTGGAATATTGGTATAAGTTCAGATGAAGGCAAAAAGCATCAAAATATGGCTGCCCGCTATATCGTAGAAAACGACAATGAAACAACTACTACCATATTTGCTTTGCAAAACCAAAATGATAAAGAATATATATCCTATACATATACAACAGATGTAATTGAAGATACAAAAGAATATCAAAAGACAATAACTATTAATTCAACGAATAAGAAATATACAAAGTATGATATCCAATATAATTACTACGAATTTGAGAATGGAAACTACACATATGGAGAAGACGCAACTGGCTCAATATCAATCAATAAAGATGGCATTACATATGATAATGTTCCACTTTTAAATGAAGCAATCCAAAGCTGCTGTACAATAATTGATGATTTCCAGGAAGAATTTGATATCGATTATGAAGAATATGATTTTGATCCTCTACCATATCAAATGAAGGATTTGAATATTCCAAGTATAGATGAGATTCAGGAGGAAACCGCAACTTCTACAGACTACTATGGAGAACAAAGAATCAACGCAAAAGGATATACACTTGTTGATTGTTTAAGTATTGATAAAGATACAAATGAAGCAACCTATTCAACTTTCAATTACGAAAGACAGAGTGATGAGGAATCAATTCCATGTACACTTTCATTACAAGGTAATAACATTTATCTATTGACGCCAGATATGGATATTGATTTTACTTACTATATTTATAAAACAGACGACACCGTTTACATGTATTCCATAGACTATTCAAGTAATGAAATCATTGAGGATATTACCAACAACGGCGGAAATATGGCCGAGCAAGTTTTAAAAACCACAAATGACAGCTTACGAAAAAAGATTGCAGAACAATAAATACTACAAGACTGAATCATCAATCAATGATTTCAGTCTTTTTTTATGCCCTTCTCTTTTCTCGAATCCTCGCACAACGTTTTCAGATGAAGCCTCTACTTCTCCATCACCTCCCCTGATTTCATAGTACGTAGGATTATTGTATTACATCTAGTGAGCTCTTAACGAGAACGTCCTCATAGCAGTCGAATATTTTCTTGTGGTTCACTGTATGCGTAAAGCCAAGTAAGAAACGAATTGTGGCTTTATGTATGCATAAGGAGGTATTTGTAATGATATGAAAAACACAATGAAAATATCAATAATGAGTGGACTCGTAACAGCAGGTGTACTGTTGTGTGGGCTTCCTCATGCTATGGCGGAAAGCGTGCCTCAAAATGATGAGACTTATTATTCCGTTAATGTACCGTCGGAAGTCAGTTTAAGTCCTGACCAAGATGAGACAACATTCACGGTTTCAGGAAACACGTATCAAAAGCGATGGTTAGATATAGATATTACGAGCAAGAACAACTTCAATCTGAAGAATGGACAAGCCTCTATTCCCTACAAGCTGGACAAGACGAAGTTCGAATATGAACCCCAGTATGTAGACAAGGATAGCATTTCCTTCTCAGAAAGCATTAAGGTTTCGAAGAACGAAAATGATGTGAAATACTCGGGTAATTATCAGGATCAACTCCAGTTCACGATGAATCCTGTAGAAACACGAACCATTCAGCTTGACTGTAACGGTGGTAAGGTGAATGGAAAAGATAAGGTTGCTTATACGGTTAAAAATGGAAGCTCCTATGGGCAGTTACCCGTTCCTGTCAGGAGTGGTTATCAGTTTGCAGCTTGGAAAGATGAAGATGGTAATACAATATATTCTGGAAGTACAGTAAAACCAAGCACTGAAAAATTATCAGTTGTATGGCTTCCAATGCGAACTTTTTCTTTTAGTGCTTTTATAAACGGCAACCAAAATGAATATCTACAAAATATCGGTACATTTGATATTTATGAAAATGGCAAACTAATTGGTATAAATTGTTATTCCATATGGCGAGCTGGAAAAGCTGGTGATGTATATGAATGTAAAAACTTTAAAATAAAACCTATCTTTAAATATAAAGGAATACGGGGTCAAAGTTTACCCAAAGGTGTAACGATTAATGTAGATGAAGATGGCAATTTAATATCTATAAAAGCAGTATTACAAATGGATGCTAATTCGGATTTTTTGTTAAATTTTGAAGCTCTATCACCTTTACAAATATTAATTAATTCAACAAAAACAACCAGTTTAATTTTAGATGCAGACAAGCCTAATAATGTTCAGAATGTAAGTACTATTGAAGATATGTTTACTACATCAGCTGGTGTATATGTAAAAAATAATGAACTTCATCTATACAATACAAAAGGTGGTAGGTTAATAGCAAAGCAAGATTCATCACATTTATTTGAATATACATATATAGATAAAATTGATGCAAACAATCTAGATGTCTCCAACGTCACTAATGGAAGCTATATGTTCTATGGTTGTGCAAATTCTACAGAAATTGACGTATCTCAATGGGATACTTCGAAAATAATAAGCTTTGATAAGATGTTTAGTAACTGTAAATCACTAGCCTTTTTAGATGTTAATAACTGGGATATGATTTCAGGTTATAGTCTTAGTGGTATGTTTTCATGTTCTGGAATTACAGATATTGACTTATCCAAATGGGATACATCTAACATAAGTAATCTATCCAATCTTTTTTATAATTGTACAAAGCTTAAACAAATTGATTTGCACACATGGAACACTCAAAATGTATATAATGTTTCTTGGATGTTTTCAGGGACACCTAAACTCACCAATTTAAAAGGCGTTGAAAACTGGAATGTAGAAAATGTTAAATATATTGAATATTGGTTTCATGATTGCGGTTTATACGAAATTAAATTACCAGATTTAAAAAAGAATGATATCAATTCACTTCAACATATGTTTAGTTGGGCAAATAATATAACTGAAATTGATTTAACAAAAATAGATATGAGCAAAGTAACTGATTTAAACGAAACATTTGCACATTGTAAAAAAATGAAAACTATCTATGTTCAAAGTGATTATATTGGTAGCAATTCTACAGATACGTTTATTGACTGTACTTCTCTAGTCGGGGGCTCTGGAACAAAATACGATCCAACATTCATTGATTCAACTGGTGCTCGTATAGATGGAGGTCCTAGCAATCCTGGCTATTTCACATCAATCTCTGATAAACCTCTTGAAACCACACAAACAAACGAATCAGATATGAGCGAGACAACGGGTAAAGAAGTAAGAAGCGTAGAAGCACCTGCAAAAGAACCCGACGAGTTAGAAACAGACTCAAAACAAAACGAATCAGAATCTCAGAAATGAGGTTCTTTTTTGGTACCTTCTCAACAGCCTCTTTCAACAGCCCTGAAATTGCACACTATGGAAAGTAATGTTTTGATCGAGCTATCCCCATTTGAGATACTTACGAAAACGCCGTGAGATAAAACGAGGAATTATCAAACAATCAATCGAAAAAAACACTTCCTTTGACAGCACCCTTGAAAAAAACCTTCAAATCTTTGGGACTTCTTAGTTTAATGGGAATATGCCAAATCACTGTTTCACTTTTCTAAACGTAATTCTTAGTTTAACCGTTTTGGTGCCAACTCACTGTATGAGTTTTCTAAAAGAAGTTTTTAGTTTAAGGAAAATGTGTTCATTTCACTGAATCAGTTTTATAAAAGTAACGCTTAGTTTAAGGAAAACGAGCTAAAAGGCATAAAAAAAGGCCAACAACGGAAGTTGTTAGTTTTGGGGAGACATTTTGTGTTTTCGTGAAACTAAGCGTTACGTTTACGAAAATATCTTGTTTCTAGTTTCTTAAACTAAGCGTTACGTTTAGAAAAATAATCTGTTATCGTAATCTTAAACTAAGCGTTACGTTTACAAAAAAGATTTGTTCTATCTTCATGAAACTAAGAATTACGTTTACTTATTCGTGCTCAATAAAGCACAAAAAAAACAAAGAAACATTTAGTCTCTTTGTTCTTAGGTATTCGAGATGTAATCACAGATGTTCTTAGATGCAGGTGCTTTCGATGAAGGTCTTCTCTTTTTACGAGTTGGACTTCCTGTGATGATGGCAACTACCTCTTTGGCGACTTCAGTTGGTTTCATACGATGGTATTCGTCTTCAGCCAAGATTTGTCGAACATATCGTGCGATATCGTCTGATGTTACATCTGTGTAGATTTGATGTACTTTTCCAATCACGATGTTGATCATCTTGCTTTCGTAAGCCAAGTTCTCAACATTTGTTTCTGGCATCTCGTATTTGTTCTTGTCACTTTCGGCAAGCATCAGAATCTGTATCTTTTATTATATAAACTATCGAAGTATTCCATTTTTGTTCCATTCAGTTTCTTCTTCAGCAAGTTTAATTGTCTCAACTATTTGAGCCATATTTTCTATATTCTTCATTAAGTTAGTCGATAAGAATTTGTTACGACATTCACTCCTTTCGTCAAAATAAAATAGATTTATACGATGAGAGAGATCAAAGCAACTCATTTTAAAACTTGCCATTAAATTCCCTTCTCTATTTTTTTGTAAATTCATAAAGTTCATTAAATTTATAATATATTTATTTACCAAGCTTACTATATCATAAGTAAATAATGAATTTGCTTAATTTCATACTTATATTTTTAATCTATTCACCTAGATATGTCTATTTTGCTGCTTCGATATGCAAAATCAAGACTTCTTTTGAATATTGATGGAGATGTAAAAGAGTTTTTTGATAATGATGATAAGACTATGAGTAAAGCATTTCCTGATAATCTTATATATGAAACTGAAGATGTAACAAATAGTTTTAGTTCTTATCTTGCGATTATTGGTATAGATGGCTCTCAAATGATGACTGCTCCTGCAAATTATGATGGTGATGATCTAGAATTAAAAATGTATGAGCTATCAGAAACATTAGAATATAATGCAGAATTTTATTCGTGGACTTATAATATGGACTAATCTCAAGAACCTGTAAATACTGATACTGAATCAATTAAAATGTCTCCGCAATATAGATTTATTTATTATAAAGCCACTGTTCAACATAAAACTATAGTTGTAGAATAGGTGTTGAATAAAGTTCTTAAAGAGTACAAAGAAAGTAAATAAGAAAGAAGATGTCGTTATTATGAAAAAGTACTTTGCACTACTATTATCGTTTGTTTTAGCATTTAGCTTAACAGCCTGTTCAGATGCTGAAACAGAGAAAGCTAAATCTTCATTTGAAGAAACAGCTTCAATCGTTGAGAAGAACAACGAGACTATCAACAAGGATGTTAAAGCATTGCAAAAGTTGACAAAATCCAAGGTTAAACCTTTGGATGATACAGTTTTAAAAACAGCAAGAGAAACTATCAGCCAAGCAAAACAACAAATCGTTGAAGTTCCTGAATGCCCTTCTAATAAAGAAGATATTAAAGAAGCTAACAAAAAGCTAAAAAAGAAAGCTGATAAAGCTGAGATTATCCAAGCTTTAACAGACTCAAAAAAAGCTATGAAAGATAGTATTGCTCAACGTAAACAAGTTACCAACCCATCTGAATCCTTTGTTTTGGAAAGATTGAACGGAATTCCAAACGTATCGCAAGCATTGGCTGTGAATGAAGAAAACGATGTAAATGGTATGCTTCATAAAGCGGGTGGATATACTTCTGCTATTTTCTTCACATCGGATTTAGTAGACACTGCTGCAAACTATATTGAAGATGGTGATTCCATTGAAAAAGGTACAGACGGTGGTGGATGTATCGAAGTCTTTGAAACTGAAGAAGATGCTCAAAAACGTGATACATACCTGTCTACCTTCGATGGTGGTGGAATGTTATGCAGTGGATCACATAAAGTTGTTGGTACTGTAATCATTCGTACATCTAACTATCTAACAGCAACGCAACAAAATGATATTACAACAAATATTATGAACAGTTTAATTGCTTTGAAGTAATTAAATACTACAGGACTGAATCATCAATCAATGATTTCAGTCTTTTTTTATACCCTTTTCTTTTCTCGAATCCTCTCACAACGCTCTCGAAAACCGACAACGACGAATTGCACACTTTGGTAAATAATGTTTTCGTAGGATTAGTCATAAAAGTAACTTTCGTTCTACGAGAGCGTTCTTAAAGCAATCGAAAATCACTCCTTTAATTGAGATAACATCAAAAATCAAGTATACTAGATACATAATTATATGGAGTGATTGTGATTAATTTAATTAACGTTATATTTGTAATCTTAATAGGCATCGGGTTCCCCATGACATTCTCTAAAAAGAGGCGGT
>ERZ1673741.2355-NODE-2355-length-13486-cov-10.001340_pt1 | contig 13486 bp, 10 predicted proteins | sample MGYA00580209_ERZ1673741 | MGnify/ENA primary metagenome ERZ1673741 (study PRJEB41218, sample SAMN15661754) | gut metagenome | host: Homo sapiens | place: Canada: London | collected 2015-08-20/2019-03-30 | study: EMG produced TPA metagenomics assembly of... | reverse complement strand
AATCAGGAGAACAACAATGCTGAAATTACTCAAAAACATGCGCCGTAAAGAGGTGCTCATGGTGCTGCTGTGCACCGTGCTTGTGGCGGTGCAGGTCTACTTTGACCTGCGGCTGCCGGATTACATGACCGATCTGACGACGCTCATCAAAACGTCGGGGGCGACGGCGGATATCCTGTCCGTCGGCGCGAAAATGCTTGGCTGCACGCTCGCAAGCGCCGTGCTGGCCGTGGGCTGCGGGTATCTCGCGGCCAAGGCGGCGTCGGGCTTCAGCTTCACGGTGCGCGAAAAGCTCTTCCGCCACGTGATGGACATCGGCAGCGAGGAGATGCAGGACTTTTCTGTCGCCAGCCTCATCACGAGAACGACGAACGACATCACGCAAATTCAGATGATCGTGGCGATGGGCCTGCAGATGATGATCAAATCGCCGATCATGGCCGTGTGGGCCATCATCAAAATTCTCGGCAAGAGCTGGGAGCTCTCCGCCGTGACAGCGGCATTCGTCGTGGTCATCTGCGTGACGGTGATAACGGTGATGAGCATCTGCATCCCGCGTTTCCGCATCGTGCAGAAGCTGACAGACCAGATCAACCGTGTGGCGCGCGAAAACCTGACGGGCATCAACGTGGTGCACGCGTTCAACGCCGAGCAGTACCAGAACGACAAGTTCAACAAGCCGAGCCTTGACATGATGAATGTGCAGGTAAAGAACCAGAAGCTCTTCGCCCTCGTCCAGCCGACGATGACGCTCGGTATGAACGGCCTGGCGCTCACGATCTACTGGCTGGGTGCGGCGCTCGTCAACAACATCGCGCTGACCGATTCCGCAGCGCGCCTCACGATGTTCAGCGACGTGCTGGTGTTCAGCACGTATGCAACCTGCGTGGTGATGTCTTTTATGATGCTCGTGATGATCTTCATGCTGCTGCCGCAGGCGCAGGTCTCGGCCGAGCGTATCAACGAGGTGCTCGAGCGCAAGGCGAATATCCGCGAGGGCAGCGTGAGCGAATGCAAAGAGCACGGCACAGTGGAGTTCAAAAACGTTTCGTTCCGCTATCCGCACGCTTCGGAGGATGAGCTTTCGAACATCAGCTTCCGTGTGAACAGGGGCGAGACGCTTGCCGTCATCGGCGCGACGGGCAGCGGCAAGACGACACTTGTGAGCCTGATCCCGCGCTTTTACGATGCGACGGAGGGCGAGGTGCTTGTCGACGGCGTGAACGTCAGGGACTACACGTTCGACACACTCTACAACAAGCTCGGCTACGTGACGCAGAAGGCGGTGCTCTTCGCCGGCAGCATCCGCGACAATGTCTACTTTGGCGAGAGCGAAGCGCCGGCGGACGATGAGGGCCTTGCGCAGGCCGTCGAGCTTTCGCAGGCGAAGGAGTTTGTCGACAAGCTCCCCGACGGCACGCAGCACCATGTGGCGCAGATGGGCCGCAACATGTCCGGCGGCCAGAAGCAGCGCCTTTCCATCGCCCGCGCGCTGGCGAGAAAACCGGAGATCCTCGTCTTCGACGATTCGTTCTCCGCTCTGGACTACCGCACGGATGCGAAGCTGCGCGAGGGGCTATCCAAGCAGCTGCACGACACGACGAAGATCATCGTTGCGCAGCGCATCAGCACCATCCGCCACGCAGACAAGATCATCGTGCTCGACCGCGGCGAGACCGTGGGCATCGGCACGCATGAAGAGCTGATGAAAAACTGTGACGTTTACCGCGAGATCGCGACCTCCCAGCTCAGCGCCGCGGAGCTCGCGTAAAGGGGGCGAGAGAAGATGAAAAAGAAAAACAGCAATCCCGTCGGCGCGCTCAAGCGCACGGGCGCGTATATGAAATCGAGCCTTGGCGTCATCGCTCTTGCGCTCGTGCTGGCGGCGCTGAGCGCCGTGATGACGATCATCGGCCCCGACAAGATCGGCAAAATGGCGACCATTATGTCCGACGGCCTCTTCACCGGCATTGACCTCGCCGCCATTGCGAAGATTGGCGTGTTCCTTGCCATTATTTACTGCCTGAGCGCGCTGTTTGGCTTCATCCAACACTATATCATGGCGGTCGTGACGCTGAAAATGTCCTACCGCATGAGAGGCGAACTCTCGGAAAAGATCAACCGCGTGCCGCAGAAGTATTTCAACACCACCTCGCAGGGCGACATTTTGAGCCGCATCACAAACGATGTGTCAACGCTCCAGCAGGGACTTACCAACAGCCTGCCGACCATCATCAGCGCCGCGACACAGTTTGTCGGCTGCCTTATTATGATGTTCGTGACCGAATGGCGCATGGCGCTCGTCGCACTGTGCATCACGCTCCTTGGCATGGTGCTGATCGTCGCCATCATGTCGAAGTCGCAGCGCTACTTCACCGCGCGGCAGAAGAGCCTCGGCGAGCTCAACGGCTATGTCGAGGAGATGTATTCCGGCCATGAGGTCGTGCGCATCAGCCGCGCAGTCGATAAGGTCCTCGACCACTTCGACGGCCTGAACGCGGCGGTCTATGACGCAAACTGGCGCTCGCAGTTCCTCTCCGGTGTGATGCAGCCGCTCATGAACGTGATCGGCAACCTCTCGTATGTTGCCGTGTGCGTGTTCGGCTCGGTGCTGGCCATCAATGGCACGATCGAATTCGGCGTCATCGTCTCGTTCATCCTGTATGTGCGCCTCTTCACCACGCCTCTGACGCAGATCGCACAGGGCATGACGAATTTGCAGACGGCCTCCGCCTCCGCGCATCGTATTTTCGACTTCCTCGAAAGTGAAGAGCTCGGCGACGAGAGCGACAAGACCGAGAAGCTCGACGCCGTGCGCGGCGCGGTAATGTTCGACCACGTGCGCTTCAGCTACCCCGATTCGCCCGACAAGATCATCATCAAGGATTTCTCCGCTGAGGTCCATCCGGGCCAGAAGGTCGCCATCGTCGGCCCCACCGGCGCGGGCAAGACCACGATGGTGAACCTCCTGATGCGATTTTTCGAGGTCAACAGCGGCCGCATCACGATCGACGGCGTGGCGACGACCGACCTGCGCCGCGAGGATGTGCACGAGCTCTTTGGTATGGTCCTGCAGGACACGTGGCTCTTTGAGGGCACGATCCGCGAGAACCTGGTCTATAACATGGAGGGTATCACGGACGAGCAGCTCGAAACGGTCTGCAAGGCCTGCGGCCTCGACAAATTTGTCCACTCGCTGCCACAGGGCTTTGACACCGTGCTTAGCGAGAGCACGACCATCTCGGCGGGACAGAAGCAGCTTTTGACCATCGCCCGCGCGATGCTCCAGAATGCGCCGATGCTGATCCTCGACGAGGCAACGTCCTCGGTCGATACGCGCACGGAACTTCTCATTCAGCGTGCGATGGACGAGCTGACGAAGGGCCGGACGAGCTTTGTCATCGCCCACCGCCTGTCGACCATCAAGAACGCCGACCTCATCCTCGTGATGCGCGACGGCGACGTCATCGAGAGCGGCACGCACGAGCAGCTGATGGAGCAAAACGGCTTCTACGCCGAGCTCTACAACAGCCAGTTCGCGCAGGCGTCGTAAAGAAAAACCAGCGCAGGTGAGCCTGCGCTGGTTTATATTTTCTGCGGAAGAAGTTAAAAGAAAGTTTATTGCCGAACTGGGAAACGGTGGTATAATAAGGAACATTCAAGGGCTGACAAAGCCCGCACCGCGAAAGGAAGCGGAAACATATGAATTGGTTTCAGAAATTACTGTCGAATCCCTTTTTGCTCATCGGTCTCTCGTCGTGGTTCTGGGCGCAGCTCATCAAGACGATCATCCATGCCATTGTGACGAAGAGCATCGACTTTACGCGCCTGATCGGCGACGGCGGGATGCCGAGCGGCCATTCGGCCACGGTCTCGTCGCTCGCGACCGCGGCGGCGCTCGTCTACGGGCTCGGTTCGTTTGAATTCGCGATGGCGTTCATCTTCGCCATCGTCGTCTGCAAGGACGCGATGGGCGTCCGGCTCGAAACGGGGCGGCAGGCCGTTATCATCAACGACATCGTCGAGGCCTTCAACTCGCTCGCGTCGGAAAAGCTTCCGGAGGCGAAGCTCAAGGAGTTCGTCGGCCACACGCCGCTGCAAGTCATCGCCGGTATTCTGCTCGGCGTGGCGAACACATTTATCATGTACTACTGCGTACTGTGAGGGAAAGTACATGACGCTTTTTATTAACTGCTGTCCGCGCGGAGAGTCGCGCACGGAAAAACTGGCCCGCGCGCTGCTTAAAGCGCTCGGCGAATACGAGGAGCTGCGCCTTTATGACGAGCCGCTGCACCCGCTGGGGCGCGCGGACATCGCAAAGCGCGACGCGCTGCTCGCGGAAAAGAAGTATGACGATGAAATGTTCCGTTACGCCCGTCAGTTCGCCGCGGCGGACAGAATTGTCATCGCTGCGCCGCTGTGGGACCTGTCGTTTCCCGCGCAGCTCAAGGTGTATTTGGAGAATATCTATGTCACGGGCATCGTGACGAAGTACAGCGAGGCGGGCGAGCCCGTCGGCCTGTGCCGCGCAAGCGAGCTCTACTATGTCACGACCAGCGGCGGGCCGTTTGACGGCCGCTTTGGCTACGACTACTGGAAGACCATCGCGCAGGACTGCTTCGGCATTCCGACCGTCAAGCTCCTGGAAGCCGAAAACCTCGACATCGTGGGCGCAGACGCGGAAAAGATCGTCGACGATGCCATCAAGGCCTACGGCCCTGCGTAAAATCAAACTTGTATAGCAAAAAAGCTCCGTGCCTTGGCACGGAGCTTTTTTATCGGGAAAAATCAGTTGGCGCTGCTCTGCTCGCTTTCGGGCAGGAGGTTCGTCATGCTCTTGAGGCCGATGGCGAGCGTGGACATGTTGTGCAGCAGCGCCGAGGTCGTCGGCGGCAGGATGCCAAGCACGCCAAGCACGATGAGCGAGAAGTTGAAGCTCACGATGAAGCGGTAGTTGCGGTGGATGCGGGCCATGAGCTCCTGGCTGAGAGAGCGCAGCGTGACGAGCGCGAACAGATCCTCGGACGAGATGGTGATGTCCGCGATCTCGCGCGCGATGGCGGCGCCGGTCGAAATGGCGATGCCGGCATCGGCTTCGGACAGGGCGGGGGAGTCGTTCACGCCGTCGCCGATCATGATGACCTTGCGGCCCGCGGCCTTTTCGCTGCGGACGAACGCGGCCTTGTCCTCGGGCAGCACTTCGGCGTAGACGGCGTCGACGCCGACCTCAGCGGCGACGGCTTCGGCAGTCTTGCGGCTGTCGCCGGTCATCATCACGACCTTGTCGATACCGAGCTCGTGCAGCGCGCGCACGGCGGCTTTCGCCTCCTTGCGCAGCGGGTCATGAATGCAGATGACCGCGGCGAGCTCGCCCGCGATACAGAGGTACAGGTGCGAATACTCGGGCGGGAGCGATTCAAACTTGTCCTCTTCGCCCTCCGGCACGCGGCAGCCCTCGTCCTCGAAGACGAAGTGTGCGCTGCCGATGAGCACTGTTTTCTCGTCCACCATGCTCGAAATGCCGTGCGCCACGACGTACTGGACCTGAGAGTGATACTCCTCGTGCGTCAATCCGCGGTCCCTGGCCTCGGCCACGACGGCGTTGGCGATGGAATGGGGATAGTGCTCTTCGAGGCACGCGGCGAGGCGGAGCATCTCGCTTTCCTCATTGCCGCCGAAGGTGACGATTCTCGCGACCTTGGGCGTGGCGTAGGTGAGCGTGCCGGTCTTGTCAAAGACGATGGTGTTCGCCTGGGCGACGGCTTCGAGGAAGCGCCCGCCCTTGACGGAGATGTGATGGCTGCTGCTCTCGCGCATGGCAGAGAGCACCGCGATAGGCATGGAGAGCTTGAGCGCGCAGGAGAAGTCGACCATCAGCACGGCCAGCATCTTTGTGACGTTGCGCGTGATGAGATAGGTCAGGATCGTGCCGCCGAGCGTATAGGGTACGAGCCTGTCGGCAAGGCGCGAGGCCTTGTCCTCAGCCGTGGATTTGAGCTTTTCCGACTCTTCGATCATGCGCACGATGCGGTCATAGCGGCCGCCGCCGAGCGCCTTTTCCACGCGCACGACACACTCGCCCTCTTCGGCGACGGTGCCTGCGTAGACATAGCTGCCCTCGCGCTTGGGGACGGGCATGGACTCGCCCGTCATGGACGCCTGATTGACCATCGCCTCGCCGGAGACGACCTTGCCGTCGAGCGGGATGAGGCTGCCGGTGCGGACAACGACGCAGTCGCCCGCCTGAATATCGCCGATGGGAACGAGCGTTTCCGTCTCGCCCGTCTTGAGCCAGACGTGGTCAACGTTGAGCGACATGGCGCCCGCGAGGTCCGCAACGGACTTCTTGTGCGTCCAGTCCTCGAGGATTTCGCCAAGGCGGAGCATGAACATCACAGAGCTTGCCGTCGAGAAGTCGCCGCGCACCATCGACACGGTGACGGCGGTGGCGTCGAGCACGGCGACGGAGAGCTTGCCGTGCAGCAGTGCGGAAAGACCCTCGCGGATGTACTTGATCGAGTGATAGATGGCGAGCGCCGTGGTGACGGGGAGCGGGAAGAAGAGCTTCGAGATCACGCGGCGGATCACCGTCCACGAGAGTTTGTCTTCAAATTCACGGTTGAGTTTGCGCGTCGTATGGTCGGGGACAAGGTCCATTGTTTCGGCCTTGTCGAACGAGAACGCCGCGAGCGCGTGCACGAGCGCGGCGCGGTCCGCGCGGTAAACGATCACGGCGTCCTGCGTGCGGTCAAAGACCGAGACCTCTCGCACGCCGTCCACATTGCGCAGATAATATTCCAGAACGTCCGCCTGATGCAGCGTCATGCGGCGGCAATTCAGATGCACGCGTATGCGCCCGGCGGATTCGTGCAGAATTTTGCATTTCATAGTGTATCAATTCCTCCGAAAGTGAAAGAGAGCCGCGCGTCGCGGCTCTCCTGCGATTTATTCCTCGTCCGCTTTTTCCTCGGACGCGTCCTCAATGACTTCGGCGTCCTCTTCCGCTGCGCGGCGCTCGTTGATGTCCTTGGCGTCGGCGTAGACGTCCTCAGCATCCTCACGGACGTTCGTGACGGCCTGCATCACGCAGTCCTTGGCACGCAGCACCGCGGCGGTGGTGTGAGAGTAGACCTTTTTGGCATCCTTGCTGGAAAGGATCTTGAGGCCGGCGGTGCCGAACAGCACGCCTGCTGCAAATAAACCGAGATGTTTCATTGAAAAAACCTCCTGTTAGTATGAATTAGAGCTCTTTAACATAGTGGGAATATAACATAACGCCGTTTCAAATGCAAGTAGCGAAATGTTAAAATTTGACGGAGAATGGAAACCGCGGATTTGTTATGTTTTTTCAGATGTTCGCGCGCTCGTCCCAGAGCGTCAGCGTACCTGATTGCAGCGTTTTCGGAACGTCGATGATGCGCTGGTTCGACGAGCCGCGAAAGCGCAGCGAGATATCGTGCAGCGCGTCCACATAGCGCCCGTCGACGAGCACATCGAGCAGTGACAGCAGTTCGTCCGTCACCTCGCAGCGCGGATACGCGGCGGGGTCGTGCAGCTCCTCCCACGTAAAGCCTGTGAACGACCAGATCGTCTTTTGCGGCAGCTCACGCCTCACGCGGCGGAGAAACGGCAGCAGCGCGCGCTGATTTTTAGGCTCGAACGGCTCGCCGCCGAGCAGCGTGAGACCGTTGATATAGTCGGGGGAGAGCAGGCGGATGAGCTCGTCCTCCGTTTCACTTGTGAAGGGCTTGCCGTAGCAGAAGTCCCACGTCTGCGGCTGAAAGCAGTTTTCGCAGTGGTTCGTGCAGCCGGAGACGAACAGCGTCACGCGCACGCCAAGGCCGTTGGCGATGTCGCAGTTTTTGATCTCGCCATAGTGCATGGGAAATGACCTCCTTATCAGAAAAAGGTGGGAGCGCGGTGCGCTCCCACCTAAACAGCAATTTTATGGCGCAGCCTTACAGATGCAGCACGCGCTCTTTGATCTCCTGCGTGCGGCCCTGGTTCCAGAACTGGGTGCCGATGTAGCCGCAGGTGCGGCGGGCGACGTTCATCTTGTCCTGATCGGTGTTGCCGCACTTCGGGCAGCGCCAGATGAGCTTGCCGCCCTCCTCGACGATGTCGATCTCACCGTCCCAGCCGCAGACCTGGCAGTAGTCGGACTTCGTGTTGAGCTCGGCGTAGATGATGTTGTCGTAGATGAACTTCATCACCTGCAAAACCGCTTCAAGGTTCTGCTGCATGTTGGGCACTTCGACATAGCTGATCGCGCCGCCGGGGGAGAGGTGCTGGAACTGCGCCTCGAACTTGAGCTTGGTGAACGCGTCGATCTTTTCCGTCACGTGGACGTGGTAGGAGTTCGTGATATAGCCCTTGTCCGTCACGCCCTCGATCACGCCGAAGCGCTTTTGCAGGCACTTGGCGAACTTGTAGGTCGTGGACTCGAGCGGCGTGCCGTAGAGGGAGTAGTCGATGTTTTCGGCGGTTTTCCACTCCTTGCACTTGTCGTTCATCTTCTGCATGATGGAGAGGGCGAAGGGCGTGGCGCTGGGGTCGGTGTGGCTCTTGCCGGTCATGTACTTCACGCACTCGTAAAGGCCCGCGTAGCCGAGCGAGATCGTGGAATAGCCGTCGTAGAGGAGCTTGTCGATGGGCTCACCTTTTTTGAGTCTTGCGCACGCGCCGTACTGCCAGAGAATGGGCGCCGCGTCGGAGAGCGTGCCCTTCAGGCGGTCGTGACGGCAGCGCAGCGCGCGGTGGCAGAGCTCAAGACGCTCTTCAAAGATCGTCCAGAACTTTTCAATGTTGCCGCCGGAGGAGAGTGCCACGTCGGGCAGGTTGATCGTGACGACGCCCTGATTGAAGCGGCCGTAATACTTGTGCTTGCCGGGAACATAGTTGCCGGCATTCGCGATGTTGCCGACGCCCGCGTCGGTGAAGCGGTCAGGCGTCAGGAAGCTGCGGCAGCCCATGCAGGGATACACATCGCCCTTGAGCTCGAGCATCTTCTTTTCGCTGATGTAATCGGGCACCATGCGGCGCGCCGTGCACTTGGCGGCGAGCTGTGTGAGGTAATAATACGGCGAGTCGTCGTGAATGTTGTCCTCTTCGAGCACGTAGATGAGCTTGGGGAAGGCGGGCGTGACCCACACGCCCTGCTCGTTTTTGACGCCCTGATAGCGCTGCTCGAGCATTTCCTCGATGATGACGGCAAGGTCGCGCTTTTCCTGCTCGCTTCTCGCCTCGTTGAGGTACATGAAAACGGTGATGAACGGTGCCTGACCGTTCGTGGTCAGAAGCGTCACGACCTGATACTGGATGGTCTGCACGCCGCGGCGAATCTCCTCGCGCAGGCGCTTTTCGACGATTTCGGTGATCTTGTCCTCCGTGGGGTCGACGCCGAGGGCCTCGACCTCGGCGAGCACCTGCTTTCTGATCTTCTGGCGCGATACGTCGACAAAGGGGGCAAGGTGCGTCAGCGAGATGGACTGGCCGCCGTACTGGTTCGAGGCGACCTGCGCGACGATCTGCGTCGCGATGTTGCACGCGGTCGCGAACGAATGTGGGCGCTCGATGAGGGTTCCCGTGATGACGGTGCCGTTTTGCAGCATGTCCTCCAGGTTCACAAGGTCGCAGTTGTGCATGTGCTGGGCGTAGTAGTCCGTGTCGTGGAAGTGGATGATGCCCTCTTCATGCGCCTTGACGATATCCTCGGGCAAGAGCAGACGGTTCGTCAGATCGCGGCTCACCTCGCCGGCCATATAGTCGCGCTGGGTGGAGTTGACGACGGGGTTCTTGTTGGAATTCTCCTGCTTGGCCTCTTCGTTGTTGCACTCGATGAGGGAGAGAATTTTGTCGTCCGTCGTGTTGCTCTTGCGCACGAGCGAGCGGTTGTAGCGATAAGTGATGTAGCGCTTAGCGACCTCGAACGCGCCGTGCGCCATGATCTGGTGCTCGACAAAGTCCTGGATCTCCTCGACCGTGGGTGCGCGGCCCAGACTCTGGCAGGAGAACTCCACGCTCTCGGCGATGCGCTGGATCTGGACGGGCGTCATGCGAGCCTCCTCGTCCACAACGTCGTTAGCCTTAGTCACTGCGGCGATGATCTTGACGATATCAAATTCTACTTCTGCGCCGTTGCGCTTGATAACTCTCATGTATTCCCGTCTCCTCTTCTTTTGGTATGTCCTTTACATAACACTATATCTTGTGGTGACCTTCATAACAGCAAACTAATTATTGCACATGAGACTCAACATTGCAAGTCCTAAGTGCTGAAAAAAGGAAACAATATCAGAGCCTCAACTTTGGACACTATTGACGAAACACCTTGAATGAAGCGGAATAGCGCATTATTTCAATTTGACGCAAAAATCAACAAGACATAAGTAATGCTAATGATAGCTATGCAAAATTAACTCTTTTCATGGGCGGAAAATGTGACTATAATAACTCGGTTGAAAAATTTGAGCAGGACTCGCAGAGCGGGCCCGCTCCGGATCGGAGGATCAATACAATGGCAAATTGCGCGATCGTAGGCATCAACTGGGGCGATGAAGGCAAGGGCCGCATGGTCGACTACCTCACGGACCATTATGACGTGGTTGTCCGCTATCAGGGCGGCGGCAACGCGGGCCACACTGTGGTGAATGAAAAGGGCAAGTTTGCCCTGCACCTGCTGCCGAGCGGCATTTTCCGCGACGGCGTTGTCAACATTCTGGGCAACGGCGTGGCGCTGGACTGCGAAAACCTGCTCAAGGAGATGGAGACGCTGCGCGCCGCGGGCGTTATCATCACGCCGGAGAATCTGAAGGTCAGCGACCGCGCGTCGCTGCTGCTGCCCTGGCACCGCGAGCTCGACGCGCTCGAGGAAGCGCGCCTTGCCGACAAGAAGTACGGCTCGACCAAGCAAGGCATCGCGCCGTTCTATGGCGACAAGTACCAGAAAAAGACCGTGCAGGCGGGCGAGCTCCTGCACCCCGAGCACTTAAAGGAGCACCTTGCCGACCTTCTTGAGTGGAAGAACCTGATGCTCCAGAAGATCTACGGCGCAAAGGGCTACACGATGGACGAGCTCATGGCGTGGGTCAACACCTACTGCGGCGCCATCAAGCCCTACATCACCGACACCGGCCGTTTCCTGAGAAACGCGCAGAAGGAGGGCAAGTCCATCCTCTTTGAAGCCCAGCTCGGCGCGCTGCGCGACCTGGACTACGGCATCTATCCCTACACCACCTCTTCGAACGCCGTTGCGGCGTATGCGCCCGTCGGCTCGGGCCTTCCCACGGCGAAGCTCGACGAGGTCGTGGGCGTGGTGAAGGCGTACTCTTCCTGCGTGGGCGAGGGCCCGTTCGTCTGCGAGTGGTTCGGCGAAGGGGCGCAGCAGTTGCGCGACGCGGGCGCGGAGTACGGCGCGAAGACCGGCAGACCCCGCCGCGTCGGCCCCATCGATCTGGTCGCGACGCGCTACGGCGTGGAGACGCAGGGCGCGACGAACATCGCCCTGACGAAGCTCGATGTCCTGAGCTACATGGACAAGATCCCCGTCTGCGCACACTATGAATTAAACGGCGAGCAGACCGACGACTTCCCGTTCCCCGTGCTGCTGCAGGACGCCAAGCCCGTCGTCGAGTATCTGCCCGGCTGGCAGTGCGACATCTCCGGCGCGCGTAATTGGGAGGACCTTCCCGAAGCCGCCCGCAGCTACGTCGAATACGTTGAAAAGGCCATCGGCTGCCACATCGGCTTCGTCTCCGTCGGCGCGGAGCGCGAGAGCCTCATCATCCGCTGACACACCAAAGTAAAGAGGGGACGAAGGCCCCCTCTTTACTTTTCTATTGCAACTTTGCTTCATTCTATATAAAATACGAACAGCGACCGCTGAGAAAGAAAAGGAGAACCCTATGCGCAAGGATATTTACGAGTCCCCGCTTTCGTCCCGCTATGCGTCCGAATACATGCTGCACCTCTTTTCCCCCGATATGCGCTTCCAGACGTGGCGCAGACTGTGGGTGGCGCTTGCCCGCGCCGAGCACGAGCTGGGCCTGCCGATCACGCAGGAGCAGGTCGACGAGCTCGCTGCGCACATCACCGACATCGACTACGAGGTCGCCGAAAAGCGCGAGCACGAGGTGCGCCACGACGTGATGGCGCATGTGTACGCGTACGGCAAGGCGGCGCCTTCCGCCGCCGGCATCATCCACCTCGGCGCGACGAGCTGCTATGTGACGGACAACGCCGATTTGGTGCTCTATCGCGACGGCCTCAAATACCTGAGAGGGCAGCTTCTCAGCGTGATGGTGAATCTTGCGGCATTTGCCCGCGAATACGCCGCCACGCCGACGCTCGGCTATACGCACTATCAGCCCGCGCAGCCCGTGACGATCGGCAAGCGCGCGACGCTGTGGATGCAGGACTTCCGCTCGGACCTTGAAGAGCTTGATTTTGTCATCGGCTCGATGCGCTTCCTCGGCTGCCGCGGCACGACGGGCACGGAGGCGAGCTTTGTCGACCTCTTCGAGGGCGACGGTGACAAGGTCGACGAGATGAACCGCCGCATCGCCGCGGAGTTCGGCTTTGAAAAGTGCTTCTCTGTCAGCGGCCAGACCTATCCGAGAAAGGCCGACAGCCGCATTCTGAATGTGCTCTCTTCCATCGCACAGAGCGCCTACCGCATGGCGAACGACATTCGCCTGCTCCAGCACGACCGCCAGGTCGAAGAGCCGTTTGAAAAGAACCAGATCGGCTCGTCCGCGATGCCCTATAAGCGAAACCCCATGCGCTCCGAGCGCATCTGCTCGCTCAGCCGCTACCTGATGGCCGATGCGGCCAACGCGCCGATGACGGCCTCGACCCAGTGGCTCGAGCGCACGCTCGACGACTCGGCCAACCGCCGCATCTCGCTGCCGGAGGGCTTCCTCTGCGCCGACGCGGTGCTGCGCCTGTGCCAGAGCGTGACGAACGGCCTGCATGTGAACGAAAAGATCGTCGAGCGCACGCTGCGCGAGTATCTGCCGTTCCTTGCGACCGAGAACATCATGATGGAGGCCGTCAAGCGCGGCGGCGACCGTCAGGAACTGCACGAGAAGATCCGCCAGCACTCCATGGCCGCGACCGCCCGCATGAAAGAGGGCGAGCCGTGCGACCTCTTAGACCGCCTCGCGGGCGACCCCGCGTTCGGCATGACGCGCGAGGAGCTCGATCAGGTCATGGAGCCCAAGTTCTACATCGGCCGCTGCGAGCAGCAAGTGCTGCGCTTCCTCGACGAGTGCGCGCCGCTTTTGCGCGACGCCGCCGCGGAGGATGGCGCGATCGACCTGTAAAGCGGGCAGAAATTGAGAATGATCCCTGAGCGGGAGAGATGGACGAGCCATCTCTCTCGCTTCTTTTTTCACCTGAAAAAATGTGCGGCGGCGCGCGTGGCCGTGGCACAAGCGGGCAGAATCCCAGTAGGTGAACAAATTGTAAAGGGTGTACGTTACTATAC
>ERZ1673741.2347-NODE-2347-length-13521-cov-13.578345_pt1 | contig 13521 bp, 13 predicted proteins | sample MGYA00580209_ERZ1673741 | MGnify/ENA primary metagenome ERZ1673741 (study PRJEB41218, sample SAMN15661754) | gut metagenome | host: Homo sapiens | place: Canada: London | collected 2015-08-20/2019-03-30 | study: EMG produced TPA metagenomics assembly of... | reverse complement strand
AGAGAAGTGTCTGCTTCGTTTCTGGGCTTTGAGTGATCTTTTGACGACTTGCAGGATGGAACGAGAGAGTCAACTCTTCTTTAATAACTCGGCGGCATAGGCCGCCGACTGCAAGGCCGGCGCCTGATCAGGCTCAGCCTGATGGGGATGGGGGCCTCGTGTGCTTGCGTCGGGCTCCAACCAGGTTTCGGCATCGATTTCGGTAATTAAGAAGGGAACTTCGATGCATCCTTCTCACGAGCCGGTTCTAACCTCGTCCAGGGTACCTGCGAGCCCACTGTTTCCCCAAAAAGTCGGAAGAGCCGTTTTTTGCCGTAGATTCAAACACGAAACGCAACAGGGGGAAGGTGCGTAGATTTTTGAGGCTTCATGGTGACCTGAGGGTAGGCGTGAAGGTATCGGCGCTAACTCCGCGAAATGTTTCTTTTGACTAGTTGGTCTCGATGCTGCGCCCAAGCCGCGGACAGCATCGAATTCAAGAACTTCAAAGAACTCTGCACGCCTTCAGTTCGGTACCGGCAAAGACTGCTGCAGCGAGATGAAGGTTTGAAATCGCCTCTATGTTAGACGCTTTGGAATAACGCTTGAGCTGCCTGCTCGCTTCTTCGATTTTCGCCTCGACCAAATTTGGTGTAGATTCCGACCTCTTGAGGTACTTGAACTCAATTAGCCAGCCGGCCGCAGTAGGATGCGACGATGCCGGCCTCAAAATTAAATCCGTATAACCCGCACCCAAGGCCTCCTCCTCTGCACTCACCAAGTAGTCTCTTTCAGTACTCAAGGCCATGCAAACAGCAAGTTGAATCGCTGTCTCGTTAATGTGCGCATGAACATGACCGCCAACACAGCGATTAAGGCGATTGCCCACATAATTCATCAGAGATTCGGGGTCACCGTTTTTCAGACTGTCAATGGCCTTTTTCAGTTCAGTCGGCGGGAATGTCAAGTCATCCTTCTTCCCAATCCGACGGAACCAGTACTTGAAAAACACATCCTTGACAGCCAGATTCGGGCAGACAAGATAATCCGGCGCTTCGCTTGAGAATGTCAGGAATCCCATAAATACGAGCGCCGTCAGAACATCATCGCTTGTCAGTTCAGCCGAGGCATTCAAATTAATAGCCCCGCTTAACGTACCGATAGAAATATGCCTGTTGAAGAGAACATCAAGCACAACTTCGTCAACGAAATCAGGCCGTCCTAATGACAAAATACCTTCAATTTTTGAAAGATCAAACGAGAAAGACGGATCAAGGAGCACGGGCGGTTCTGCATTTGTCTTAGCCAAAGACCGAAGATAATAAAGACACATGGATGAGTTGAAAACCGTCACATCAGAGTCTTTGCTGAAGCGATAGCCGTCGTAAAGATCCTTCATCCGATCGAATACTTCGTCAACCGAATGACCGTAACGCTCAAGATCGACGATTTGAGGGATAAGGTGACGAAGTTCATCATCGGTAAATCCAATTATTCCAGCAAAATCCGCATCATGAGTGATATTGGTCGCGAGATTGAAGCCAGAGGTCATCGAGTCCAATGAAATTGATGTAACTCCCGTGATAAAGGTTCTCTTCACAAATCCGCGGGAGGCGTAGTTTTTTATACAAGCGTAGAAAGTCTTGAGAAAACCTTCGGCTCCGGTCATTGCGCGAAATTGCTCCGGATCCTTCGAAAGGATTTCTTGGGCAAACTGGTCATATTCGTCAATGATCAGGTATAGGCCTTCGTCTAGCTTTCTTTGCGCAAGGCGAAAAAAACTCATCAGCAACGCAGCCGGCGATGACCAAGATTCATCCAGCAACTCCTGCATCTGAGAATCTTCAGGGAGATATCGTTTGACAAAATCTTCAAGCCCCGTCAAAACATTAATGACGAAATTATCAACAAGGCTATCTCCGCCATCTATGCCGGAAAAGTCTAGTTTGAGAACGAGAAACTTGCTAGCCCATGGCGTCGGATGATCTCCAACCCATGTTCCTGAGAATCTTTCATCAAAATCTCCCGCAGCTGCCTTGTCGTAATACGCCATCAGCATATTTGCAAAAAGAGATTTTCCAAAGCGGCGAGGACGAACAATGAACGGGAAACGAGTTCCACACTGCTCTAGTACCTGAATAAAATGGGTCTTATCAACATACGCGTAACCAGCTTCGCGAAGGTAGGCAAACGAAGGCTCTCCATAAGGAACCTGCTTGAGCTCTTGCTGCATGATCTTGAACACCGATCTCTCATAAGGTACATATTGGGATTCTAGCATCGAGAGCTTTGCAATCTCTGCCTCTATGCCGTCATGGGCGTGATGACATCCCGAGTGATTTCTCTCATGATTGACTTAAAAAACACACTTCAACAAGGCTTCGTCGAGTGTTTGCGCAGGGTGTGCCCTGAAGAGACGGTAAAGCGTTGAGAGCGAGCACCAGTACTCCTTGTTTTCATCCTGAAAGTCGTCTTTAGGGCACTAAAGTTCGTGGTCGTAGAAGAGTTCTAAGAAGAGTTGGTCGCGGCGGGTGGTTTCAGTCGACCAGCGCTTCTTCGCCATGGGCGTGTCGACTTTGATCGTTTCGATGCAGTCGAACCACTCAAGAATGCCGAGGGCAGATCGATCGTTGAGCCAGGTGAGCAGACGCCGATACTCTTCGCGCTCCATCTTCGTGCGGCTGCCATCGGCAGCTCGACTCTGCACAGCTTCGCGAACCTTGTCGAGTCTTGCCTGGAGGTTGAATTCGTAACCCATGGCGATCATCCGGCAGAGTTCTCGTCCCGTCAACGATTCCAGCGTCCAGGTACGAGGCTTACGGCCGAGATCGGCACGACCTGCCAGCCGGGGGCAACCTCCGAAGCCTGGCGCGAAGCGGACCGCATCGGCTGCCAGATGATTCAGACCGACTGGATTCAGTGCGCGCCGTAGACGTCGCCCACCGAAAAAGGCATGGGCATTGTGCTCTTCTTTGCTCAGGGCGCGGCAGCGATGTTCGGCGTCTGGGTTGAGGACAAAGGCGGCACGCGCTTCATCAATGAACTCGCCAACCGCAGGGTCCGCGCCGACGCCATCATGACGCTTCTCAACAAAGGCACGAAGTGCTATGCCGTGGCGGATTCGCTCGGGCACCGCGCCGATGGAAGTCTCGCGCCCCGGGCTTCTCGCAAAGATGCTCGAGCGCGGGTGCGTGAGGAAGTACGAGACGCTCGAGGCGCTCGCTGACGGCGAAAAAAACAATCTCGAATGCCTCAGGGCAAGCATTGCCGAGTGGAACAAGGCCGTGGAAGAAGGAAAGGACGCGCACTACGGACGCTACGTCAACAAGCTCGCGAAGCCCATGTCGCAGGGTCCCTGGTACGTGTCGCAGATGTTCCCCAAGGTCCACCACTACATGGGCGGAATGTTGACCGACATGGCCGCCCGGGCGATGGACTGCACCGCGAACGAACCGATCCCCGGGCTCTTCGCCGCCGGCGAAGCCACGGGCGGCGTGCACGGCGCCGTTCGTCTCGGCTCCTGCGCCATTACGGACTGCATCGTCTACGGGCGCATTGCCGCAAAGAGCGCTGCTGCCGCCTCTCCGTGGGAATAACGAACGGATAGTTCCCGGCGCGATGCCCGGGAACCTCAACCCGGGGATCGCACCGCTCTTCCCGCGTCACTCCGCCTCCCGGCTTCTCTTTCAGGATAGCTCGGGAGGCGTATTGACCCTGTATCGATTGCATAGTCTATAGTTGCGCTACCCGTAATTCATTCTCATTCCCAGGAATGCCAGATTCTCCCCGTAATACACCCTCCTGCCGTCTGCGCTTTGCCGTCACGGGCATGAGCTGCGCTGCGTGCCAGGCGAGGGTTGAAAAAGTTGTCTCCAAGGTCGATGGCGTCGATTCGGTTGCCGTCAACCTGCTTAAGAACTCGATGGAGGTGACCTCGCACTGCGCGTCGCCCGAAGAAAAGGATGCGCTCACGAACCTCATCGAAGCCGCCGTATCCGAGGCGGGCTACGGCGCCGAGCGCACGGACGGCCGGAAGGCTTCTCCCGAAAAAGAGCGCGCGAACCGCTCGGCCGAAGCTGAAGCCGAGGCCCGCGCCATCCGCACTCGCCTCACCTGGTCGATCGTCTCCCTCGTTCTTCTCATGTATGTGAGCATGGGAACCATGATGGGGCTCCCCGCCCCTGATTGGCTGGGGTCCGATGCTTCGGGCTTGATGCGCGGCATTCTGCAGCTTCTTCTGTCGCTCCCGCCCCTCTTCCTCAACCGGGTGTTCTTTACGAGGGGCCTCAAGGCCCTCGTGATGCGCGCGCCCAACATGGATTCCCTGATCGCTGTGGGTGCAGGGGCGGCATTTCTATACGGCGCCTGGGTGCTGCTTGAAGCCGCCTACTATGCCGGGCTAGGGGAAACCGATCACGCGCTTCACCTCGCGCACGGTCTTTACTTTGAATCCGCCGCCATGATCGTGACGCTCATCACGGTCGGGAAGTGGCTCGAAGCCCGCGCGAAGGGGAAGACCACGGACGCCATCGTACGTCTTGCCGCGCTCGCCCCCAAGACCGCGGTAGTGCTCCGCGACGGGAAGGAATCCACCATTCCTGCGGAGAGCGTTCAGAAGGGCGACACGGTGATTCTCCTCACGGGAAGCACAATTCCGGTCGACGGCACGGTGCTCGAGGGTTCGGGAACCGTAGACGAATCCGCCATGACGGGCGAAAGCATTCCGGTCGAAAAGAAGACGGGAGACACCCTGATGGGCGCCACTCTTGTTTCCTCCGGACGCTTCGTCATGCGCGCCGAGCGCGTGGGGGAAGACACCGCGCTCGCGCAGATCATCCGGCTCGTCGACGAGGCGACTTCGAGCAAGGCCCCGGTCGCGAGGCTTGCTGACCGCGTGGCCGGGATCTTCGTTCCCCTCGTCATCGGCATCGCACTTCTCACGCTCATCGTCTGGCTCCTTCTCGGAGAATCCTTCGGATTCGCGCTCACGTCCGCCATTTCCGTTCTCGTCATTTCCTGCCCCTGCGCGCTCGGCCTTGCGACGCCGACCGCCATCATGGTGGGCACGGGCCAGGGCGCGAAGCGCGGCATTCTCTTCAAATCCGCATCCGCACTTGAACTTCTCGGCCGCGTCAACGCCGCAGTGCTCGACAAAACGGGCACCGTTACGACGGGGAAGCCCGAGGTCACGGGGATTGTGCCCACAGCTCCCGGTCTTGAAACGCCGCTCCTCATCACCGCAGCGTCGCTCGAGTCGGCTTCAGAACATCCGTTGGGCGCCGCCATCGTGCGGGCAGCCAAAGAAAGGAGCCTTCCCGTGCAGCCCGTCGACGACTTCCGTCAGACCGCGGGTCAGGGCATCTCCGCCCGGATAGGCAAGCGCCGCTGGTTTGCCGGAAACGCCCGCATGACGGAGGCCTTCGGCTTCACGCTCCCTGGTACGCTCGAAGCCGCCGCGAAAAAAGCTGCCGAAGACGGCGAAACCCCGCTCTTTATCGGTTCTGAACCAACGGCCGACGCGTCCGGGGCGCTTCTCGGCCTCATCCGCGTTGCCGACCAGGTGAAGCCCGACTCTGCGGCAGCCGTCAAGGCCCTGAAGCAGCTGGGCGTCGCCGTTACGATGCTCACCGGCGACAACCCTGTGACGGCAAAGGCCATTGCCGCACGCACCGGGATTGAGAACGTGATTGCCGGCGTTCTGCCTGCCGGTAAGGCCGAGGAAGTCGAAAAGCTCAAAAATACCGGCGCGCGCGTCCTTATGGTGGGCGACGGCGTCAACGACGCGCCGGCACTTGCCGCGGCCGATGTGGGCGCCGCGATCGGCGCGGGCACCGATGTTGCGATTGCTTCCGCGGGCGTCGTTCTCATGAAGAGCCGGCTCTCCGACGTTGTGGAAGCCATTGAGCTCTCGCGCGCAACCTTGCGCAATATCCGCGAGAATCTCTTCTGGGCATTCATCTACAACGCCGTCGGCATCCCGATCGCAGCCGGGGTCTTCGCCTCTCAGGGCCTGACCCTCTCCCCGATGCTCGGCGCCCTCGCGATGAGCCTCTCCTCCTTCTCGGTCGTCACGAATGCGCTGAGGCTGCGCTTCTTCCGGCCGAAGCTTGCGGGCAGCGATGCTGCTCTCCTTTCAGAACCCCAGTCCGCCGCGCCTGCGGCAAAGGAAAAGAAAATGTCTCAGAAGACCATTCATATCGAAGGCATGCACTGCAGCCACTGCACCTCGGCCGTTGAAAAAGCGCTTCGCGCGCTTCCCGGCATCGACGCAGTTGAAGTGAGTCTTGAGAAGAAGAGCGCCGTCGTTGAGGCCGATCTCTTCGTGACCGATGAAATGCTTAAAGCCACCGTTGAAGGCGCCGGCTTCAAGGTGACCGGGATTGATTGATTCCCTTTGACGAAACCTCACCCGGCAGACGGAATCCATTTCCTCTGCCGGGACTGCCTGCGCACCCGTCTTATCGAGGCTCATATGGGAAACGTGACTACTCCCCGTCCAATTTTTTGAATTGGGCGAGGCTTCTCGCTTCTTCGGTCACAACCCGGATGTCACCGGGATTTACACGACCTCAGCGAGCATTGGGAGAGGATGTTTCTCTCCGCAGGACGGGTAGCCCCTGCGCCCTCAATTTTCTAATGCCTTCTGCCCGGATGTTGGCTGCAGCGTTGATGTCGCGATCGTGATGACTACCGCAGTGCGGGCAAGTCCATTCGCGCGTCGCCAGATCAAGCTTCTCAAGCTTGAAGCCGCAACAGGAGCACATCTTCGAAGAGGGAAAGAATGTATCGATCTGCACGAAGTACTTTCCTTCCCGCTTCGCTTTATAGGCAAACATTCGGAAGAGCTCGCTCCAGGCGGCATCGGCAATGGATTCCGCCAGGCAGTGGTTCTTCAGCATGCTGATGCTTCTCAAACCCTCCGCAACCAGCGCTTGGCTTTCGTTCACGAGTCGCGAAGAGACCTTGTGAAGTTTGTCCGCCACGCGCTTATGCGCGCGTGCCTGCGGCGCGCCTTCTCGCGCCGGCGGCTGCCCTTCTTTGTTCTTGAAAACTGCCGGCTTCTGCGGCGCAGCGTCTTGCGGGCACGTTTCAGATGCTTCGGGTTCGGTTCCTTACGGCCGTTGGATTCCGTGAGGAGATCCTTGATGCCGACATCAATGCCGGTTACCTGATCCTCATAGATCTCCTTCAGAGGTTCCTTTTCAGCAAGATCATCCTCCCAGAGCACGACGGCGTAATAGTCGCCGGCAGCATCGGCTTCAAGCGTGATGCTCTTCGCCTTGCCTGCGACCTCGCGGTGGATGCGGGCCTTGATCGGCTCCATTTTCGGCACCCGCACGTAGTTGGCCCGACGGAGACGTTGGTGCAGTGATAACTCGACTGCGGACCTCTGCGGGATTTGTTGTGAGGAAAGCCCGCTCTGCCTTCAAAGAAGGCGCGGTAGCCCTGAGATTCCGCACCGATTCCTGAAGCGCCATGGAATCGTATTCCCTGAGCCATGCGTACTTTTTCGACTTCTTGGATCAGGCGATGAGCGGCTTGATCTCGTGAATGAGGTCAAGCGATACGCCCCGCGTACGGTAGTAATGCTTCTTGAGAAACGGCGCCATGATCCAGCACTTGCGGACAGCACCCCACTGCGCCCAGAGAAAAGCTTCCTGTGCGGCAGTCGGGTAGATGCGGAATTTCGCGGCGCGCGAGCATGTGGCGGTCAATGAGATTCCGATGTCCGACGACTATGAAAGAGCGCGTCACAGCGTGACGAAGCTCCATGTGCATTTGAGCTTCACAACGAAATACCGGCGCAAAGAATACCGGCGCAAAGTTATGGCACCGGAAGTGCTGGAAAGCGTGTTTGCCGCACTCAGGATTATTTCAAGAAGTATGGACGTAAAGCACTCCCTGAGGGCACGCCGGGAGAAGGCGTCATAGCCCGCAAGGAACGCATCGCGCATTTCTGCGTATCGGCTTTGCGAAAGCTCGAACTCTGCGCCCTGAATGAAGGCAAGCCACCACGCCAGATACCGGTCCGAAAGCTCCTAACGAACCCGGCGATAGTCGGGCGAGAGCACCGGACGCAGCGGCGCAATCAACCCGCAGTTCTTTTCCAACCGGGAAAGGAAGCTGCTCGCAGCAACGGAACCAAACTCTTCCTGCAGTTCTTCGCGCTTCGTTTTGCCCGATGCAAGCGCCTGAAGAATTCGGTGAACGTTCCACGCACGCTCGAATTCCGACTAGAAGGAAGGTTCGCAGACATTTATTCCCGACACTCGTCGATGCAGATGTTGATCGGGCGCGTTTTGCCGACGGCGAGCAGATAGTCGACCATCTGCGAGAGCCGCTCGAATCGCGGCGGGAAAGGCAGATCCAATGGGTCCATGACGGTGCGCGTCCACGCCTTCACCAGCGCACTCTGAGTCAAACGGGAGCAAAAAAACATCTATGACAGCAAGCTGTCACCCCGAATGATGAAAATGAACAAGTTCGCTTGGATTGTTAAGTAAAATCGTGCATTTTCATAAAAAAGCGGAAGACTCCGTCATGGAAAATCTTCCGCTTATTCTTCAGCGCTCTACTGCGTGCGGTCAGCTCGCAAGAAGCATCTTGTCCGACACGCCGTCCCCTGCCTTTTCAAAGAACTTGAGGAGATCCACGGGCGTCAACTTTGCCTTTTCCTCATCTCTCACGTCGAGGATGGGGCGGCCGTCATGCATCATAATGAGGCGGTTGCCGTAGCGGAGCGCGTCCCTCATGTTGTGCGTGATCATGAGGGTCGTGAGCTTCTGCTCGTTCACGATGCGCTCGGTAATGTCGAGCACCTTGGCGGCGGTCTTGGGGTCAAGGGCCGCCGTATGTTCGTCGAGAAGCAGAAGCTTCGGGCGCACGAGCGTCGCCATCAAAAGCGTCAGCGCCTGGCGCTGGCCGCCTGAAAGCAGGCCCACGTGCGCCGTCATGCGGTTTTCGAGCCCGAGGCCGAGGCTCGCCACGAGCTTCGTAAAGTATTCAGTGCGCTCGGGTCTCGCGCTCCAGTGAAGGGTCGGGCGCTGGCCGCGGCGGTCGGCGATGGCGAGGTTCTCCTCAATCATCATGCCGGCGGCGGTGCCCTTCATCGGGTCCTGGAAGACGCGGCCGATGAAGGCGGCGCGCTTGTATTCAGGCATCTTTGTGATGTCCGTGCCGTCGATCACGATATTGCCGCTGTCGATCGGAAAGACCCCGGCAATCGCATTGAGGGTGGTCGACTTACCCGCGCCGTTCGAGCCGATCACCGTGCAGAAGTCGCCGTCATCGAGCGTGAAGGTGACGCCGCGGAGGGCCTTCTTCTCATTGGCCGTGCCGGCAAAGAAAGTCTTGTGTACGTTTTTGACTTCGAGCATTTTTCGTTTCGTCCTTTGAATTCGTTTCTGAGAGACCCTGCATCAGGCGCGGCGCTTCAGACCCGCGAGATTGCCCTTGATGAGCGGAAGCGCAAGCGCAAAGGCGACGAGCACGGCCGTAAAGAGCTTGAGGTCGTTGGGAGGCATGCCCATCTCAAGGACGAAGGCGATGACGAGACGATAGATGATCGAGCCCATGATGACGGCAATGAGGCTCGTCTTGAAGGATTTGGGCGCAAAGAGAACTTCACCGATGATGACCGAGGCAAGACCGATCACGATCGTGCCCACGCCCATGCCGACGTCGGCAAAGCCGTTCGCCTGAGCGACCGTAGCGCCCGAGAGCGCCACGAGGGCGTTCGAGATCACGAGGCCCAAGACGATCATCGTGTTGGTGCTGATGCCCTGAGCGCGCGCCATCTGCTGGTTGAAGCCCGTCGCGCGGATGGCGGTGCCGAGTTCAGTCCCGAAGAACCAGTAGATGATGACGGAAACGATGACGGCGAAGATGGCGCCGACGATGAGGCCCGAGAGCGAAACGGAGAGTCGGAGGCCGTTTTCAAGAATCGTGAAGACCGTCTCATCCTGCAGAAGCCCGATGTTGGACTTTCCCATCACGTGAAGGTTCACCGAATAGAGCCCGATCATCGTGAGAATGCCCGCGAGGAGCGCCGGGATTCTGAGCTTTGTCGTGAGCCACCCGGTAACGGCGCCGGCAAGCGAACCCGCAATGAGCGCAAGGAGGAAGGCCGCCGGGAGGCCGAGCCCCGAGGTGATCGCAGTCGCGGCAACCGCAGCGCCGAGCGGAAAGGTGCCTTCGACCGAGAGGTCGGCAATGTCGAGAATGCGGAAGGTCAGAAAGACGCCGAGCGCCATAACGGACCACTGCAGGCCCTGACCGACTGTGGAGAGGATGAGATCTAGCATGAAAATTCCTTTCTAGGTACGCGCCGGCGCGGTAAAGCTTTTTCGAAGCCTTGAGAAACGCGCCATTGGTTTTCTTGGTGGAAAAAATGAAATTTTAAAAACAAACTCCGGATAAATCAGGCTCTCCGGACGGCCCATAAAAAATAAAGCGGAGCCCGGGGCGGAAGCTTCCCATCTGACTGGTGGAAAGCTCCCCGCTCTTGCTCCGCTCTATTTCAGGCGCGGCGCCTTCGGGAGGCGCTACTCAAAAAGCTTCGCGCCTTTCCTGAGGTCCTCAGGGATCGTGAAACCGATCGCCTGTGCGGTCTTCATGTTGAAGACGGGAACGCCCGTCTTCACGTGCTCGACCGGCGTATCCGCGGGCTTCTTCTTCCCTTCGAGGATGTCGGCGCCCATCTGGCCCGTCATCTTGCCGAGTTCATAGTAGTCGACCGAGATGGAGCCGAGGCACCCTGCGCCCACCATGCCCATTTCGCCGGCAACGGTCGGGATCTTCGCGGGGTTCACAACCTTGGCGAGAGCCGGCACCGCGGAAGCAATGACGTTGTCGGTCGGGAGATAAAGGCCCTGAACCTTGTCCTTCAGGCTCGCAACCGCCTGCTGGATGTCGTTCACGTTGGAAACGGTGGCTTCGAGCACCTCAACGCCCTTTTCGGCCGCAGCCTTCTTGAGGATGTCGACCTGGTAGGCGGAATTGATTTCCGAAGAGTTGTAGATCGTGCCGATCGTCTTCGCGTTAGGAACGAGCTTCATGAGGAGATCAAACTGCGCGGCGATGGGGCCGAGGTCGGAGACGCCCGTGACGTTGCCGCCGGGAGCCGCATCAGACTTGACGAGCTTCGCGGCCACAAAGTCCGTGATGGCCGTGGCGACGATCGGCGTATCCTTCGCGACCGTTGCCGCTGCCTGAGCGGCCGGCGTCGCGACGGCGAAGATCACCTTGTCCTTGTTGGAGACAAAGCGGTTGGCGATGTTGTGCAGATTCGACTGGTCGCCCTGAGCGTTCTGAATATCGAGCTTGATGTTGACGCCGTCCTTGTAGCCGCGTTCAGCAAGCGCGTCGACGATGCCGCGGGTTGCCGCATCAAGCGCGCTGTGCTCGACGAGCTGCACGATGCCGATGGGCGTAAGCTCAGCCTTCTGAGCTGTATTCGCGGCCGGCGCCGCTCCCTTGTCGCCGCAGCCCGCAATCGCAAGCGCGCCCGCAACAGCCGCAGCAATGAGACCGCGGCGGGTAAGCGTGGATATCTCCATTTGCATTCATCCTCTTCGGGGGTTGATTCCTGTGCCGCCCATTCAGGGGCCGGCTCGCTCGAGCCGGTCTTCCCGCAGAAGTGGGCGCTGAGATTCTGATTCTCATTATGCGCGAGCACCGGCCGCTTCTCGCGAAGCCCCGGGCCGGAACGCTAGATAAGAATCCCTAGCCGGACCGAAGGAGACGCAACATCAAGCAAGATTTTGAAGCGCATATTCGAGGAAACCCAAATAGGAAGATGCGCTTGAGGACAAAAACCGCGGACCGTCAGGATTCGGTTTTGAGGCGCTTCAGAATGAATGCCGCGAGGCGGGAAACGATGCCTCTCGGAAGCGCCCAGGCAACGCGCGCGATCAGGCGATTAGTCCACCCGTCGATGACGACGCGCTTCCCCCTCATCATGCCTTCCCAGCCGGTGCGGGCCGCGATGTCCGCAGGCCGCTCAGCACTCTCGAGGTCGCAGAGATCAAAAGCGTTCTCTTTGGCAAGTCCCGCCGCATCGCCGAATTCCGTCCTCGTGGGCCCCGGGCAGAAGGCCGTTGCCGCAACAGCCGTTCCGCGGAGCTCCTCGGCGAGCGCTTCCGTGAAGGAGAGCACGAAAGCCTTCGTTGCGCCATAGACGCCGAGGTAGGGACAGGCCTGAAAGGCCGCGGTTGAAGCAACATTCATGATGCGGCCTCGTCCCATGTCGCGCATTTTGCGCCCGACGCGAAGCGAAAGTTCCGTTAGCGCTCCGGCATTCAATTCGAGCATTCGCCTCAATCTTGCCGGATCCATATCGAGCGCCGGCCCGAAGGCGCCGAAGCCCGCATTGTTGACGAGCACCTCTGGGACCATGCCGATGGCGTCGATGGCTTCCATCACGCGCTCGGGCGCATCGGGTTCTGTGAGGTCGAGTCCGAGGACGTGCGCCCTCGTGCCGTATTTCTCCTCAAGTTCGCTCGCAACTGCATGAAGGCGGTCGACGCGCCTCGCAATGAGAAGCGTCTCAAAGCCCTCGGCCGCCGCGAGACGCGCAAACTCGGTCCCGAGTCCGCTCGAAGCACCGGTGATGACGGCGAGCCGCCGTGCTTTAGTCGTCTGCGCCATTTCCTCTTCTCCATCTCATACAGAAGCCATGGAAGCATATGCCGGTTTAGCGAACGATTCCACGTGCGGCCTGGATATCTCGAGCTGCCGCATCGAAATGCTGAGCTTTTATCCGAAGACGGATACTTGATGCAATTCTTTAAGTCTCAGACAACCGCTTCATGAGAGAATCTTGACAACTCCGGAGCGAGCTTGAAGACATTCCGTCTTCTGCTCCTCCATAACGTTTTGTTTTTGCAGAATTTCATCATGATGAAGAAAATCAGCGCCGCCTGTGCGGCGACCGCGCTTTCCGTCGGCATCGCCGGGAATGCGCTGGCGCTTGAACCCGTGAACCCCCAGCCCGCGGCTCCCCTTACTTACTCGAACCCCGCTTACGCGAAGGTTGCCCCGGCTGAAGCCAAGAAGATGATTGAAGCCGGCGTCACCGTCGTTGACGTCCGCGAACCCGATGAATTCGCCTCCGGCCACATTCAGGGCTCGGTCAACGTCCCGCTCTCGACCTTCACGCCCGGCATGCGCCTCAAGGCGATTCCGAATGTCGACGACAAGGTTCTCGTGATCTGCCGCTCGGGCGTTCGCGCTGAAAAAGCCTCGCGCATCCTCGTCGAATCGGGCTACAAGCACGTCTACAACATGTACGGCACGAGCCAGTGGCCGTACGGGCTCGTTCGCTGATCGCGCCTGACGCTCTTTAACACTGAAAAACCCGACAGAGCCTTCACAAAGCTCTGCCGGGTTTTTCTTTACCTGCGGGGAGGTCCTCGCTTTTGGGGCTACTTTTTCCGGATGCGCGCCATCACGCGTTCAAGAAATGCATAGAAAACGGGGGTAAAGAAGATCGTATCTGGACTATAGGTAGAGCGGGTTTTTAGGCTTTCCGGGACACTTGAG
>ERZ1673741.2332-NODE-2332-length-13575-cov-3.792825_pt1 | contig 13575 bp, 17 predicted proteins | sample MGYA00580209_ERZ1673741 | MGnify/ENA primary metagenome ERZ1673741 (study PRJEB41218, sample SAMN15661754) | gut metagenome | host: Homo sapiens | place: Canada: London | collected 2015-08-20/2019-03-30 | study: EMG produced TPA metagenomics assembly of... | reverse complement strand
AAGCGGTGATGGATGAAGCAAGAAGCTCGGTTACTTGTAGCCGAGTAGTTCACTATACAAGATTATGTAGTAAAAGCGAGGAAACAAATAAAATGAAGCAATTACGTGAGTATCAACAGAAAATTGTAAACAAAGTATTGGCATCAAATAAAGATACATTGATTTCGCTTCCTACTGGCGGCGGAAAAACAGTAATCGCAACCGCAATCATGCAAGGATTGAGCGGCACGGTTGTTTTTGTTGTGCCACGTCTGGAACTTATCAAGCAAGCAAAGAGTGAATTTGCTGACCTTGGAGATGTCGATATCATCTGGTCTGATAAAACAACGGTTACCGGTTCGAAATACATCATTGCTTCTAAAGATTCCTTGCGTTGTGAATCCAGAAAGAAATTACTTCCGGAACATGTCACAATGATCATTGATGAAGTTCATGTTTCGATTGAGGCTTCGTGGAAACTTGTGCAATCCATTAAACCGGATCGAGTTATTGGGCTTACTGCCACTCCAGAACGAAAAGATGGAAAAGCACTTATGAAAGGATCTGACGTTGTTCATAAGTATGGTATTTTTGATGAGATCGTAAATGAAGAAACGGTACCAAGTCTTATCAGAAAAGGATTTCTTTCTCCGCTTCATTATTATGCAAAACCAATTGAAGGAATTACAAATATTAAGGCAGACAATCCACAAGGAGACGAACTTTCCGGCGCCCAAATGTGTCGTATTTTTGATGATCACGATATCTGGGGCGATATTGTTGCCAGTTATGAAGAATACGGAAAAGGGCGCCCAGCATTAGGGTTCACAACAACGATTTCGATGGCAGAAACGGTAGCAAAGTTATTTCAGAATGCTGGATATGATTTCCGGGTAATCCATGGCGGCATGTCTGTAAAAGAGCGTTCGGAACTTATTAATTTACTGAGAACAGGAGCAATTGCAGGTTTGGTAAATGCAGAATTATTAACATATGGTTTTGATTGCCCATGTGTAAGTTATGCTTTTTCCTGCAGACATATCAAATCACGCCCATTATGGTTTCAGATTGTTGGTCGTATTCTTCGTATCTGTGACGGAAAAGAAGACGCAATTTTTGTTGATCATGGAGATAGTATTTCAGAGTTTTCGGAGCCCTCTTGTAGTTTGCCAATTTTAGACCCTCTTATGCAGTGGAAGTATGATGGGGAAACAAAAGAGCAGAGGGCAGAAGTCCGCAAAAAGATAAAACGGGCTCAAGATGCAATGAAAAAGCTTCAGGAAATCGATCCGCTTCCAATTGATATGGTTGAAGTTACCGTGGAAGACACTTGGGAACGTATGATGCGTATCATTCAGAAACAGCAAACAGATATTGAGTATCTGAAAAAAGAAAAAGAAACTATAGAGTCCGAACATCAGAAACAGACTCAGGATCTAATCAATGCCAGAACTTCGTTAACGAAATGTCAATATGATAACAACGAATTAAAGCAAAAGAACAAACAGATTCAGACTGATTACCAACGGCAGAATCAGGAATTGGCGTATACAAAATCATCGTTATCCAGACTGCAACAGGAAAACACCGTATTAAAACAGAGAACAAATCAATCTGGAAATACAAATGGAGTTCGGAAATTGGATCGAGATGAAACATTTGAATTTATCCGACGCCGTTATGCATCAATCAGAGAACAATGTCATTCACATCAGCAGACCGTTTTAGAGATGCAGAAAGCGTTTTCCAGAGATCGATTACAATATGATAAAGACCAGTTCAATAACAGCATGTATTGGTGGTCGAATCATTACCAAGAACCAGCTGACTATAAAAGTGATCTACCTTGGAAATAGAACTCAAATTCAGTCCGGAAAGTTTCGAAGAACAAAAACTTCGGAACTTTTCTGTTTTCTTAGACGAATCATTATATTTGTGAGCCTTATTAGGAACAAAAGACAGGGGAAAAGGAGAATTTGTAAAAATGCTTGATTATCTTCTTAATCGAAGACTTAGAGAAAATTATCAGAAAGTTCTAACACTGCAGAATGCGGATGAGATTAACGATTTCTTATCACAACTATGTGAATCGGAAAGAAAAGACTTACTTAGTTTCGCAATCGGATGGGCAGTTCAAAATAGAAAAAGAACAGGAGCACCAGTTTGTGAGTACTTTCTTGCACATATCATGGAATTTATTTCTCCTAAAGACGAAAAAGCTTACCGGAACATGGATAATGTCATGACACTTATATCAGTTTTGACTGCAACTGGATTACTTGCTTTGTATATGTTCCATGTCTTATAACTAATGCTTACGAAAGGAAACTGAATTATGAGTGAAAATAATAAGGAAAACGGATTATGCGGTTTTCTGTCGCCGAACGGAATATTCAAAGAGGCAGCACCGTATGAACATATGGAAATAGCAACTGAAATTGTTGAAAAGGAATACGGACAGACGTTATCCGGCATAGAATCAGAACGGTTGATTCTTGAAAAGGGATATATCGGATTTTAGTCCAGAGATGTTGGCTTTCAGTGGTTTGTTAATCATAGTATTCGCACATTAACAGACGAACAGGTAACGTTTGTGGTCGAAATATGAAATATGCAAACAATTCGCAACAAAAACAGTCAATTCAAGAATTACTGGAACGGAATGATGATGTCAAATCCAGAAATATATTAGATTTTGCAGAACGAGCAGCAACAAGTAAATAGCTATTAGATTAGAGAGCAGCCATTATCGGTTGCTCTTTTTGCGTTCATCCCATATTTAGGATAACAAGAAAACGGATGGCAAGAAATAAGGAGGGGTTTTGTTATGAAAACGAAAAAAGATATCCAGGAACTTACAGCAGCAGAAGCTGGAGAAGTCGTTAATGACCTTATGGAAGGACAGTATGACGTAGACGACGCAAACAGAGAACAGGAAAAGATTGCAGCCGAAGTTTTAGATCACAAAGACGAGGATCAGGTAGAAGATGTGATCCGACATATGGCTGCAGATCAAGACGGTTTCGATCAGTCAGAATTAAATGTAGAGGAACCCGATGATTATGATGATTTTGATATTGGAGACTAAAAGGAGGTGTTTAACATGTTTGGAATCAAACGTAAAAGTACAATAAAAGAAGACCGTATATTTCGGAATACACAAAAAGAAAATACGGCGAGTATGCAGGAATTTAAGTCTCTGTTTGAACATATAGAACCATTTCATAACATTCAAGAGTTTAAAGATGCCTTGATGTCTGAAAACTGGGCTACGACGGAGAATTTAGGTAAGTTTTGGGTAACCTTTCCAAATTTAGATCGCCGGCTGTATAAAAGAATCGAAGACGGATCTATTTATAATTGCATCAATTATGTTGATAAAATATCATCATCTATCGGTAACTCCTTCGAAAACAGACTGGTTGCATTATATAATACTTTAAAACCAACTGCTTTCACAGAATCATTCCAACAGACACTGCTTGATCTTGGGATGCCTTACAACGAAATGGCGAGTGCATGGCAATTATCAGAATCTGTAAGTAAGTGTACGGTTTGTGAAAAAGATGCTCTGCCATACATCAAAGATCGTGATGATATGCAAAAAGTATTTGGGTTTCATTATTTAAAAACAGGAATTATGGATAAATCAGATTCCCTTGAGTATATCGATGACAAAATGATGAATATGGGATTTTACATGAAACTTCGGGAAAACGGGATTGATGTCAGCGATAACAATGTTATCATGAATCCTACATTTATCCAGTTTGGAGATACTTCAGAATGTCCATCACAAGGTGTTAAGCTGCATATTTCGGCAACTAATAAGGCAGACTATATGAATTTACTGAACAATATACTGCCAGATCTTGTTGCCTGTGGTGCTACATTTAAAGTATTGCGTCTGGATGCTTTTGATCATTTATATGAAAGCGAAACACAAGCCGGAAAGTCGATCACGATATATCAGACGCCATCTTTTAGAGCATACGATTTCTTTTGGAAACATCCGGAGTTGTTCGAAGAAAAAGGATACAATGTGAAAGGCGATGAATGTTTCAACGGTCGTGTATATGGAAGATATGGATCCTATGTTGGACCTACCGTAACGGATCCAAAGACTGGAGACGTTTATCAAGACGATCGCCATAGACCGTATCCTGAATTTATGGATAAGATAACGATCACTGACTTTATTTCAGGATGTGAAGAAATGTCGAAAGAACAAGAGTTTGATGGAATTGAAAATGATGAGTTCGAAAACAATGAATACGAAGCAGACGAGATGAGCATAGAAGCGTAACCAGGATGAAGGGACACAGAACGAGTGTGTTCCTTTATTTTTGTGCCATTTTCTGCCGGTTACAAAATATCATAAGAAGCATGACGAGAAATCAAAATGTTGAGCCTTATTGTTGGTGATTAAAATAGTTTTCATATTAATAGCTTCATGATATAATTAATATCAGATGTATTTCTTATGCATCGACAGAAAGAGAGGAAATCGTTATGGCAGTATTAACATTTATATTACTTATCATTAGTGTATGCACGATTGTTATGAGTTTTTGTATGACATATACCGTATCATCCGCACGAAACAGCAAGGGTGATTTCTATAAATACGACCGGTTATTGAAATATGTAGAACCATTATCGTATGCAGCAGTTCTTATCAGTATCGTGTTCGGAGTTTTTGGTTTCTTTACGAAAACACTATCTGCAGTCGGCGGACTTAAAGTATTTATCATTGTGTTTGTTTTAGCTTTTATTGCTGATATGTATCACGGCCAAACATATAAGGAGAAAAAGACAAAATTCAAATCCGAAGAGGCGAAAGAAAAGTTTTATGGTCAGGCTAGAGAAGTCGTTATGAATACAAAACGGAATTCCATGGGCTACTTTGTGAATGACGGTGTGTGTCCGATCTGTGGAAAAGACTTAGCTGGTATCGAACCTTACCGGTACTGCTGTCCGTATTGCAATTTGACAGCAGAGCTTACAGATGATGATTTTACGCCGTTCGAATAATGAGTTCGGATGCGTACATAATGGAACCGAAATATTATGGGACTTAGTTTGAAAAACAGACTAAGTTCCTTTTATTTTGCATCCAATCATTATATTTCCTGACGAGTTCTCCTTTGTTTGAGCCTTATTATGTTTAGAAAACGAAAAGGAGACATATGAATATGATTCTATATTATATAATTCTCATTTTGGTAACGGGAAGTATCATTACAACGATTTTGCAGATAGGATGCCGAGGTTTAGTTGGGAACTTTAAATTATATTATTGGATGCGACTGATCTCAACGCTTACGATATTTGCGGCTACTATGATAAGCGTCCTTTTTGTGTTGTGTCAGATTATTTTCGTATTTGAAAGATCAGACGCCGAAATGCCTGTAGCCGTATATTATGTAAGCAATCTTGTTTACGGAATTATAAGAGACCAGCACGTAACGGATCCTAAACATATCGTATTTATGGTACTTTTTCTGGTTTTCGCGTATGTTTTCCATCTGTTGGCTTCTCATTCTGAAAATCCATATTACAAAAACGAGGAAATCAAGAAACGATTTTACAATGGAGCAAAAGAATTTGCCAAAGAATATATAACAAACGAAAATGGTTCATTCGACGCCGAAACTTATTGTCCAATTTGTGGAACCCATATGTTAGACGTCGATCAAAAAGAATTTCGTTGTTCGCATTGAATATTGAAAATCAATCAGTAATCCATATTTAGGGTAACAAAATTAATATATACTCATGGAGGAAATAGAAATGGAAAAAGCAGAAAGAACAAATCCAGATTATATTAAAAGCGAAAAAATCCATAAAGGCAGAAAAGTATACGATCCGATAGATGAGGCTTATTCTACCGGGTATTGGGTTTTGATTAATATAGGCGGCTTGAGCAGATGGGTTCCAGTGTGGGAAAACTAAATATAGCAAACGGATAACAAAAGGATACAACATATTGTTGTGTCTTTTTTTTGTTTTCTTTGAACACATGATACAAACGTTTCTCATATTATGCAAAACCCATATTTAGTATACAAAATAATTGCACCGATGAAAGGAGTATCAATATGGGTAACATTTTATTTAACGAACCAGATGAGGTTGTTTCTTGCAAACGGAGTGATCGCAAACGGGTGATCAAGTACATTTTGTTTTGTATTCTAATGGTTGTTTGCGTGTTTTTGTTTGCTGCTTATTCTGTGAAAGAAACAGAGTCGGAAACAGAGACAGAATCGGACACGGACGAATATGTCATTTATCATATTCAGGAAGCGAATGATATCGTAATGCATACGACATCAGAATTATGTGTCCGAAACTTCCCGGAAGCGACTGGCTTAAAGATCGGATCACTGAAAGAAAACCAGGACGTGACAATCACTGGTGTATGCCGAGAAAGTGGCTGGTATCGAATCCAATATAATGGATCCGATGCTTATATCTCTGCCGATTATGTAAAAAGTGGTTCCGTTGCCGTAGGACGTGTAGCCGATCCAGATCCTGAAAATCTCTATGTGAAAGGAGATAAAGGAGTTTCCGATGAGATGATTCTTGCTGTTGAAAGTGAATTTATGATGATCCCGAAAAATGTGAGAGATTATATTGAGGTGACCGGATGGACGATTACCGTTTCTTCGCAGGATCTTTCGGAACGCTTTCATAAACATAGCGGAACTGTGGGACTGATCGACTACAAAGCGCATGCAATTTACGTGAATAACGAATCTGTAGCAAAAACAGCAGTTGTTCATGAAGTTGGTCACTTTATTGATCATGCAAAAGGTCGGCTTAGTAAATCGAATGAGTTCGCAGATATTTACGCCGCAGAAAAAGAAGCATTTTGTGAGTACCATCGAACCGACGGACATAACACTGGCGAACCAAACGAATATTTTGCAGAAGCTTATATGGCAAGTATTTATGATCCAGTCGGTATGCAGGAAGCATGTCCACAGACTTACGAGTTCGTTATGAATGTTTCGAAGTCTATGAAACCATTGTTCTTAAACTAAAAAGATCAGGGATGCATTTTGTGTCCCTTTTCTTTGTGTCCTAAATATAGTTTTCTGACGAGGTTCCGGGATTTTGAGCCTTATAAATATCATAGGAAAACAGAAACGAGGTGTAATAGCTTTGTCAATTAAGGTGAAAAACATTAAGTATTATGATGTTTGTAAAGAATGTGAGTTCTTATATCATTGCTATGGTAGAGAGATTGCAGAACGGATTCAAAACGATCAGACAGACGATATGTATTTGCGTCCAGGTGTGTGCTCAGATTTTTTATGTATCGAATAATAAGAAACATAGTTTGGAGGTCATTATGAAGTTAGTAAATGCAACTGTACTCGGAAATTTGGTTTCTGCACATTATGAGCACGATGAGAAAAAGTTTGCGGCATATGTGCAGTTTATAATTGATGCATACGAAGAACGGGGCGAAAAACGGCAGGCTGAAATTATACGCAAACGAATGGATGGTTCCTATAAGTCACAACCAAAAGTATCGTTAAGTAATATTGAAATTCCTGACGAGTTTTCTAAAGCGTGAGCCTTATAAATGGTGTAAAAACAATATAACTTAGAAAGAAGGAAAAATGTTATGGATACTATTTGTATTTTGGTCTATACAGCAGCAATCTTGATTGCAGTAGCTGGAATTTACTATGCAATTTCAATTACAAAGATCTGTTGTGATGAAGGGATGTGCGTGTTTGGTGTGTTTTGTGGTGGACTTATTTTGCTTATAGCAGGGATATGTTCTATATCTATTGTATACATATTTGTCACTTCGACAAAAATAGAAAACAACATTGAATCCGCATTAAACAAAAACTATGCAGGATATACGAATTATCACAACGGGAATACACATACATTTGTATGTGATGGTAAGAAATACAGTTTTGAATATGATTATGATACAGATACATTGACTGTATTTAATGAAACTGGAACAGTAATCGATGGTACATATGTTGATGGGCAGAAGCTGAATAACAATAACAAAACAGATGTAAATGAAAATGTTTCGGAAACGAAGTCTGAATCTAAAGTATCGGATACCTTAGTTGACACAAAGGAAGCGGATTCTGCATCAGTTTCCGAAGATAATTCAGACCTAAATAGACGAATCCAGAGTACGATCCTCGAAAGATATACAGATGCTTTGATTACAAACTACAGTGCAAGTACATTATCAGGCAGTTTTGTTTCAGAAGGTATTTCATATGAATTCTCATGGTCTGATGATCTATTAGAGATTACCGAAATCGAGAATCCAAACAATGTCATCTACATGAAAATTGCAGAATAAGATGATCTAACAAAAAAAAGAGACGTAATGTGAGTTATGTCTCTTTTGTTAAGTGCAAAGAATTTGTCAGATTTCTGACGATGTTTCCAATTTGTGAGCCTTATTAATAATGTCAAAACAAAATATGATTTAAAAGGAAAGAAAAATGTTATGGATAGTAAAATTATTTGCATGATCTTGACGGCTGTAATGATTATTCCGATAGTGTTGGGCTTCTTGAGAAAATGATTTAGGATAGATGGAGGAAGAATTTATGATTATTTTTGCAGCGATAGGAACTATATTGTTGATGGGACTTTTGGGAACCATTATGTTGAATGCTATGATTGACCACGATATCTTAAGACGTATATTAGTATTCTTATTCTGGGTTTTAATAGTATGGGCAATTTGCGAAAGCATTAAAACAAATAACGATGAAAACACGATTAGAACGAATATAAGAGAGACATTGGAATCCAATTATTCCGGTTTAACATATTACAAAGATCAAACCTTTGTATACGATAGTAAAAAATACAGTTACGACTATAATTACGACACAAACACACTTACTGTCTTCGATGGAGTCGGAACTGTAGTAAATAGTATTCAAATTGAGCCTGACGGTAAAGGTACAGCTGATTCGGAAACAACTTCTGAATCTGCTGTAATTGATACCTCTAAGGAATCCATGAACTTGGATTCTACAGCCGTTTCCGAAAATCAGGAAGGTCTTGCAAAACGGATTCAGGACAAAATACAGGAAAGATATATAAACGCGGTAATAACCAGCTTTGACACAACGAACTTAGCTGGAACCTTTGAGTCGGATACCGGTGATTATGGATTTTCATGGTCTGATAACATGTTAGAGATATTCAATCTCGAGAACAAAGATCAGAATGTTTATTACAAAGTGTCAGTTTCTTATGAGGTGGATTAGACCACTACAAACAACGTTATTAAATGTATGGAGGATAAATATGAGCATATCAAATTGTGTAATCCTGGTTATAGGAGAGGTAATTATCGACGTGTGCCTTTTTATTACATGTTTTGATCCAGAAGTAATATTTTTAGATAAAATACCTACAATTGGTGCCATTATTCTTATGATCGGTTCAATAATTTATACGATTAAAGTAACGATTGATACGATTAGAGCAAAAAGAGCATTCATTCCCATTTTGGAAAATTACTACTCATGGTATACATTTTACGATCCAGATCATAAGTATTTTGGTTCTGATGTGATAAAAAAAGCATACCATTATACTTATAACTATAAAACAAACACATTAACTGTATACGATGAATCTGGAACTGAATCAATCTATATTGATGGTCAAAGGCAGTTATCTATTACAGAAAAGATTGAAAAACAGATAAAACAACAGTATAAAAACGCAGTAATAACCGGATTCACTGCTACGGATTTAACCGGAACTTTTATAACCGGAACTTTTGAGGCTGATAATGGCTCTTATTCGTTTTTCTGGATTGACAATATATTAACCGTATCTGAAGTAAATAATCAAACAGATGTTTCTTGTTACAAAGTCTGCCAGTAGAAAACAAAAGCTAAAAAACACATATATTAATATTGAACAGGAGAAGAATTCATTATGTCTCTCACTAATACCCACGGGCAAGCCCGTGGGGTTGCAATAGAAATATTGTAACCCTTGGTGAGTAGCCTAAGTGAAGCTTTTTTTTAGCTGAACTACGTTAAGAGAGAATATTAAAGGTACTTTGGAATGTAGTACCAAGTTCCAAACTCTACGGTCTACGTTTAAACAGTTCTGAGGTATAGGAACAGTGATGTAGATAAAAACCTCTCTTTAACATTGGCGATGGTACACAAACCACTCTTCGGAGTGAGTAACTAAACTTTTAAGGTTTTAAGAAAGGAGAAATACGTAATGGTTTATGTATTAAGTCAGCACGGACAGCCTTTAATGCCTACGGAAAACCATGCTAAAGTGCGTGCTCTCCTAAAGCATGGAAAAGCAAAAGTAATACAAAGATGTCCGTTTACCATACAGCTACTGTATGAGAGCACGACTCATACACAGAAAATAAATTTAGGTATTGACGCAGGAAGTAAAACAATTGGTGTTTCTGCAACGACTGACTCAAAAGTTTTATACGAATCAGAAGTCGTTCTAAGAAATGACATCGTGGAACTGCTTTCTGGAAGACGAGCTTTAAGAAACAGTCGCAGGAGCAGAAAGACCAGGTATAGAAAGCCTCGTTTTGATAACCGGAAGAAACCTGACGGGTGGCTCGCTCCGAGTATCAGACAAAAGATTGAGACTCATGTCACCGTCGTGGGAAACGTCATGAAGATCCTTCCGGTGACAAAAATCATAGTCGAAACAGCCAGTTTTGACATCCAGAAGATTAAAAACCCAGAGATCGAAGGCGAGGGATACCAGCACGGAGAACAGCTTGATTTCTGGAATGTACGTGAATATGTGTTGTTTCGGGATGGACATACCTGTCAGTGCTGCAAAGGAAAATCCAAAGATAACATCCTGAATGTGCATCACATTGAAAGTCGAAAAACCGGAGGAAATGCACCGAACAATCTCATAACATTGTGTGAAACATGTCACAAAGCTTACCACAAAGGCATCATCACACTGCCAAAGGAGATACATCGTGGTATGAGATTCCGTGACGCAGCATTTATGGGTATCATGCGATGGGCGTTTTACGACAGGTTAAAAGAACTGTATAACCCACTAGGCGCCGAAGTGATCAATACCTATGGATATATCACAAAGAATACCAGGATCGAACATGGTCTACCGAAAGAACATTATGTAGATGCAAGATGTATCAGTGACAATCCGGCAGCAAAACCTCTGGATCATTATTATTTTCAGAAGAAAGTTCGCTGCCACAACAGACAGATACATAAGAATACCATTCTAAAAGGCGGGATCCGAAAGCGTAACCAGGCATCATATGAAGTAAAAGGCTTTCGGTTATACGATCAGGTTCTCTGGAAAGGACAAAAATGTTTCATTTTTGGACGCAGGTCTACAGGACGTATGGATCTAAGACTTTTAGACGGAACACATGTAAATGCATCAGTGGGATACAAAAACTTAAAGTTATTAAGTATGCGTAAAAATTATCTTATAGAACAGAGAAAGGCAGGTTAAAGACGGTTCATCCCACGGGCAAGCCCGTGGGTTTCCCCGCCTAAAAAGTATTATGACGAGAAAAGAAATGACAGAGCAGTTCGATTTATTTGATTCGTTAATCGCCGCTCCAGAAAAATTGTTTACAGATGATATTGAACGAAATGTTTTTAGATTTATTAGTTCCTGCAGAACAGATGATGGAAAGAGTTTAGGAGATAAAGTCATCGAATATTTGGAAACAATACCATGTTTTTCCATGTGTTATTTGTCTTGGAGCAGCATGGGTGGAATTAAAGTTATTTTTCCACCACTCGAATACGGACCATATGAATACAACAACTTCAGTGTCGATTGTTATCCTATTATGTATATTGATCTGTTGTGGAAAACATATACAATTTATGATGACGCTATTGAGTATTATAAACTTATGTTTAAACATAAACCGAAACGGGAAACGTATACGATTGATTCTTTTTACGAACAGTTTTTGGATACATCATTTCGGGCACGTTTATCTAAGATACGAACAGCGATTCATTCGGATAAGAATCCGATTACAAGACTTCAGGATATTATATTCTGGATTAAGTATCCGTATAGTCGTGCCAAAAATATCGTATCCGAAAAGATCGAGAACGAAAAAACTCGTATCGCTACAGCAAATGAGAAAACAAAACAGCGATATGAAAAAGAAGTGTATAAATATGCATTTGTTAGTAAACAAACTCTAGGATACGTACACTTGATCAAAGAGAAACAGGATCAGATCGTCGAATTCTTAAAAAGTGTCAATCCGAAGTTTCGAGAGGATTAATCGCTAAAGGATAAGATGCAAGCATAGAAACCCCAGCTTCGCTGTAAGGTTTGAATCCTTACTCACAGAAAATCAAAAGTAAACGAACAAGAGAGACCGACCTTTTGGTTGGTTTCTTTTGTTTCCGGTGTTTTTGTGTGCATTCGTTAGATTCCATATTTATGGTAACAAAATAAAACACACACGAAAAGGAGGAAACAAAATGATGTTAGATATGGAACATAAGATTTATTTGTCTCGTGGTAAGCGACTTGATAACAAACAATGGGTATACGGAGCCGTATTATTCCATGATGGTAATGCTGCAACTATATTTAATCAGCATCCAGGAGATGGATCACTACAGGGTTTCGAAGTTGACATTGAAACTGTCTGCAGGTGTACTGGGATTACTGACATGAATAATAATCTGATATGGGAAAATGATATTATCAAGGACAGGGACCGCCGTGGACGCAAGTCACTTCGGTATAAAGTTGTTTGGGATTACGAAGAAGGAATGTGGGCAGCGCAATCTTGTACCAACGCAATGTATGGCATTGGCGACGTAAATTGTAATGACTACGAAAAGATTGGAAACATATATGACGATCCAGAAAAGCTTGAGGAGTCAAATGAGAAGTAAACGAACTTTAGAGACTGACTGTTATGTTGGTCTCTTTTGTTGTTTCTGTGTAAATTCTGACGAGTTTCCCAGATTGTGAGCCTTATTATGAGTGAATAATGAAGGGAGACTATCATATGAATCTGCATAAATTAGAAGACACTTTTGAAAAACAAGAACGGAAAGAACTTATCTTTGAACTCTGTTATAAGCTTATACCTTTTGTCTTTTTGTTATTTCTTTTTCTTCTTATCTTGATATGTTAAGTTCCATATTTAGAATAACAAATATATTTCACACAGAAAAAGGAGGAAACAAAATGAGTAACAAAGTAAGCATTATCAGAGACGGAAATGAATTCCCTCTCACAAATGAAGAAATCGAAAACGTATATCGATTCCAAGAAAAGCGATACCGATTACAGGATGCAGAAACTCAGGTAAACAGACGGATTTTATCATTTACGGAAAGAAGTGATAATCCAGAAAATCTTGATCGGTCGACAGTAAGTGATTCTGATCTAAGTCCGTATACACCGGAGCGCTATAAGAATCTCTTTCATTCGTTGCTTGTTCTGAACGACGCTGACATCGAACAGATCAGTGACTGTTTTCAGAGTAAATTTGATTGTAATTGCGACGAAAATACACTCTGGGAATTAGTTATTGATAACTATGTGAAGGAAAAC
>ERZ1673741.2320-NODE-2320-length-13662-cov-21.983685_pt1 | contig 13662 bp, 9 predicted proteins | sample MGYA00580209_ERZ1673741 | MGnify/ENA primary metagenome ERZ1673741 (study PRJEB41218, sample SAMN15661754) | gut metagenome | host: Homo sapiens | place: Canada: London | collected 2015-08-20/2019-03-30 | study: EMG produced TPA metagenomics assembly of... | reverse complement strand
GAACACCATAAAAACAGCTTTTTGATTCTCTAGAATTGATTTTTATTTTGTAACATGTTTTTACTCTTTGTACGATATTTGCATGGCGGACGGCGGACACCGTCCGAGTTAGGAATTTTGGTTTTTGAATTAGGAATTGTGCGCCAAGGCGCATTGTGAATTATTCAGTTTTGAACTGAGAGGAAACCTGTCTTCATGTCTTCTTGTCAAAAACATGTTTTTCTGTCAAAACTGCCAAGATTCACAAGCAGCCAATGCAAACATAGGAGGCTATGGCGTCCCGCCGTAGCCCCGCACCCACATTCAGCAGCAAGCAGCAATTAATAATTGCCAAATACTCACTAATAATTATATAAGGCCCCGCACCCACGAATGCAAGCAGATTTAGTATGAGCAGCAGGGTTCCGCAAAGCGGGACCTACAATCAGAAACCCACTGCAAGCTGCAAAGCAGCGCAGCTGTGGGTACGTGAGACCACACCCCTACACAACAGTTCCGCGAAGCGGGACTGACACTGCCACGATGATCTTGAGGACGATAGTCGGTCCCGCTTCGCGGAACCAAGAGAGAGAGGCTCTTTGCTTATCCCACAGCTGCGCTCCTTCGGAGCTTGCAGTGGGTTTCTGATGGATACGTGTCCCCTCGGGACACGGCGCTGTACAAAAAAATCCGTGTTGATCCGTGTTATCTGTGGGAGAATATTATCTCAAGCAGCATCCGTTAAATCCGTGTTCGCTCATCACATGGTGCGCAGAAGGCTCCCACAGATCTCGCAGAACACCACAGATTTCTCTTGTATTGAATAGATTACGGATTTATCTGATTTATCTGAAGCTACGCCCTTGTACACTATATCATTTAGTAGTTATTATTTAGTAGTTATTATCTGGTTGGGTGCGAACTGTTAGGGCATAGCCAATTAATAAATAATAACTACTAAATAATAAATAAAAGTCTCCTCTCAAGTAGCTTATCATCTTTTGTTTTTACTCCTTTTCTTTGCTAAATCCAAATAAACAATGTATCTTTACAACAAAATTGTTTTTGAGCTATGGCAATAATGGAAAGGAGAAAGCGAATTTATCGCAAACGCATACCCTACGGCATGCAGAACTTTGAGGATATAAGAGAAAGAGACTGCTATTATGTTGACAAGACTCCGTTTATTGAGGAAATAGAAGAAGCCAACAAATACTTTTTCTTTATTCGCCCTCGCCGATTTGGCAAGAGCCTTACCCTTTCTATGCTCGAAAACTACTATGACATCAACAAGCGAGATAAGTTTGAGAAGTTGTTCGGTGGACTCTATATTGGCGAGAACCCTACGCCAGAGCGCAACAGTTATCTTGTCATCCACCTGAATTTCTCGGAAGTGGCTACGGGTATTGACGATTATAAGAAGGGACTTGACGGACATTGCAACATCATGTTCAATCATTGCTGTAGCGTGTATTCACATTTGTTGCCTCCTGATACCAAGGAGGAGATGAACTCAAAGGATGGGGCAGTGGAACAGTTGGCTTGTCTTTGCCAGAAAGCCACAGAGGCGGGACAGAGGATTTATCTCTTCATCGACGAATACGACAATTTCACTAACATGATTCTTGCCAATGAGGAGCATCTTATGCGCTATCGTCAGCAGACGCATGGCGAGGGTTATCTGCGACGTTTCTTTAATACCATCAAGGGAGCTGCAGGCGGAGCGTTGGGCAGAGTGTTCGTTACTGGAGTCAGTCCGGTGACCATGGACGATCTGACAAGCGGATTTAATATTGGCACCAACTACTCCCTTTATCCACGTTTTAATGAGATGACGGGTTTTACAGAAGAGGAAGTAAGAGAGATGCTGAGTTATTATGCCAGCATATTGCCATTCAGTCATACCGTGGACGAACTTATAAAAGAGATAAAGCCATGGTATGACAACTATTGTTTTGCAGAAGAGGCGTATGGCAAGACCACGATGTATAACTCGGTGATGGTGTTGTATTTCCTTGATAATTATATCGAATGCGATTATAACATTCCCAAGAAGATGGTGGAGACTAACATCCGTGTAGACTATGACAAAATACGGATGCTCATCCGTCATGACAAGGCATTCCGCCATGATGCCAGCATCATCCAAAGTCTTGTGACAAAGGGCTTCGTTACAGGCACGCTTAATGAGAATTTCCCTGCCGAGCGCATCAATGATCCAGACAATTTCCTAAGTTTGCTTTTTTATTTTGGCATGGTTACAATAGCCGGTACATACCAAGGTAATACCAAGTTCATAATACCGAATGAGGTGGTGCGCGACCAGATGTTTACATATCTTCTCGATACATACAAGGAAAATGACTTGACGTTCGAGCAATATGAGAAGAATAACTTGGAAAGCAAGTTGGCATACGAGGGCGACTTCAAGCCTTACTTCAGCTACATTGCCGACTGTCTTAAGCGATATTCATCACAACGCGACAAACAGAAGGGTGAGGCTTTCGTGCATGGCTTTACGCTTGCTATGGTCAGTCAATGCCGTTTCTATCGTCCTATTTCTGAGCTCGATAACGACGGTGGCTATGCCGATATCTTCCTCCTGCCGCTTTGTGATATCTATAAGGATATGACCGACTCATACATAGTGGAGCTGAAGTACTGCAAGTCTAATACTACCGACGAGCAACTGAAGCAACTTTTCAAGGAAGCTTCAGCTCAAGTCTGTCGCTATGCCGACAGTGACATCGTGCGAGAGTCTGTAAAGACCACCAGGCTACATAAAATTGTGGTAGTGTATAGAGGAACAGAAATGGCTGTTTGTAGTGATATAAACCCCTAATCATAAAAAAAATCCGTGTTGATCCGTGCTATCTGTGGGACAATCCCTCTCAACCAGCCGATTCAAACCTAGGAGGCTATGGCGTCTCGCCGTAGCCACGCACCCACGCTTCTTCATTTAGTAGTTATTATTTGGTTGGGTGCGAACTGTTAGGGCATAGCCAATTAATAAATAATAATTAATAACTACTAAATGATAAAAAAGTCGCCCGGTAGTGACTGAACGCTTTCATGTCACTACCGGGCTTGCTGTGCTACTTACTGCTATTTTACATTTTGTTATCCTGAAGCTATAATTGATTTGAAAAAATACTTAATTGCTTAATCACTTGTTCTTCGATACGTAGGTTATGGTTTTCTGTCTTGTTACGTCACCGTTGTCGTATGTGGTCTGTCGGAAGAATACGCCGTGGGAGGATGGGGCGGAGGACAGACGGCGACCGGAGAGGTCGAACCAGACTATGGATGTGGGGACAGCTGTCTCTTGCTCAATGTCGTCAATGGCTGTTGAGGAGCGTGAATGGCTGAAAACCCAGTCCAGACGGTCGGTGGTGTAGCTGCGTGTGCAGGTGTCTTCGTGAGTCCATCCCTCCTCCGTCTCCATGCGATATTCGGCTCCGAAGGCGTCCATGCTGGCGAGGAAGTCTTCCACTGTCGGAATCTTCATTATGGCGTCAGCCGTTCCCATGACCGTGAAGAGTGGCGTTTGTGCCACCTTCTCGGCATCACAGCCTGTCGGATTGCCGGCTACGGGCATGGCAGCGGCAAAGATTCCGGGGCAGGTGGAGATCATTGTCCACGTGCCGGTGCCGCCCATCGACCCTCCGAATATATACATGCGGTCAGCGTCAGCGCTGCCGTCGTTGGCGTATGAGAGGACAAGGGCACGCAGCACGCCCGTCATTACGCCACTCCACGACTTGTCTGTAGGGCATTGCGGGGCGATGACTATGGCGCTGTGATTGTTGCTGACGAGATAATGGCATACGGAGTCGATGCCCACTTCGGTGAGCTGCTTCTCGTTGTCCGAACCTTTGCACGACCCTCCGTGCAACCAGAGCACGAGGAGCGGCTTGGCTTCCGCTCCTTCTATGACTGCCTTGCGGTATTGGAGGGTATTGCCCATCAGCGTGAACTTCTCGTATGAGAAGGAGAGGTCAGCTGCCAGGGCTTGCAATGTGAGGGTGAGGAGTGTGATGATCGTCAGTGCGAAGCGTCTCATCGGCGTGCTCCTCCTTTCCTTCCTGCGGCTCGACGTTGCATCAGCTTCTTACGCATGCCGCGTTCTATTTCGTAAACGCGCTGTATCTGGCGCTGCGTAAGGAAAGTGCTGTACTTCTTGTAGTATTTCTCGCGAAGGTCGAGGATGCGCTGACTGCGTGAGAACTGCTGCTGCATCTGCGCCTCAGCCTGTTTCTCGCTCAGCGTCTCGTTTTGGGCCTTCTTCGGTCTGGGACCGATTGCCCACAACTCTTTCTGGTATTCGCAGTATGTGGCAACAAACTTTGCTGTGGTGGCATCGTCGAATGCGAGGTCCTTTGCTATGTACTGTGCCTGCGTTTCGGCGAGTTGTTCGCGTGAAATGCGCTGCTTGCCGCTTACCTGTGCCTGGAGTGTCAGCACCGATATGAGAAGTGTCAGCGCCACAAGGATGGTCTTTCTTAATGCATTCATATCCTGATTGTTTTTATTTAATTGGTTGATTATGTTTATGTTATTCTTCGAAGACATCGTCCTGATACAGGCTTAGCAGATAAGCCTGATCGCTCGTCGAGAGGCTCGTGAAAGCCTGATCCACGTCCTGCATGTCAGCTTGCTGGTGTGCTGCTGGCGTGTGCATGTTAATGACAAAGAAGGCGGCGATGGCGGCTGCGGCTGTCAACGATACGGTGACAATCCTTCGCATCACAGGACGCTTCTTCCTGACGCTGCCGAGCGGCTTCGGTGTCTCGCCCTTTATTTCCTCGAGGATGTTGTTCTCCATCTTGGCGAAGAAATCGTCAGGAACCGAGTAAGGCATGCGTTTGCCCACTTTGCCGAAACTGAAATTATCGTTCATATCCTTAATCGTTAGAATTCATAAACTTTATTATTTTCTCTTTTGCGATATGATAGCTTGTCTTGATGCTCGAAGCCGATGATTCGGCTATCTGTGCTATCTCGTCAAATCCAAGCTCGTCATAGTAGCGGAGATTGAAGGCCAGTTGCTGCTTCGGAGGAAGCGTGAGAATGGCTTTTTGCAGTTTCGCTGCTATAGCGTCGCCGTTATCGATGTTGTCATCGGAGAAGAGCTGCAGGGCTCCCGTAGAGTCAGACTTTAATGAGACATTCTCCTGTCTGCGCTTGCTGATGATGCGCAGCGCCTCGTTGGTGGCTATGCGGTATATCCAGCCTCGGAACGAACTGTCGCCCTTGTATTTGTGGAGCGATCGGAATATCCTCACGAAGGTTTCCTGCGAGGCGTCCTGAGCGTCGTCATGCTCCACCACCAGTCGGCGTATGTGCCAGTAGACAGGCTCCTGATACTTCGCGAGGAGTATTCGGAAGCCTGTCTCAAGGCTTTGCTGCAGCGCTTCAATGATGGCATTGTCGCTTGTAGTCGTTGGGTTGACCATTCAATAACTTATTTCCTTTTTGTTTAAAACTTACACCTATATGACCCGGCAAACAGTAGAAAGTAAAAACGAAAAGTGATAATTTTAAGCGTCTAACCCAAAACACAACCATTATGGCAAGAGACAGCAACATCCCCGTCTCGGTCATCAGCGAAGCGTTGGGGCATAGTTCGGAAACCACCACGCAAATCTATCTCCGCTCCATCAGAACCTCAGAAGTGGATGACGCCAACGCCAGAATACTTGCAGCAATCTGAGACCCGAAAATGAATGAATATTAATGGATATACAAAAATAAAACAATTTGAACTAATATTTTGTATCTCTACGTAAGAGATACTGATAATTCCGTAACCGACTGATAATCCGATAAGGTAGATAAGGCTGCTTCAAACTTTTACTCAATCTAAGACAATTTTCTCAGAATATAACGAATAAATTAACTACCGTAATTCGCTAATTTACATTATTTTTCGTACATTTGCAGCATGATTCTGTATCTCTTACGTAGAGTTTCAGAATCTCGTGTTGAAAATAGAATATATTATGGCTTTCATATAAGCAGAAGGTATATGATAATACGATTTGCTAAAAACGGTAAGGTTGAAAGACATAAAAGTATTGAAGATTAGTGGAAGTTAGTCTATTGGTCGTTCAATGCTGTGATACATATCACAACCCTCATAACTCGGGAAGAGACATCTTTTCAGGGGAAGCCGAGGTATGCCTTGCCACCAGATACGTTTAAGGTCTGGTTTCGGATTTTTTTAACTTCCCAATCTTATTCACCCTTCCAATCCAAAGTTACAGTATGTGGTTTATTGTCAAGACAGATGTTTTCATGGAGCAAGCGTCCATCGACTTGCTGCGTGAGAAGTATGCGGATACGATAACCGACATCTATTTCCCTTTGGCAAGGAAGACCTACACGAACGAGAAAGGGGAGGAGAAGGTACGTTTCGCTCCCGTCTTGCAAGGAATGTTCTTCGTCAGGGCGGCAAGTGAGAAGCGGCTGATTAGGATTCTCTCCAAGCATGGCTACTTCATGTATAAGGGCGCTGACTATGACGTGAGAACCAATGAACTGGTGGAGCGCACATTCTTCGCAAGGGCGCACATTCTTTGCGCCAACACCAAGAAGCTGTCAATCGGCGAAATCGTAAGTCAGGCGAGAATCCCCGATGAGGATATGGAACGCTTCTCCTATTACAACGACAAGATAGCCGACGGCATAAAGGGCTTGACCATTGTGGACAAGCGATACAGCGACCTCGTCAAGGAGAACGACACCATACGCATTCTCAGCGGACCGATGGCTGGATGGGTAGGCGTGGTGAAGCAGATAAAGAACAAAGGCAAGAAAGACCGTCATCTCTTAGTGCGTTTCGGCAATAACTGCTGTCTCAGCATCTCCAACATCCGTCAGTATGACATGCAGATAGAGCATGAGGCACCGTCGGAATCGGTGGACGCATGGCGTGCCATAGACCAGATGATTGGTTATTTGCAGGCTAAGGAACCCTCCGAAAATGCCTCAAAGACCTTGCGCAGAATGTTCTCTGACTATCAGAAGAAGCTGACGGTATATCGCAACCGCAACACTTCCGACGTAGAATACGACAAGAAGACATCGGACAAGCAGATTGCCCATCAGCAGGAGATTCTCGGAAACATAGACAGTTCGATGCGCGGCAACTTCCGCATCCTTGCCAAGTACTTCCAGAGCGACAAAGCCTCGCTGGAGCAAGGACTGAACGCTATGATACCGGACGCCAAGCTCCGTCCGTTCCTCACCCCAACTTCCGGCATCGAGATTCCGCAAGAAAAGGATTATGCTGTGCTTCAGCATAATGACATCACGGAGTTTGTCTTCCGCTGCAACCTCCGCGAGTTTTTCCGAGGAAAGAAATACGAGGCAGACAAGTATGCACCGGTCTTCGACGAGGACTATGACTATTTCGCCCACTTCGCTCTCTTCGAGACTGAGGAAGGCAAGCTGAAACTCATCTGCTCATGGGGCGACTTCTACGAACATTACGCCTCGCAAGGCAAGGCGGACCGCGAGAAGTTTCTCGCAGACTTGGAAGCAAAGAAATATCCCCGCCTCCTGCATCTTCTCACACAAAGTGACTATCAGTGTGAGAAAATCAGCGGCATAGGAGGATTCTCCATACAGACCGACGTCGACTATACCGACGACATTGAGGAATTAGGCAGAAGGACAAACGAATACTTCACCGCCAACGCCACCCTCTTCTCCCAGCTCACCGCAGCTGCCGTGGAAGTGTGGCAGGGAGCACGTCTCCTGATCTGGCGTAAGCTCCTCCAGCGTCACGTCCTCCTCCACAAGGTCCCAATCATAGACCTCCCCTCCGTCATCACCCCCGACCCGAAACTGGAAGAGGCGTTCACGAAGGAGGACGGCAAGCTTGACATCGAAAAGGTGTCCGCAGCCCTGACTGAGGCGCAGGAAGCCATAGAGAAGCACTTGGAAAAAGAAGAAACGGCATACGCCATCTTCCGCTTCCTCTCCACCTCCCTGGTCCTCTCCTCCCACTTCGCCAAGGACGAGCTTTACAACCACCTCACCCCCACCTTCGCCCCCGACCAAACCCTCACAGCACTGTTCAGCAAAATAAAGGAGAAGCTCCCCAACACCCCCGCCACAACAGTCACCCATCTGCACAAAGGAATGCAAGAACTACAATCCCAAGACTCCTGGACCTACTTCAAGTTCCCCTCCTTCCTGAAGCAGACAAAGAAGAAAAGTAAGAAAGGGTGAGGAGTGAGGAGTTAGTAGTGAGTATTTAGTATTTAGTAGTGATTAGTGATTATTGAGTATTTAGTAGTGATTAGTGATTAGTGGATAGTAATTTCTCTCAAGCAGCCAATACAAACCTAGGAGGCTATGGCGTCCCGCCGTAGCCCCGCACCCACAAATGCAAGCAGCCAATTAATAAATACAAAATACTTACTAATAATTATATAAGGTCATACAGCCACGAATGCAAGCAAATTGAGTATGAACTGCGGGTTCCGCGAAGCGGGACCTATATCAGAAACCCACTGCAAGCTGCGAAGCAGCGCCGCTGTGGGCAAGTGTCTTCCTTCTTATTTTGTTCCGCGAAGCGGGACAAACATATTAAGTTAAAGGATTCTGCAATAGTGCCTATACAAAGGGGCTGCCCTAAATTGAGTACTAACTTGCAAACCATAGGAGGTACGGCTTAAAGCCGTATCACTAACCCACGTTCAGCAGCAAACATCCGTGAATACAAACGATTATAGCTTTTCTGTTACAAAATGAATAAACTATATTGTTTTCTTCTTTCTATTCTATCACTTTCTGGTTTTTATGCATTGAGAAGTGATATTAATGCCTACATTAGTAAAATGTGGGTAGGAGAGTTGTTTGCGTATGTGTTTAAGGCATGTTCTATAAGCAACTTGTTTAATATTCTACTGACATTAGCTTTATGTTATTTCTCTATTATTGTCGGCAAAATAATATACCATAGTAAAGGTAGCATATTGATAAGCATATGTTTCTTATTCGCAATAGCATATCTTTATACCAACAATTATTGGACATTTGCACAGGCTTATATCGTTAATGTCGGTTATGATTCGCTGTTAATTATCTCATTGCTGACACTTCTTACTGCAGATATTATAGCAATTGCAAGACAGTGGCTATCTGCAAATAATGAGGATGAATCTTTTAAGGATGATCAGAAGGGATATTGCATGGATGAGGTGTATACAAAACATAGAGAAACAGGTTGGGATAATTATGTTGAAGATTTGTTGTCACTTATGCCAAGAGAGCGTTTGAAGAAAGAATCATTGGCTATTGGTATATCTGGAAAATGGGGCAGTGGCAAAACATCATTTCTAAAAACAATGATGGAAAGCATGAAGAATGACTATCTTAATGTATCCTTTAATCCGTGGACATGTACGGATAAAGTACAGATAGTTTCTCAGTTCTTTACATTGATGAGAAAGAACATACATGGACACGATAAGCCTTTGGAGAACGCAATTCAAATGTATCGTGATATCGTTCTTAATGCAGACATACATCCGTCTCTTACCCTACTGGCTAAAATTCTTCCTGAATGTAAAGAGGAGGAAACATTGGAGTCGCTAAAGAATAAAATCGAAAAAGCAATTTCGGCAGAAGGTGCAAAACCATTTGCTATCTTTATTGATGACCTTGACAGGTTAGAGGGCGATGAATTGTTTGAGGTTTTACGACTAATCCGTGTTACTGCAAATTTCCGTAATATGGTGTTCGTTGTTGCTTATGACCGTGACTATATATGCGATGTGCTTAACCAATCCAAGAACATTGAACGTGCTGAGGAATACATCCAAAAGATATTCCATCTTGAGGTTTCTCTTCCAAAGTTTGAGGAAGAAACATTGCTTGATGTCTTTATGGAAGAGTTTTCTCGTATATATTCCCTTGAAGAGAAAGATGAGGTAAGGTTTAGAAGTTCTATATTACAACTATGTAATTCTGCTAAAGTATCGTTCACCGACTTTATTCCTAATTTTCGACAGGCCCGCCGATTTGCGAATATATTTGCTCTTAACCTAAAAGCTATATTATCTCATACGAAGGACTTTATTGTTCGTGATTTCTTTGGGATAGAGCTTATTCATTTTGCTTTCCCTGATGTCCATCATACATTGATGTATAAACCAATGACTTTGCTAAAGCAACGTCTTGATGATAAATCCAAGGGTAGCCTGTTTGTTTTTGAAGGAGAAGATAAAACTCCTTGCGAAAAAGTATTAAGGCGCTTGTTCTTATGTGAAGAAACAACACGGCGAACTTCACGGGCTATATGTTCACAAACCAGTTTTGCTAATTATTTCTGTTATCGTTTACCTAATAATGTCATAGGTACGACAGAGTTCGAGATGGTCATGATAGAAGATGATCTTGAAGAGATTAGGAAAAAGGTTCATAGTTGGATTCTGAAGAATAATGTGGTAGGTTCACTCTATGAGCATTTCAGAAGTTATTATATGCACGGTTATAAGGAAAAAAAGATAATTCGTAATTATATATGCGCATTATTAGAGTTTCTTCCTTGTTTGACAGAATATGGTATTCAACAAATAGCTTCTGATAGATATTGGTTAAGGAATATAGAAGATGTAAACGAACTACAAAATCAGATTATCTCCTTGTTTGAATATTCTATAGGCAAAGGATCTTTTCTTGAAAAGATAAACTGTCTTTTAACAACCGTTCGTTTTGTCTACGATGATGATTATAGACCGAATGATACGCCTTATGGTTTGTTAGACTATAAACAGACTACAATGTTAGCAGGCAAATCATTAACTAAATATTTAGAACAACAAAATGATTTGCCATCTCCAAGTGAGATTACAAAGAATAAAACGGCTTTTAATACCTTCATTATGTCTGCCCGTTATGTTAATGGATATTCTATGGATGGAGACCAGAAATGCGATATCTATTCCAATCTATTGAGCTGCGAATTGATTAAACATTTTAACGGAATAAAAGCAGACCAAATCTCATTCAATGGGTTTATTAAACCATTTCTAATTCAAACTGATGATCCTATTGAAGAAGAATATGAAGTCTATCACATTAAGAATTATATCCGTTCTATCTTTGGCAACTACACAAATCTTGAAGAGTTTGTGCATAAGACATTCACGCCAAATGTGGAGATTGAAAGTAAATTAAAATACGTTTATAATATAATGCATTAAATGTCCTTAAAGGTGTGTAATACCTGTTAGTAGAGTACAGATGAAATAAATATAAATGGAAATGACTTCAGAATGGTTAGTGCCTATATTAACATCTTTAGCAGCAATCATAGCGGCAGTGTTTACTTGTAGATGGCAAATGCAGACAGAGTTGCGAAAGATATTGGAGAACTATGTGTCAGACAAGAAATACAAGGCTTATTATAATGCAGTCAACTTGTTTTACACTATAATGAATGAGAATAAACAAGGAAAAGCACAAACCTCTCCCATATCTTCTGATAAGTTTGAAGTAATGCTGAAGGTCAAACAAGACCTTTTCGTATATGGTTCTGACGAGGCTTTCAGAGCTTTTACAAGGTTTCTTTGTGAAAGCACTAACGACCAACAGCGAGATTATTTTACACCGTTCTTGGATTTTATGGTGATCGTAAGAAAGGAAATGTCAGGAGGAAAGAGCAAAATAACGACAGATGATATAATGTTGAATTTAATGCAGAGCGACAAAGAACTCCAAAAATATCATGATTTTATGAAGAACATCAGAAAATCATAGATGGATGTTTCTGATGGAATTGCATATCTTTTTAATATAAAATGATGCTTCTTTTCAAATATCCGAACGGAGGAAAAAGTCTTAATACCAGACGGAGGCAATTCTGAAAGATATCTTGGTTGTGAGGAAGTGTCTGTTATTATAGTCTTCAGTATAGTGAAGATGCACGGACTGTATGCATGGAAGAGTCTTGGTAAGTTTTTTACTAAAAGTATGATTAAGCGAATAGAATCAAGGTTGTTTGAATTCTTGAGCGTGATAAAAATAATGTATGAAAATGAACAATCCAATCATAGAAAAATTGAAATCACAGATACAGGATACTCGCACAGCGGAGTACTTTAGTGAGGTTTTGAGCTGCTATTACTCAGGTAATTTGCGCTCGGCTGTTGTGATGTTGTATTCAACTGTCATTTGTGATTTGATATATAAGTTGGAAGATTTGAAGAATGTCTATGGTGATGAGGGGGCCACAAAAATATTATATGACTTGGAGAAACTACAGGAAGGAAATCCTAAAGACACAGATTGGGAAAGAAATATTCCTGAGAAATGCAAAGATGCAAACAAAATCTTGACAACAGCTGATTACAGTAACTTTTGTTCTCTTCAGCAGCTTCGCCATCTCTGTGCCCATCCTGTTATCACGGATACAAAAGAACTGTATCGACCAAATAGTGATATAGTATTAGGTCATATACGAAATATGCTCGATGGTATTCTGACAAAGCCAGCTTTTCAAATCAAAGGACTATTTAATATCATCTTGGAAGATTTAGCTACAGTCAAGAACATTTTGGTTGAAGACAAACAATTAGAACAGTATATCGTTAGTAAGTATTTAGACAAGTTCAATGATGTAAATCTTGAACAGCAGATATTCAAGAATCTGTGGAAACTTGTTTTTGGTATAGATGATGAAAACTGCAATGAAAACAGAAATATAAATTATTTCATGCTGCAACTTTTGGTTCGAAGACACAAGGACGGCATGTTGAATATTATTTCTAAGAATCAAGACTATTTTAGCAAACATGTAGCTTGTAGCAATTATAAGATGTTTACGTTGTTCATTAAGTTCCTCAATGAATTTCCTGAGTTCTATGGAGTGTTGCCGCAACCTAAGCAGATAGAAATCAATGCAGCTATTAAAAAAGATACGGATCACGATTATCAAGCACTTGCATTATTTCAATGTACAGATGTGATAGAGTATATAATGAATGAAACAACGAGAAGCCACCATTCTACGCTACTCTATTTAGTTGACTATTTGGATAAAAATGCTGGTCATGCAGTGGCTATGGAATATTACATTCTATTATACGAAAACAGTTTTAACTATGATACTGCCGATTGGCGTTTTGATGATTTCATAGCTCCATATATTACTGAATTTTCAGAGGCCCAATTGGTTCATTTAATGAAAGCAACAGAAAATAATGGACAAATTAATTCCCGAAAGAAGGCAGGGAAAAGCAACAAGATAATAAAAGATAGAATGTTGGTTATAAATCCAAATTTCAATTTTTCAGAATATCCACATTTTAGGTAGAAAAGCCATGGTGGAAATAATAAGTGAACCTTAAGCACTCAAATTATGGCTAAAAATATAAAGAACTAACTTCGCTGTTGAATTTAAACATTGAATTATATACAGCAGTGAGGATTTGGAACTTTTTAGAGAAGTGAGTACAATGAAAGCTTGCTTTCAAGTTGTCGAACGGAGAACATGTATCAAAAGAATCGTTATGGCGAGGAAAAGTATCTAACTCAATATTTAGGCACTTATAAAAGAGCATAAATTGAGTTCTAACATAAATATGTATATTATGAATTATTTCTCTGATAAAGAACAAGGAATGCCACCTCGTACATTGACAGAAATCAATGTGGCTATATGGAACG
>ERZ1673741.2317-NODE-2317-length-13672-cov-12.247999_pt1 | contig 13672 bp, 10 predicted proteins | sample MGYA00580209_ERZ1673741 | MGnify/ENA primary metagenome ERZ1673741 (study PRJEB41218, sample SAMN15661754) | gut metagenome | host: Homo sapiens | place: Canada: London | collected 2015-08-20/2019-03-30 | study: EMG produced TPA metagenomics assembly of... | reverse complement strand
GACCTTGTGAAATTTCGGTTCCGTAAATCTGCTTTAACGTATCTTCAATGTCACGTTGTGACATACCTTTCGCGTACATCTGCATGATTTTCTGTTCGATTTCGTCGGTTCTTGTCTGTCGCTTTTCGATGACTTTAGGCTCAAAATCGCCGTTTCTGTCGCGTGGAACAGCGATTTCACACTCGCCATAATCGCTGATTATCGTCTTTTTCCCGTAACCATTCCGACTGTTTCCGGAGTTGTTCCCGGCTACGGAGTTCTTCTCGTAGCCAAGATGTTCGTCCATTTCTGCCTCGAGCATCTGCTCTATAGTCCCGGCAAACAACTTTTTCAGTTTCGCCTGAATGTCTCCGGTGGTCTGACAGTCTGCCATCAGCAGCTTCACCAGTTCCATCTCTCGCTCGTCTAATCCGTGTGTTTTTTTCATGTGCAATACCTCACTTTCTGTGGGTATTATTGGCATTTACACGGTTCGGTATTCAGACTCATCGGGAAAAGAAGTAACCGCCTAGTCGCATTCTAGGCGGTTATTACGTCTATTGACACATAATCGTCGGGAGGTTTGCTTATTAGCCAGTACCTCTATGCTCTTATTTTAGCGTATACTTTTTAATTTGTCAAGGCCTTTTAAAAAAAATTTAAAATATTTTTGGGGTATCCTTTAATTAGGATACCCCTATTATGCTTATCTTGGCATATCTGCATTCCAATAGGTGTCCCAGCCTTTGACCTCATTATATACTGTTGATTTTATCATAGCTTCTTTTTCTCTTGAGGATACCCCACTTTTTAATATTCCATTATCTACTGCTAACCATAAATCCTTACCCGACTCATTAATCTCCGCTGGTACCTTTACTTCTACCCATGCATGGTTGCCGCCTGTGATATAGCGAGTAGTATAACCTGTTACATTTAACATACATGAAATGAATGCTGAATAGGTCTCACAATCTCCACCCTGCCTTGTCATTGCATCTAAGGCTCTGTAAGTACCGCTTACCCCTCTCACATAATATTCAGCATAAATACCTGTATAATGCAGCCACCAATCTGCTGCCTGCTTTGTATTTTTCAGCTTTACTGTTTCACCCTCATATGTCTTTATTCCTGCTTCATTAAAGTCATTTACAACCTTTGTATAATCTGTTTCTGTTGCTTTTATTAATTCTTTGTCTGTACCCTTACCTCTTGTATTATTTATTACTATGCCTGTTCCACCTATGTATTGTCCGTATATCCCTTGGCTGTCGTTTTGGGCGAACTTTACGCAGACGTCCATTTCTGCCTGCGTGCGACAGCCCCATAACATATTTTCATAGTGAATTGGTAGGTTTTCTATTACTATTGGTATCTGCTTACCATCTTTAAGGGTGATTGTGCAGTGATAGATGCCTGGTTTTACGCCAGCATAGTATTGTGCTCCCGCTCCTAATGTGTTTGGTTTGGTTACGCCTGCTATACTGTAGGTGTCACATCTGGATACCGGTTGTCTATAATCTAATAACCCTTTATTTACTAAGCATTGAGTTTCTCCCTCATTAAAACTTGAACCAAACTTTGTGGAAAAGTCATAATAATTCTTTAACTCATCACCTGTTATTAACTTGAATGCTTCTGGGTCATCGTCACAAGTTAATGTATAATCTACTCCTGCTAATGCTTTATTAAATTCTGTACCCTCTATGCTATCATATGAAGAATGACTGTTTACATTTGGACCTCTTATACCTAATTGTATTATATCACCGCAATAATTTCGGAAATTATACGTTATTGACGTATTCTCTGGCTTAGCACATATCTCCTTTTCTACATCTTCTGTTTCATTCAATTTTAATAGCGCGTCCCAGTTTTTTGTTGAGGATTCAAATGCTCCATCACCGTCTGCATCTATTACCATTGGCTTTTTTAATAACTCTAATAACTTATCGCTGCAAGTCATATTTTCATAAGTTACTGTTATTGTATTACCCACATAGCCATCTTCATAACCCGATACAAACACATTATCCTTACCCATTTCAAAACTTTCAAACCATGCTATTCTGGGGTTGTCTGTTCCACCTTTTCTTGACTGGATTCTTGCGTCTACTGTTCTTGCACTGGTATACCCTGATTTTACAAAATTATATAGGTCTTGTATTTGTGTTCTGTCAAAATTTACTCCTGTATTTGTTGCCCAACCACATACTATGCCATTGTCTTTATATCTTGAATCTGCTGTTGTGGGGGCATAGCCGCCTGCTGTGTAGTCGCCCTGCTCTATCTTACTTGTGTCTATTGTTTGTTCGCTGTCTTCCTCTGCGGGAGTCATGGTTGTGGTGTTGGAAGAAGTGTTACCCTCATTACTGGTGCTGTCTACTATATCAGATTCTTCTACCCTATCACTTGAAACGTTGGTATCTTCCTTGTTGCCACCACCTGTTCCTGTATTAGATATTAACCTATCTGCTGATTCTTTTATCCTGCTTACTGTTGCTGAGATGTCATTCAGACTATCAAGGTATGCTGAATCATCACTCAGATACATTACACTGGATACGGTGTCGTCTGCTGTTACCATTAAATCCTTTATGTGGCTTGCATTGTCTGCATTAAGGTCTGTTTCTATGTCTTTTAACGCTACTGAAAGTACCTTTAAGGTTTCCATGTAGTCTTCTTCTACAATACCCTGCTCAATATAGCCTTCCAGCTTGTTCAGGGCATAGTCCAATGATTCGTATGCATTAAGCACCTTGACGGACGAGTCTGCACCTATTATTGTTTGCATTCCTGATGTTGATAATGAAGATTCGGATGCGGAAGAGGAGGACATTACGGTATCAGCTGCAATGTTGTTACAGCCGACAAGAAGCAGAAGTGTAGCGAGAAGCACGGACAGTATAGCAGTAATCTTTTTCATAGTTTTTCCTTTCAGAAACAATTCGAACAGCCCTAAAATAGAGCATTTAAGACGATATACCACACAATATTTATTATGTGGTTATATGACTCAAGACCGCATTACAAAAGGCTTTGTGAGATTATGATTTTCAAATAATTTGCGTTTTTCTATTATTTTTTTATTTCCTTTAACTATTAACTCCTTGACAAAGGCTGACTGCTATGCTATAATTAAATATGGATAATTATATGATTTTTGTTTAACCACATAATAAATATTATGTGGTTAAATTATGTGGTATCTCCAATCAGCCCTAACCCCTCAATTTGCTTGGCGTGGACTGCTCCTGATTCACGAGTATATATGCGAGTTGTGTTAATACTTGAATGCCCTAGGATATCTGCAAGCCTGCTGATATCCTTTTGTTGTGTGTAATATGTTTTGGCAAAAAGGTGACGAAGGTTGTGAGGATAAATCTTGCTAGGTTTTACACCAGCAACAGAGCATAACTGTTTCATGGATTTCCACAAATTAGACCTATCCAAAGGTTTATTATTACGGGTGACAAAGATAGGTCCAGAGGCTATATTATGGTTTACGACATATTTTTTTAACACGTTTACAAGTGCCTTAGGTATAAATACTATCCTGTTTTTACCCTTGTTGCAGATGTGCGCCTGACCGCTTCTAAGGGTTTCCACCGTTATGGATTGTAACTCGGAAACCCTAATGCCAGTGGCGCAGATTGTTTGTATTGCTAAGGCGGTGCGTTCGTCACCGTTAATTAGTGCGGCTTTAATAAGTTTGTTGTAGTCCTTTTTAGTAAGTTCCTTTTCTGCAGGTTCAAAGATTGTCTTTTGGATTTTTAAGGGTTTCAAGAATAAATCTTGCCTATTTATGTATTTTAGAAAACAGTTAATAGCTGAAATTGAAACATTGCAAGTCGAAGGTTTGTATTGTTTCGTAATAATAGTTTTATACCTCAATAAACTATCCTTGTTCAATGAAGAATCATCAAAGAACATTTGTAGGGAGAATAATTCACGCTTATAAGAAACAATAGTGCTTTGACTTTTTTCTTGCTCCTGCAAATATTTGATAAATTGATTTATCAGCTTGTCAGTTACCTTTATTTCTTTTCTCATTATAAAGTTCTCCTTTCGCTATATACATATATTTATATTATAACATATGGGCAGGTTACAAATCCTGCCCATACAATTATAATTATTGATTATCTATACTTTCTAATTCCTGTTTTTCCTCACGCTGCTTTATTGCCTTATACAGTGTCGGACGTGAGATACCGCAAGCTCTACATATTTCCGTGACCGTCAGATTACGCATGTCATACATATGCAATGCTTTATCAATTACTTTATCCGGAGTTTTAGGTCTTCCACCGATTCGCCCCCTTGCTCTTGCAGCGGCTACACCTTCAACGACACGACTATGTATTACTTCTCTCTCAAATTCCGCCATTAAGGCTAAAAAGTTAGCTATAAACTGCCCTTGCACTGTGGAAAAATCTAAACTTTCTTTCAGTGATTTTAGTATTACCCCTTTCTCGTTTAATGATTTCATCAGATTAATTAAATCGCTTGAACTTCTGCCTAATCTATTAAGAGCTTCTATTATAATAACATCATTTTTCTCCACTACATCAAGCAAAGCATTTAGTTTTGGTCTGCTACTTTTGGTACCAGTCATCTTTTCACAGTAAATATTCTCCTCTTTAACTCCGGCTGCTTTTAAAGCGTCGATTTGCCTATCCAGACATTGCCCCTCTGTACTTACCCTAGCATATCCATAAATCGCCATATAAATTCCCCCTTAAAAAATAATCTTATCTTTTTATTACTTTCACAAGCTAACAAAATTGATTTACACCTAATTATGATTATTGGCGTAAATCAATCCTGTTAGCATATTTATATCTATAAACAATTGATTTATTTACAGCTTATTGACACCAAATGTGTAATTGGAAACACTGATATACCATTGCTATCCGAATTGACACACCTAACATATCCATACCTACCTGTGCTATTATCCACATACCGTTCTGCAATGGTGTACTTTACATTATCACGATTTTTGCGCAGAGAAGCAGATATAATAATATCATCACCGCTAGGATTTGCAATTGTTACTCTGCACGGATTGGTTGTCAATTTGTCATAAACATAATCCAAAAATGTATCTACCCATACCTTAGGCAAAACCATTATATTATCCCTGTCTGCGTGTATTGTGGTAGGGCGTACATCATACCCAGTTATTGTTGGGATTAACTCGACACATACCAACACACCACTGCTCAAATCATCATTTCGCATATCTAATCTGGCATTAACTGCGTCAGTATTGTATCTGCGCAATGGCAGCTGCGATAATATAGCAGGGCTTGCTGTAATAATGCGTATGTCACCACTGGCAGACAGGGCAACACATAATGATGTGTGAAGTATATACGACTGCGCCAAAACTCTGCTGCTAACCTTGTTGGGGTGCTGCACATTAACCTTGTTGTACATTTGCATTGCTGTCATACACATACCGTCTATAATCGTATATGGTGATGATTGTAGGACTTGTCCCGATATATCACGGGTGTATCTCTTATTAAGACGTAACACCTGATTATTAACTACATACGGTAATTGTACAGTTGTCCCCTTTGTTATTGTGCGTTGTATTGCGTAATACATGGCATTATCAGGTGTTAGCAATGGTGTTATGGCTGCGTATGGGCTGCATTCACATAGTAAATCTTGCATGGCTATTGAAGAGAAATTATCAGGTTGCAGATTGGGTTGTGTAGTGGGTGGTTTTTTGACGTCTTTGGTTGGATTGTCTAACATAATAAAACCTCCTCATTCTTACCATCTTAAAGATGGTGTTTAATAAGAATAAATCAGAATCCAAAGTAATTAGTAAAAATCCAAAAAATATAGAAAATATCCTATAAAATTAACAAAGTCCCGACTTAATTTCTGGGTAATCCGTGCGTGGATTTTTTCAGTCGGAAACGCTATAATAGACTCACCAAAACCATTGGATTGTAACGGAGGATAGTATTATGGCTACAGTACACGCACGAAAAAGGGGAAACAAGTGGGAATACAGATTTGAAGCCGCAGCGGTAGGCGGACAGCGGAAACAGATTTGTAAAAGTGGATATCTGACAAAGAAAGAAGCAATGGAAGCAGGGGCAAAAGCCTATAATGAATACACACAGGCAGGTGCGGTATTTACCCCTAGCAACAGCAGCTTTGCAGATTATCTGGATTATTGGATATCGACATACTGTAAAAACAATCTTAAAGCCGTAACTCGTGATAATTACATTAAAAAGATAAGATTATACATAAAGCCTAATATTGGTGGATATATGTTATCCTCGCTCTCTCCTGCCGTATTGCAAGATTTTATAAATCATCTTTTTAATTCTGGATACAGCAGAAACACATTGACGGTTATTAAGGGTATATTATCCAACTCATTGTCATATGCAGTTGAGCCGCTTCACTACTTACAATCTTCTCCGATGATATATGTAAAACTTCCCTCAACCCGCGCTAAACCTGCTATACCTTCCAGATCTGAACCTCATATATACATAAGCAAAGATATGATTGATAAAATCTTTGAGAGATTTCCAGAGGGTTGCTCGTCACATATCCCACTAATGTTAGGATATAAGTGTGGGTTAAGGTTGGGAGAAGCATTCGGGGTGATGTGGTCTGATATTGATTTTATTAAATGTACACTAACTATTAACAGACAGGTACAATGGCAGGGTGGAAGTAAAGAGCATGGAAAAGGGTACTGGTATTTCTCCGAGCCTAAATATAATTCTTTTCGTACTATCTCATTAGATAATTCTTTGATGGAATTATTAAAAAGGGAAAAGCAAAGACAGGAACGAGCTGCTGAATATTATGCAGATAATTATACCCACTTATATGAAGCAGATAACAGCAGGGCATTAAATACTGATAATAGAGGTGTAGAAATATACCCAATCTGCCGCAGGGAGAATGGTGAGTATATACAGTCCAGGGTAATGCAACACACTTCTATGATAATTCATACCCAGCTAGGTTGTGAAGATTTTGATTTCCATAGTTTAAGGCATACCCACGCTACAAATTTAGCAGAAGCAGGTGCAAACCCTAAATATGTGCAAGCAAGGTTAGGACACAAAAACATTCAGGTAACTATGCAAGTATATCAGCATACATCTGATACTATTATAGAGCAGGGTAATACTATTCTTGATAATATGTATGCATAACTATATTGTCCTCCTTGTCCTCTTCTTGTCCTCCTTATACTTAAATTGCCCTCTATCCACTCGATTTCGCAAGCCTTCCTTCCGCATAACAGAGCCATCCACGAGCATTGATGCTCTTTATCGAAATTCGGGCAACAACCCCATGGTTGGCGCTACTGTTGCTTGTGCAGTACTCGTTGAAGAGGCTCTCAAGGCTTGATTTCATGCGGTTCCGCAAGATAAATAAAATTTCCGGCGTTGGTTATCCAGCGCCGGATTTTTGCTGTTTTTAGGGTGTTGTCCTCCTTTTGTCCTCCGATTTTTAATTTATCTGGGTTGAGGGTGGAGGACAATAGCTATATAGCTTGATGTATATGATGAAATTTATATCTTGACATTTAGCATGATTTGTAGTATAATAGCAAAAAATGGGGGTAATTAATATGATATATCTTGTCCTTGATTCTTATATAAAAATGGTTAAACCTAAATATAATCGTTTCTTAATAATTCCGATATTTTTTTTAGTTTTAGTAATTGTATTTATGCTTTTGGCTTCGTTAAGTTTATGGTTTTGCATAGGAATAATTATATCACTTATGGCATTCTTTATTTCTTTATCAGTTCAGGAAAGGCATAATAGAAAAAGAATATCAGAAAGGTATAAAGCTTATAATGATGATTTAAACAAATTAGTTGGTATTTTGTCATCATTTAGTTACTTATCATCAGGAAATAACATAACATGGTATAACTCTGATAGAGTAAAGTATCTTATTAAAATGTGCGATTTAATGGCATATGAAAATGTTCATAAAACCAGAACAAGTAATGAGTTTTTAAAAAGTGGTTTTATCGCCGTATTAAGTTTTGGTGCAGGTGTATTTGCTGAAAAGGCATCATTGGAAACCAATCTACAAATAATCGTAATTGCAATTTTTCTTATATTAACTATATATAGCATTAACGAGCTTATAAAAATGATAGATGATTTTCTTTTTAAAAGCAATTCAATAGAAATAATCTTGAAATTAAAGTATTCACTAATGGACTTACTTATGCGCGATTTTCCTGATAGTGCAGAATTGGGTTTAGAAGTTGAAACTATTAAATAAATCAATTTAGAAAAGGAAAGAGGTTATATGCAATGACAGAACTGGAAACAAAAGATTATCAGCTCAGAGCTTTTATGCAGAATTTAAATTCAATATATTTATATAATGAATTTATTAAAGCCATAAAATCAAAAGACAATAAAGCTATTGAGGAATCTAGAGTTTTTGAGGCTATTCATAGAATGATAACTCGTGATAACCTTATGCGGCATAAATTAGAGCCAGGAACAACTTTATATAGATGCCGCATTATCAAAGAAAAGGATTGGGAAACTTCCAATAATGGAATAAGCATTGAGCATAATCATATCACTGGATTTGATAAATACAATTCTAAAGAACCGCCATTAGGATTAGCCCCAGATGGACGAGCTAATTGTCCTGGTTCTACATATTTGTACGTTGCAAACAATAAATACACAGCATGTGCAGAAGTTAGACCCCGGTTAATGGATTTTATTTCTGTTGCAGAATTTCAAGTATGTAGGTCTCTTGTTATCCTTGATTTTTCAGAAAATCAAAATGTTCATTCTCTAACATCTGATGATGACAATGTATCTATTGCTAAACTAATCACAAATGTCATGTATGAGTTTTGTTCCGTTGTTTCTAATAGTGAAAAATATACTGTAACTCAATATATTTCAGATTATATTCGTAAGCATGGAATTGATGGTATATGTTATCGAAGCTCACTTACAAATGGCAAGAACTATACTATTTTTAATTGTGCAGAAGATAATATCCAATTTCAGTCAAGCTCAATCTATTTCTGCCAAAATATAAACTACGATTTTATTGATATAAATAAAGAAAAGTTCTGCCGACAAAAGCACTCTTGTAAGTCGAGTTCAATATCGAAAATTTGTAGTAAGATAAAGCAGGAAATACAGCAGATTCTTGCGAATAGGGAAAAATAGATTGTTGGTTGTAAATAAATGTTATTTTCCTTTTGTTTTTTATGTATATTGCTTATGTGGACTTCACATAAAATACAATCACAAATAAGTAAAATGATTGTACGTCGAAAGATAACATAGCAATTTAATGCTATATGGTTATCTTGCTCTATATTTTGCTACTATCATTGTAATTCGGAATTAACTTTAGTTTGATATTGAGCACAGTTAGGTTTATTGCTGTAAAGTAAATATGCAACTTAGGGCGGTGTAAAAATTACCAAAAGAATTCAAATTAAAAGGTACACCCGCATTTCAGGGTAAATTATGGACAATTTTACCCCCTATTTGGGGCCGTTTTAAGGCATTTTAAAATAATTTTTAAAATTTTTTAGAGTACGTAAGAGTACAAATAGTATAGGTTTGTTTAACATTAGTCGTAGCTAACAGCAGCAAAATGTAAAAAAATAGGGGTTGACAAATTAAATGATTAGTTGTATAATGCAAAACATAGGGGTAAATAAATCGTAATATTACCCCATTGATGTTGTATAGTTATAGATTGGTCGCAATATAGTTATAGCAGTCCTTGATACGGGCATTGTATGCCCATACTAGGACTTTTTTATTTTCCTTAAAATAATCTATGACGAAAGGACGGAAAACAAGAAATGGAGGAAATAAAAAAGGCTATAATGTCGGGCGTGTCAGAACGCCCAGAGGTAGGTGTAAGTAAGCCTATGACACCAACAGCTAGTGCAATACTGCTGTTGGTATTAGTGTTGGGAGCACGTCAAAATCTGCGTAACGATGATAATATAACAATTACCGCAGATGATGTGCAGGGGTATTATCCACTGTCCGTTGTTGATGATTGTATCACGGACCTCATTGAGTATGGCGGGTATGTGGATTGTAACCAGTACCCAATAATAGACTACTATGAGCACAAGGGTAATACAATATACATACAGTCGCCATACCTGCAAGCACTGTACCACTATATTGCTGCGCAGCGGGATAGTGACGCACCATATGCGGATTTGGCTGATAAGTTGACAGACGAATTAAATTATGTACTAGAGGAGGTGATGTAATATGCCAAAAATTATAGATATTCCTTATGGTACCTATCTTGCGTATGTAGATAAATATAATGTTTCGCAGGATTATTTGGACCTGATACTCGATATAGCGTATGGGGATTGGCGTGGTTATTTTACCACAAAAGACAGAGTACTAATGCCACAGGTGCCATCTGGTGCGTATAGACGCAAAATTAGTTATGCAGCTAAAACCGCAGAAATTGTTAGTAATGCTATCGGGAACAATAAAACAGTAGTTGCAGTAGTAGTCGGGTCACAAAGATATGGCGCGGAAAACAAATACCACAACATAACAGACGTTGTGGACTGGCGCACCTGTGACACATTATCACCAGACGCCAGGGCATGGGCGGAACAGCATTATGACGATGATGTGTATGATAATACCCCTACTGTCTATGATATGTTGCCCTATGCGTTGCAGTATGCGCAGGCGGGGTTGAGGATATTCCCTCTTAGCCCATGTGACAAAAAACCATTAGGGGGTACTAGAGGTTGTAAAGAGGCTACTGATGATATATCTGTTATTAAAAAATGGTGGACTGATAACCCATTTTATAACATTGGTATTGCAACAGGTAATGGTATAGTGGTGATTGATGTAGACGAAGGAGACGGAAAAAGCGGGGAAGATAGTATAAGGAAGTGGCAGGAAGAACACGGAAATCTGCCAACAACCATGACTAGTATCACAGGTAATGGCGGTAGGCACTTAATTTATCGTTGTGATGGTAATTATCAAAATCATGTAAGTGTAATACCAAATGTTGATATACGTGCTGATGGTGGGTATATTGTCGCCCCACCCTCAATACATCCCAACGGCAGAAGATATAAGTGGAATAATGATTTTAGCATTAACAATCTAGCAAGGATTGATAATACAGTTAAAATGTTAATTGGTTCAAACGTAACGCCTATGCCTACCATTTTTAACTCATCTGTTGCCCAAAACACCCTTGACATTAATCAGTTAAGTTTTGGCGAAGGCAGCCGCAACGACAGCCTATATAGGTATGGTTGCAGCTTGCAGGGCAAAGGATTAGATGATGCTGATATCTTTTGTGAGTTAACCAAAGCCAACATATCCAGATGTACCCCGCCCTTATCCACTGCCGAGGTTGACAAGGTATATCAAAGTGTAATAAGCAAGCCCAAAGGCAACAGCCAAAGTGGCGGGAAAATGATATCAATAATCAATAAATGCTTTACCAATGCTGATGATAATGAGTTTTTCCTCGCCCGGAACAACTTCGAACTGGACAGAATGTCATTTCCAGAATATCTGAAGATGCTGAAATCTATATATCCGTATGTTGACGCACACGAGGATAACAAAACAGGAGTAATATCATACTCGATTAAGTCGCAGAGATTAGCCGCATTTATCCGTAACAATGACCGATACTTTTTTATAGATAGTGCGGGAGAAAAGCCTGTACCATATTGGTATCAGGACGGATATTATAGACAATGTAATGATTTGTATTTTCAAGGACAAATTAAAAAGTATATAGAGGTTATAGACGAAGAACTGGTTGAGCCGTCCATTCTTAATAAGGTCTACAAGCTATTGCAGACTGACTTAGATAATGTTATACCCGCAAATATGCTAAACGCAGACAGTAATATCATAAATTTTGAGAATGGGTTGCTGCACCTAGACACGCTAACATTACACCCTCATACTCCCGATATATACAGCACTGTACAGATACCATGCGGATGGAATCCACAAGCCTTGTCCAGTCCTGTATTTAACGACTTCCTCCACACTCTTTCCAGCGGGGATAAATCAGTAAAATCACTATTATGGGAGTATATTGGCTATGCAGTATCTAATATCCCAGGTTATCGATGCAAACAGGCGCTGATATTGTACGGTCCAGGCAACACTGGTAAATCACAATATTTATCGCTGCTGGAAAAGTTGGTTGGTCGTGAAAACTATTGTAGTATGACATTACAGCAGTTAGAAATGCGTTTTGGAACGTCTGCATTGTGGGGCAAAAGGCTTGCAGGTAATGCAGATATGGGGTCAGCTAAAATCGATGAGTTAGAAAAATTTAAGGCTATCACAGGAGGAGATACAATTGACTATGAATTTAAGGGCAAGGATAGATTTAGCGCTAAGTACACAGGATTGTTGATATTTTGTTGCAATAATCTTCCTAAATTTGGAGGAGATAGAGGAGAACATGTATATGACCGCATGATAACATTACCATGTAATAATGTTGTGCCATTCGATCAAAGAGATAGAAATTTAATTGAAAAAATATATGCAGAGCGAGAAGCAATAATATATCATAGTGTCATAGCCTTAAAAAAATTGATAAAGCGAGGCGGATATTTTGATGTACCCGAAGTTTGCCAAAAAGCAAGAGAAGAATATAAAACGAGTAATGATAATGTTAGACAATTTTTGATAGATTGCACTAACTGTAATGGATGTAAAGCTAGTGGCAATGGCATAAATGAATATACCCGTACATCAGCCATGTATGATTACTACAAGCGTTGGTGTACTGATAGTTGCTATACTGCCACAAATCGTAGGGAGTTTCGGCGGGGCATAGAAAATTTTTTTGGACGAAAGATTAGCACTATAGAATTTGTACACAATGGTAATATGTACTATCCTTTTTCTCTTAAATCTGAAATAAGACAGCACTATTACCCCTATGGTGTCTAATTGTTTTGGTGGGTTATTTTTTAGTAATCCACCAAATCCACCAAATCCACCAATAACCCACCAGACCTAACACTACTATTATAGGGCGTTGACAGCGTTTTTTGGTGGATTTGGTGAGTTATTAATTGTTTTTTTATAAAATATTTATTTTTATTATTTATTAAAAAATAGTAGTAAAAGATAATATATAAAAATACGAAAAATTAACCCACCAAATCCACCAAAAAACTCCGCAAGCCTTATTGTATCTATATTAATGGTTGGTGACTTTTTTGGTGAGTTTGGTGGATTATAAGTCACTAACCCACCAGAAAAGAAAGGAGTAAGATAATGGAAGAAAATAAAACAGAAGAAAAGATAAGAGAGTTAGAAATGGAGTTAGAGAAGCTGCATAACCAACAGCCGCTAGAACCAGTGGAGGTGGAGAAGCTGTTAGAGTATTGGGATAAAGAGGATACCATAGTGGCGGAAATTAAAGAATTATCATCAGCATTATCCAGGGGTATAGATATAATTGTTGCCAATAACCGCACCCCAGCTGATAATATACAATATATAATTGACACATTTGGGGTTGAAGAGGAGGGGAAAATATGAATAAGGGCGGGGCATTGCCCCGCCTAACTTGTATATCGGGTCTGAAAAAACAACTGTGTAAACGCGAATAATCCCGAAAAACATACCAAAG
>ERZ1673741.2306-NODE-2306-length-13760-cov-142.149507_pt1 | contig 13760 bp, 11 predicted proteins | sample MGYA00580209_ERZ1673741 | MGnify/ENA primary metagenome ERZ1673741 (study PRJEB41218, sample SAMN15661754) | gut metagenome | host: Homo sapiens | place: Canada: London | collected 2015-08-20/2019-03-30 | study: EMG produced TPA metagenomics assembly of... | reverse complement strand
TCATGCTAAATTTCGTTAACCGTATTCATTTTTATTATTATAGTTCATATTCTTTGCTTTTAATTCTGTTACTTATTCTGTTTCTAAAGTACCACCAGTTCCCTCTGTCCAAGGTTTTGACGATATGTAGCCAGATTTTACGACATCCTTACCTACTGTAAGGTTTAGCTGATGTTTTTTGCCAGATTCCAATGTCACACTTTCAGAAGCTGTCCACACATAAATTTTGCCATCTATTTCAAACTCCACTCTAAATCCTTGGGCAATAGTTTGGGGAATAAGAATGGCAGAGTAGTTTACTGTCGCCTGGGCATCATTGTTGGCTGCAGCGTTGAAAATTCCAATTACAGGTGTAATTAAAACAGGTGCTCTGGCAGCATCCGCTGTCACGCTGATAACATTTTTTGTAAAATCCGCATAACCACGGTCGACGCTTCCTCCGACAGTTATATTATTTATCGGGTTGGATGTCAAAGGAGTTGTTTTGCTAAATTCATTGCCGAACTCTATATTTATATTCAGCAAGCTAAGGGCATGGGTAAACGTTATGTCAACTGCACCATTTTTCAAATCCGTCTCTGGCACAAACCCTTTTTTCTTGTAAACGAGAAAGTCCGACTCGTAAGTATCCGCTTCCTGTTGTAATTTTACATAAACAGGATAATTGGTGGCGTTACTCATTTTCTCGTATCTTGAAATACTTTGGTATGGTGCATAAGCTATAATATCCACAGGTTGCGAGGCATTTTGCCAGAGCATCTGAGAAGCAGGAGTCCAAGTTGAAGCCTCTTTTGTCACCTTTACATTGTCATAGGAAAATTTGGTGCTTTGGGGATTGACGATACAAAACGCGAATTCATCAAGAGTATTTGTGGTGTGAAATGCACGTGTAGTTATATCCTCTACATTTGTTGTAACTCGTACCACATTATCCGCAGGATAACTGCTCTGTGCCAAATCCTCATCGTTGGAGCAGCTGGCAAAAACTGCCGTTGCCAAAGCTGCCATTGTGAATAATTTAATTGCTTTCATTCTGTATATGTATTTAATTGTTGTACTATGTTAGTTGAGAGCCTCGCCGCTGAATGTGCTGCCATCCTCCCAATTAGTAATTTTAACATCTCCAAGTTTTATCTCGTCACGTCCCACTTCCAGATTGACTGTAGTAATCTTACCGCTCTCTAACTTGAAAGGTGTGCCGTTATCATAAACGAAATTTTTGCCACCGATGACAATGGTGAGTTGCGTGACTTCTTCCTGTGGAATAATGACAGAAACATACTTGGTGTTTTCTGTAATCTCAGGAAGCGAGAAATCTTCCTTTGCTGTAGTGGAAGGAGTAACAACCTTTGTCAGATAATTGATGGTTGCCTCTTTTGCCGCATTGCCCACAACCACTTTCTCTACAGTCGGAATGCCGCCCCATTGATTCTTATAGGTAAGGTTCACCACAAGTTTTGCCATTACATGGGTAAAGGTAAGAGGAACAGGTTGCTGTTCATCGACATTATAGGATAAGCCATCTTTGTTGACTGCCACCAAGAGGTCGCTTTCCACTTGCTTTGTCTCATCGAATGTATATTCTCCGGCAGAAAGGTCGGATATTGCTGAAATAGGGTATACACCGATGAAATAATGCTTGTCGCGGTTGTTCTTCCAAAGCATCTGTGGATTGGATATCCATGAGCCGTTTGTCAGCTTATTGATGGCGTTATTCACCACACGCTCGCGTGTCTCTGGAGCAACAGTTGCATCGCCAGTCCAGGCATATACACTGATTTCATCACCCTCCTCAAAGGTTTGACCGCCCTTCGCATCTGTGGCAACACGTGTCATATTGCCGATACTGGTAGAAACGGTGATATACTTGGAGGTCTCGCCTCCGATACCGTTCTCGTTGTCAGAACAACTGCCCAATGTCAAAGCCATTGCCATCAGGGCAAAGAGATAAGTTTTCTTTTTCATTGTCTTTTACTATTTTATGTTTATATTCTTGTTTTGATTCTTGCGTAAATGAGAGGGGCGCTTAATCTTCAGGATTCAGGATTTCACCACGATAAATCCATTCCTCAGTCCAATCATCTATCTTCGTGCTCGTAAGATACATGTAAGGTTTCATCTCCTCAAATTCCAAGTTTATCTTGTACTTGCCGCCAGATTTCATGACGGGTGCTTCGATGTCGTAGTTGCTAACTACTCCCCCAGGAGAAATCAGTTGGATAAACAACTTGGTGGTATGAAAACCGTTGGCTGTCGGCATCAAGCGTAATGTTTCCGTTTTTAAAGTTTCGCCAGGCACTGCGATTCTCAAAGGTATATCACACTCTTCCTTGGTATAGCTTGCCGTCCCGAATGTTCCATCCTCATTCTTTTGCAGGGGAAGGAGTCCGGTTGCCACATTCAGAACCTTACCTATCATTGCAAAATTGTCAGGAACTCCTTCAATGAAGATGGTCAATTCTGCAAGTATATGGCGCATTTCATTTTTTGTTATGTAGTTGACATTTGATTTGTCTATACCGATGTCCGTGACACCATAATAGGCATGGTCGGGAGAGGCACTTGGATTGGACAATCCAAACATGAGTTGGTTCATATTGAGGGTTGCCCTTGTAGCCTCACCGATAAAAAACGGTTCTATAAGGTTGGTGGCAGCCAGAATCTGATAATGCCCTACTGGAAGAGCGAAGCGTTGGCTTGCCACCTCCTGCGTGCTTCCATCATGTTTTTCCTCAACTAAGGAACCGTCATCGGCATTGAATATCCAGAGCTTCACATCCTTCACTTCCGTACCTTGGTCGGCTTCATCTGCCCAAGTGAACGATACTGACAAGCCACCTTCTTCCTCGTCATTATGAACATCATGGTCGCAACTTGCCAACAGGCATGGGACGCATAACAGCACCCATAACCAAATATTAAATTTTCTTTTTGCTTTCATTCTCTATCTTGTTTTATGGGTTACTTATTATTGTCTTTAGTCTCTACTCGGCGAGCCTTATCCGCATCTTGGGTGTCATCGCTACCATTTCCTATTGCAGTAATGCGATTAGCCTCTATGCCATTCTTCGCAAGCCAGGTTTTTACGGCTTCTGCACGGTGGCGAGATATACGTTTATTGACAGCCACGCTGCCTTTTGTGTCACACCAACCTGTTACCGTCACCTTCATGTTCGGATTCTCTTTCAATGTTTTGAGAATAGCATTCAATTTAGTCTCTTCATTTTGTTGGATGTCGATACTATTGAAGGTGAAATATATGACAGGGAAAGTCACCTTTGCAGATTCTTTTATGTCTTGTTCAACAACTCTTGTTTCAGCCTTATCCACAGTTTCTTTCAGATTGACATTCTCCGAAGAAGTTGGTTCCTGTTGTAGAACCTCCGTTTGTTGAACTGATGGAGTTTCTGCTACCTTGTTCTTCTTTTTAGAGAGGTTTATCCCCAATCTTACTCCACTTTCCCAAACAAAGTTGTTCTTATGCAGATGCTCTGGCATTCCGTCCATACGTTCGCCAGTAAGACGAGTCAAACCGGAATAGATGCCCAATTTCAGGCATGAAGTCAGTTGGTAGCCCACCTGCAAATCTGCACCATAACCCAAATGCCAGTTGGTAGAACCTTTCATCACCTTAGCATCATCGGCTATAGTCTGAATATCAGCCTTGGTCGTTACTGCATATATATGAGGTGAAACAGCCAAATCCCATCGGCTGTTAGCTGTTTGATGGAACAGTCCAAGGAGATTGATATTCACTCTTGCCCCATATCTGCCCATTCTGACATGGCTTTTCAGATTGGCATATTCCCAACTGTCCATGCCCAGGACACCTGCGTTGTAAAGCACACCGTCGCTACCCAACCAATAGTTACGTTCTACGCAACAGTCTTGTGCCGACAAGTTCATCTCTCCATACTTGGCAGATAACTCAGCCGAGAAGATGGAGTTGAAACGATAGCCGCCATATAAGCCAGTAGCCCACCCGAGGTGCGTCTTGTCATGTCCGAAGCTTGAGAAAGTAGAGAAACCGAAAGGCATTCCACCCTCAATACCGACGTACCAGCCTTGCGAAATAGTCTTTCCATCTTCTTTTACTTCTGCTTTCGCAAAAGAAAATGGAAGAATAAATGCAAGTATTGCAACCAGCAACCGATTTTTTGTTGTCAAATAATTTATCATATCATTCATTTTTTTACCGTAAAAATAAAGATCTATCTCCAATTACAGGACAAGTATCCACCATAAAGCTAATTCATCCATTCTATCCGAAACTCACTCCAGGAAATACAAGAGGTTTGTTAGGAAGATAAATATGGATGCAAAGAACAAATATATATAAAAGCGTTCCCTCTTGATGAAGTCACGAAAGCTATAGCGAGCCTTATAGTGATCATCAAGATATATCCTGTACTCATGTATCATGGCATATCCCAAGATAATACCTAATATGAGTACAAACACCCCGATGATGATCAGGGCTAATTCTATCCTTGGTATAGTTTCTATTGTTTCTTTCATGGCACAAAGATAGTGTTTTTCATGTAAAAAAGGAGGCGCATTCCCCTGTCAATGTGTCTACTTCCTATGTTTTAGGTGTCTACTTCGTAGGAAGTAGACACCCATTTTAACGATTTTTTCCCTTTTATTATGCGTTTTTCTGATATTTATTGAAAAATGGTTAATCCTGTTTTTTATCATCTGGTGCTGCATTTGCAACTTGTTCTTCTCGCCATTCGGTAGGCGTACAACCTTCCTTTGACTTGAATATCCGGTACAGATAGGTACGGGCAGAGAAGCCACACTCGGCAGAAATAATGTCATTACTATAGTCTGGAAATTCAAACATCATCTTCTTTGCCGCATTGAAACGTATATCACCAAGCCATATTCTGAATGTAGTTTTCAGATACTGGTCGAAGAATACAGATAACTCATCCTTGGAGATACAAAGTGTGCGAGAGAGGGTAAGCATATTCACAGTACTGTCCTTATATCCTAAATTCGCACACCATGCATCAAGACTTTTCTGGATGAAATCTCTGCGCTCATCGGAAAGTGGTTGTAAAGATTCTGTTCTGCTATCAGCAGAGGTCTGCTGTTTAGCAGAAAGTGCCCCCCCCATACCTATATTTTGTTCCCACCAAGGCATCGTTTTCCACTTCTTCATCCAAGAGTTCTTCGGTAGGGATATAACTGCTGCCGAGAGCGATAAACGTAAGATTGAAGAACAGCAAGGCAAGCAATACGGCTGGACCTACTATATATAATAAGGTGGTAGAACAGATGGCAACTGGCATAGCAAGAACTGCAAGCCATAGAATGATTACACTTGCTCGGGAATATCTCACGTAAGGCAACAAATCCGTTGCCGCCATTGTCTCCAACATATTTTTACGCCTAATCATCTCCTGAATAATCATGTATATGCAATAGAAAACACTTACGCAAAACAGAGTCAGCATCAGATAAAGCCCCTCTCTGATATACAGGCTATGATGGAGACTGATACCCACGCAAAAGACCACAATGATGGCAGCATAAATGCCACTACACATCAGTATCATCTTTCTGAGGTTAGCACGGGTGGTTTCTATGTTGTAGATTCCCATGGAGATGAGCGAGAAGCAGGGGGTATAGAGGAGGATGTTGATGACCGCCCCCAGATTATCGTGCATAGCACGGAACCCGAAAGTCATCTGCAGCACATATTGTATCGCCAGTCCTATCAGGGCAGCAACGATCATCCATCGAGAACGCTCATACCGCTTGTTCTCCCATCTTACATGCAGATGAGAGAGTGCCACGATGAAGGCATTGATGAGCATGAATATAAAACATGCAAACTGAAGTAGAAATAATGAATCCATACGCTTCTTATCTTAAGTTTACTTTCTTGTATTTTTGGTTGCTTGCCGTAGGATTATCCGGATTAGTCATCTGCAAATATCCTGCTGCAACAAGGGAGGTGATGTAACGCTCACGATTCTTTGTCTGATTGGATAAACCAAGGCGTTCCATGATCTCTGCGGTGGTTCGAGGAACTGAACAGAAATTGACTATATCCCTTTGCTTATTAGACAATGACACTTTTTTAGTGTCAGAGTGTCTAAGTCGAGTGTCTGAGTCTTGGACTTGGTTACTTTTTTCCTCGACTTCGTTACTTTTTTGTTCGACTTGGTTACCGACTTGGTTACTTTTCCCCTCGACTTGGTTACTTTTTTTCTCGACTTCGTTACTTTCTTCTCTCCAAACCGTGATGACAAATTCCTGTGCCTTGTCATTATTCATAAACGTTACATTGATATCTTCGTCCAGTGCACGAGTGATGCCGCTACCTACACCAGTGTATGGCAGCAAGTATATGGCATTGTTAAAAAGGAACGTATTGCGAGGCATGGAAGTTCCAGCCTTGATGTCATCAATAGTGAGTCCGTTAGGCAATGCACCTGGACTGTGAATCTCCACACGATTGTCGAAAATGAAAATGCGAACAGGGGCCTTCATGTTCAACGAACGGTGTACAAGGCTGTTTACAGTGAACTCAACCAAACTGGTATAAGGTATTTCCAACTTACCCATGCTGTTGAATTCATCTCCCACCTGCACATTATGCAGATTACGAGTGAAGAAATCCATGATCGTGTCATATTGATGAAGTAGGTTTCCCTCCATATCTGCATCATTCACCTTGTCACGGAAAACCTTGCTGCCGACGCTGTTGCCTGCAAAACAGATACACTTGGCTGTCATCATTGGCATCCAGCGTTGGGTGTATTTGCCAAACAGAAGCATGGCAGCAACAGTCAGTGTGCCATCGGGACGGATAAATCGCAGATTGCGAAGTATCTTCTCACAGTCATGTCCCTTAGCTATGGCAGAGCATATCATATCAAGTGATGCTTCATTAAAAGCGTCACCTGTCAAGCCTTTCTTCTCCAACACTCTTTCAAAACGGTTGCCAAGAAACTGCTTGATGGTCGTTGCATCAAGGTCGTTGACAGTTGCATCCCTAACACCAGCCTCGTCTGGAGCAAAACTACCGCAGTCGGTCATCATTTCTGCAAGTTCAGCATTATCGAACACTTTACGCTTGTCGGCACCATTCTTCACCCATACGATTCCCTTGTTGTCATGATAAGGCTTGTTGAGTCCTTCCTTCACAGTAGCAATAACCAAGTTGCCATCCTCGACCTCAACAGTATCTATCTTTATCAGAATGGATGGCACTACGTTTTCTGAAGCAATGTCACTCAACAAGTTGGTTGTTTCTTGTACCTCAGAATACGACAAGGCATTGGTTTCTCCAGTCTTATCCTTTATACCAACTACCAACTTGCCGCCATGTGAATTACTGAACGCCACTAACTCACAGGCAATATCATATTTGTCGAGAATGCGTTCCTTGAACTGCACCCCCGACACCTCGCCAGCCTTTATCTGTTTCAATATATCGTTCATCATTCTTTGATACATTCTTTGTTCAACAAATCGTTTACATCCACTTTCAGCAAATCAGAAATCCGTATTAAGGTTTCCAAGTCTGGTTGGCAAGTGTTGGTGCACCATTTAGAAATGGTTGCTTGGTCTTTACCCAACATTTCTGCCAACCACTTGTTTGAGTGCTTGGTTACTGCCAACATTATCTTCAATCTGTTTACATCTTTCTTTGCCATACTATATATATAAAATAGGTAAATACACTTGCAAAAGTACGAAAATAATTTCAGAAAAAGGAACAATAGCCTCAAAATGTTTACGAAACATGCAAATAATTGAGTATTTCGCAATATTGCCCGTTTCATAAATAATCATAAAAACAAAGTAAAAAAGGTGTTTTTTGGAAAATTAGATTTATCTTTGCATATATATTTGAAGGCGTTCTTTGCATATTGCAAAATACAGAAACGAGCAGAAGTCCGCTCGTTTCCATATTGTTACCTATATAATATAGGCAAACGCCCAACTTCTTGATTTTCAATCAAAGTCCAATTTAGAGCGAGTTATAATTATTAACATTCACTCCACCCCTTCATTTATGCTTAATGGACACTTCTTGCCAAAAGGATTTAATTTTATGGACATAATAAACTTTTAGATATGAAAATAATAAGACTAACTTCACTTATTTTGTTTTTAGGTATGACACCTACTATAATGGGACAAAACAGTTCAACTTCCGTAGATGAATACGAATGTATCTACGAGTATCAAGTAAAGAATGACAAAGGTTCTTCGGATGTAACTTCTACCATTTTGCAAATCGGAAGAAACGTAGCCATGTTTTCCGATTACACTGCATTCCGAGCTGACTCTGCCATTGCCTGTAAAGCTCCTGAGTCTGACATTCAGAAGTTAAAGATACAAGAAATGAGAAACGATATGTTCTTCGACCAGGCAGTCTCTCAAAATGTGCCAAAGGGTAAGTTGACCGTTTATAGTGTCATTACGCCTAATTACTACAGCTATACGGAGAGTGGCTCACCGATTAGTTGGAATTTTGCCGAGGAGACAGACACCGTCTGTGGATATACTTGCCAAAAGGCGGTGGGAGAATATGGCGGAAGAACTTGGACGGTATGGTATTCCACTGAGATACCTGTGTCTTTTGGTCCTTGGAAACTTTGCGGTCTGCCTGGCTTGATATTGGCAGCAAAGGATGCAGAAGGCATACATCAATTCAAGGCAATCACTTTCCGCAAGTCGTGTACTCCCATGAACTTGAAGCCATACGCCAATGCCATCAAGACTTCAAGAGAACAATTCGTCAAGTCGAAGAACAAGTTTGAGCAAAACCCGATGGGCAACATACCTGCTGAATCCATCAGTGAGATGACCATCGAGAAGTATGAGGATGGTGGGCATAGCGCCTTGGTCAACGGTGTGGTGCTGAGAATGCGCCCTAACGGATATGTTCCTCTCGAATTAAAGTAAACAAAGGAGATTTTTGTATATGAGAAGATTCTTGCTTTTGATGATATTGGCTTGCTTATGTAACTGCACTTTTGCACAAAGTGTGGTTACAGGAGTGGTGCGTGATACCACAGGCACAAACTTGGAAGGTGTCATCGTCAGGGTGAATGCCAACACGGCAACCCTTGGCTTTACGAGAACAACAGAAAATGGTTCTTACAAGATAACTTTCAAGACCGAAGCCAAGCAGATAACCATTACAGCCGAAGCCATCGGATATGAGAAAGCCAAAAGAGAAATCAATAATCTCTCGCAAGTGTGTAACTTCAATCTGAAGGAGAAGACGACAGCCCTCAAGGAAGTCGTAGTAAAAGCCCCTGCCATCTATCAGCGAGGCGATACCTTGTCTTACAACTTAGCCTCATACATAGGGAAGAACGACTATACGCTGAAGGATGCCATGAAGAAACTGCCTGGTATCGAAGTTGGGGATAAAGGTTCCATCAAATACCTGGGCAAGGAGATTTCCAACTTTTATATCAATGGCATGGACTTGCTAGGAGGAAGATACAACATTGCCACAACCAACATACCGGCATCCTTTGTCAACTCCGTCCAAGTGCTCAGCAACCATCAGGCGGTAAAAGCCGACAAGGATGTCTTTTCCGACAACGTGGCTATCAATGTGAATATGAGCAACAAGGCTAAGCTGAAACCTGTTGGTTCTTATGGTGTTTCGTTTGGGACAGGCAAACATGCCTTGTACGAAGTGAATGGTGCGGGAATGCTCTTCAAGTCAAACTTCCAAATGTTGGCTTCGCTGAAAGCAGGCAACATCAGTCAGTTTGCGTTGGATGAGGGAACGAACCATTTCGATAGCAAGGAGACTGCATCTACCGTGTCGAGTTTATTGGGAAACCTTTCCGCCTCCACTCCTCCCATTGAGGCGGATAGGTATGCTTCACCAACAGACCGTCTGTTGTCGTTCAACATTTTGCGAAAGATTAGAAAGGATGTTACCCTAAAGGGCAATATCGGCTATAGCTATGCGAAAAGTCAATATGACTATAGCTTGACGAGAAGCTATGCCGATGCAGAAAACAATATCGTCATCGCACAAGAATATTCACCTCAGTCAACCGTACATCGCCCAAGCCTTCAGTTGGAATACAAAGACAATTCAGACAAGACTTATCTCGTTAATACTTTGTCGGGTGTTGGTTCTTTCTTGACATCGGAATTGCCAACAAGTGAAAATGGTATGCTCTTTAACCAGAAGCAGACCATGCGTGAGTTTTATCTGTACAACAAGTTCTCTACCTTGTGGCATCACAAGGACTTGCGATGGTCGTTGGCATCGGTTGTCTCATACCAAGGTTCTCCTATGGGAAAGATAGCTCTTGACAAAGAGAATGAAGATGCTGTTGTGCAGAATGCCAATGGGCATAGTTTCCGCACAGAGAACACCCTCTCTGTGTCCAAGAAGCATCGCAATTCTCGCATCTATTTGCCGATATTGCTAAACTATTATATGGATAAGGTGCAAACGACTTTGCATCCTACGGATGAAAGCAACGATGTGAGTATGCAGAATCTCAGAATGGCTTTGGCTCCACAATATGAGTATTCGCATCCTCAATACAGATATGTCTTTCGTTTGGAAGTGCCTATGCGCATGGACTATATAGCCTACAGAGATCACATGACCGCATCATCGTCTGGCTCTTGGTACTATTCCATTTGTCCAAGTATGTATTGCTATTATAAGCTCACCTCTCGTTCCGTACTTCGCACCAACCTATTCTATGCCCGTACTTTCGGCGACATTTTGGATTTCTTTAAATCTCCTATTCGAATCAATGATACTTCCATGAAGATTGGTTCAGGCATCCTGGCAGACAACAAGAGCTTGAATGCCTCGTTGCATTACGACTATAAGATACCGCTGAAAATGTGGTTCTTCAATGCTGATATTCTGTATAATCAAGAGAGAAGCAACATTCTGACAAGTCAAGATGCAAGCAATACGCTCGTCACCATGTCGAAGATTTATGCCCCAAATACAGCAAGAAGTCTCGTAGGACAAGTCGGTATTACCAAATTCATAGAGTCCATCAAGACCAAGATTTCCTTGAACGGTGGCTATCAGTGGAGACGACAAATGACCTTGCAGAATGACAGTCAACAGAAATATACATGGAAGAGCTTGACTTTTTCTCCTTATCTGACATCGCAACCTTGCAAATACGTAGAGTTGGATTACAAAGGCATGTTTGCCAAGACTTATCTTTGTACTGCTTATCAAAACAATAGCTATCTGAGCCAGCAGCACAAGGCTTCTTTGAAAATCATGCCCTTTGATGGGTTCGTATTTGATGCATCAACTGACATTGTAAAGAATGAGTTGACGAAAGATGTTGCCAAGACGATGGTACTATTGGATATGGGATTGTCTTATCGTAAGAAAGCGATAAAGGTTTCCCTTGACATCAGAAACATGCTGAACCAACATCAATATGGATACACAATCTACAGTTCCGTCAACACCTTTACATACAATTACCAATTGAGAGGAAGAGAGTGTGTCTGCTCGGTAAAACTAACGATATAAAAAATGAATAAAATACATTTCATAAAGCAACATGATGGCATGCAGTGTGGTGCTGCATGTTTGACAATGATTGTCAATTCATATGGTGTCAAGTGTTCCTTAGAATATGTTTCACAAATGTTACATATTGGGAAAAATGGCGTCTCAATGTTTGCTATTACAGAGGCTGCAAATGAAATTGGTTTCAATTGCCGAGGGCAATTGTATACTGTTGAACAATTGAAAGAAGCACAAATGCCTTGTATTTTACATTGGAACCAGAACCACTTTGTTGTATTATTTAAGATTAGTAAAAAAGAAGTTTTTTGCATTGCAGACCCAGGAAAAGGATTGCTAAAATTAACTTTCGAAGACTTTTGTAGACATTGGATTAGTACAGAACAGCAAGGAACGAGGGGGACGGTGTTATTGCTGACTCCTACAGAAAAGCTGGAAAACTTTCATATAGACAAATATCACTCAAACAAATCCAAGCATGTTTTGTGGAAATACATATTGAAATATAGGTATTTGTACATTATGTTATTATTGGGGCTATTTGTCGGTAGTCTCTTGCAACTTGTCTTGCCATTCCTTACCCAATCCATCGTGGATGTTGGTATCAAGAACCAAAACATAGGATTCGTTTGGCTTATACTGTTGGGACAGTTAATGCTCACAATCAGTAGAACGGCTATTGACTTTATCCGCAGATGGCTGTTGCTCCACATATCACTGCGCATCAACATATCGTTGGTGAGCGACTTCTTCATCAAGCTATTGAAGTTGCCGATGTCTTTCTTTGACACGAAACTCATGGGCGACTTGATGCAGAGAATGAACGACCATAGTCGAGTAAATACTTTCTTGACACAGCAGACTCTCAACATAACTTTTGTAATATTCACCTTTGTGGTGTTCTCATTGGTTCTGTTCTTCTACAACAAATTGGTGTTTGTCATCTTCTTGTTGGGAAGCATCCTCTATGGTGTATGGATGACCTTGTTTTTGAAACGAAGAAAGGTTCTTGATTATGAACTGTTTGAGCAGCAAGCCATCAATAATAACAAGACTTATGAATTTATCACTTCTATGCAGGAAATCAAATTACAGGGTTGTGAGCAACGCAGAAGATGGGAATGGGAGGACACACAAGCTGACTTGTTCGGCGTGCAGATGAAGTCGCTCAAACTCCAACAGACTCAGGAGGCAGGAAGCATCTTTATTAACGAGGTGAAGAACATCATCATTACGGTAGTCGCTGCAACCGCCGTGATTCATGGGCAAATGACACTCGGTATGATGCTTGCCGTGCAATACATCATCGGACAGCTCAACTCACCAGTGGAGCAACTGATGAACTTCTTCTATTCTCTGCAAGATGTGAAGATTAGCTTGGAACGTATCAACGAGATTCACCAGATGGATGATGAGAACGGAAAGGAAGGATTGCAGACTTCCATCGAGGACAAGAGCGAGGGCATTGACATTAAGAATATCATGTTCAAGTATGACCCACATGCTTTGCGTAAAACCATAGACGATGTGGGCATTCACATTCCGCAAGGTAAGGTAACAGCCATCGTTGGCGCATCTGGCAGTGGAAAGACCACCCTCATCCGTTTGATACTTGGTTATTATCCTGTCTTGGAGGGAACAATCAACATTGGAAATACTGACATCAACAAACTCAACAAAAAGTGGTGGCGCAGACAATGTGGTGTTGTCATGCAGGATGGTGTTATCTTCTCGGAGAGTATCGCAAGAAACATTGCTGTTGATGATGGCGATATAGATAAGGAAAGGTTGTTGAAAGCTGCCGAGATAGCTTGCATCAAGGATTACGTGATGGCTTTGCCTTTGAAGTTCAACACCAAGATTGGGCGTGATGGCGTGGGACTGAGCCAAGGACAGAAACAGCGTATCTTGATAGCAAGGGCGGTTTACAAGAATCCCGACTATATCTTCCTTGACGAGGCAACCAACTCGCTCGATGCCAACAACGAGAGAAGCATCGTTGAGAACTTGGATAAGTTCTATAAGGGCAAGACCGTGGTCATTGTGGCGCATCGATTGAGTACGGTGAAGAATGCCGACCAAATCGTAGTCATAGACCATGGTAAGGTCGTTGAGGTTGGCAACCATGAGTCTTTGACCGCCAAGCGAGGGGCATACTATAATCTTGTGAAGAATCAATTGGAATTGGGAAACTAAAATGCTTTTGATATGGAACAGAATGAAAAAGAATCAGATAATATCG
>ERZ1673741.2295-NODE-2295-length-13807-cov-5.494619_pt1 | contig 13807 bp, 9 predicted proteins | sample MGYA00580209_ERZ1673741 | MGnify/ENA primary metagenome ERZ1673741 (study PRJEB41218, sample SAMN15661754) | gut metagenome | host: Homo sapiens | place: Canada: London | collected 2015-08-20/2019-03-30 | study: EMG produced TPA metagenomics assembly of... | reverse complement strand
TGGGCTTGGCGTCTCGCTCGGTGTTGGGCTTGGTGTCTCGCTTGGTGTCGGACTGGGGCTTTGCGTCTCGCTCGGTGTCGGACTTGGGCTCGGTGTCTCGCTCGGTGTCGGGCTTGGGCTTGGCGTCTCACTCGGTGTCGGACTTGGGCTCGGCGTCTCGCTCGGTGTTGGGCTTGGGCTCGGCGTCTCACTCGGTGTCGGACTTGGGCTCGGCGTCTCACTTGGACTCTCCGATTCGCCGGATGAGGTACCGTAGTATTTTTCTACTCCAATACTCTCAAGCTCTGCCTCTGTTGCCAGATCTGCCGGATAGGCTTCCTCTCCCTTATGCAGCAGATACAGTCCTGCTGCAGCACCTACCAGACCTGCATTGTAATCCAGTGCCACCTCATTACAGTTATAATCCGCCTGATTGTCTGCGTATGTGTCATATTCATCACTCGGGCCGCCAACAAGGGCTCCCAGCAATGTATAATGGTCTTCCCGTACCTGTCCTGCATCATTTGATCTGGATGCAGCACGGTGATGCGGATATTTTGCCGCATTCTCATTATAGCCGACTACAAAACAACGTTTCGCTTTGTTATTTCCAAGCAGATATTTCATCTGTCCGGTTGCCCAGCTACTGTAATTGCCGTCTGTCATGGATAACTTCTGGTTTGCCTGATCGTAGATCAGCCCCATAAACTGTGCAGATGCATTATATCTTGCTGAGCCCCAGCCATCGATCAATTTAAATCCCTGTTTCGTATTTTTACTGCCATAGCTGGCAAAGGCACTGACTGCTGTATAATCGTCTTTCAAAACTGCCGCTACCGGCCATGTATTGTCCCATGTCAGGCACCAGCCCGTATTAAGCTTCCCATAATATGCATCCCGTTCCTGTTTGTAAATTTCTTTGCCCGTTGCAGCATATAATGCAGCAGCTGCTGCACAATAATCATCCTCCCAGTTATTTGACTTATAAAACGGAGAAGCCCCCTGTGTTGCTACCTGCTTATTACTACAGTTCTTTGCAAAATCGAATAAATCCTCTGCTGTCTTTAAATAAGCTTTGCTCTTTGCAAGTGCTTCTGCTCCGCCCTGCTTCTGGTAGTTAGCCGCCTGCAATGCAAGTGCTGCTACCGCAACAGAAACTTCATCTGTCGCAGGATTAGAGGTCGTTGCGAAAAATGCCGGTCTACCTATTGTCTGTCCTTCGGGTGCTTCCCACTTTGCATGGTCACTGTCTCCGTCTCCGACCTGATAGCAGAAAGCTTCTACAGTATCTGTCCCCTCTTTATAGATCGTACAGCGTGTAAAATAATCACAGAAGTAATCCATGATCGTATTAAAATGCGCCGTCTGTCCCAGCTCATCGTAAGCATCGGCAAACTGATAATACCCAAGTGCCAGAACGGTTGCAGCGTATCCCTGTGGCAGACCGAATTTCACATGATCGCCCGCATCATGATAGCCGCCGCTTACATCTACTGTCTTTCCATTATAGGTCACATGGCTGTCATATGTATGGCAATTTCCTCTCCAGGAAAAAGCACTGTTTTCATCCACATCTGTTCCGCACATATTTCCATCATAGAAATAAAGTGATTCCTGCAATAGCTTGGCAAAATTGTAGCTGATGTCCAGATTCAGATCCGTCGTCGTATCTTTCTGCGCACCGCCGCCACTACCGCCGCTTCCACCGGTCTCATCATTGGTATCCCCTTTGGAATAATCTATCGTTGACTGTGTTCCATAATTGTATGCCACATTGGTGATCGTAATATCCGATGCGTTTACCCATGTACTGCTAAATCCAAATCCCGGCGGGTTAGCAGACATTTTACCTGTCCCAAGCACCGCATTGGAATTTTCTTTATTCGGATACAGATAGATCGTATCGCCATCTGCGGTAAAGGTTGCATTCCAGCATTTGAATTTAGCTGCACTGCCGGATGGAACCGTCATTGTGATCACCCAGTCACAAATACTTTTTCCGGTCTGATTATCCACAGAAAGCTCAAAACCGGACCAGTCATTACTCGGCTGTCCCTGCGCATTTACCGTAACAACCACATTTCCGGAAGCCTCTCTATCCGTCGTTATCTGACCGCCGCCGCTTCCACTGCCACCGGATGCATCTGTCGTAAAATAAATATCTGATATTTCATAGCTTACACTGCTGCCCGATGCCAGATTGGCAAACTGCAGTCCCAGCTTTCCGATCCTGTCATAGCCACTCCAATCCATAGAAGCCAGATCAAATTTTGCCGTGGCACTCTCTCCTGCTGCAATATTAACCCATTCTCCATTTTTCCAGCTATAAGCCTCGCTCATACCAAATGCCATACAGCCGGTCTGCTCTCCTGCATAGGCTGTCAAGGTATTTACCTTAAAATCTACCACAAGCTGCTTTACACCCAGCGCATCCAGCTCCTGCTTTTCATCCATATCGGATGGCAGGCTGACCAGAATCTCTGCAGCCGGCTTGTTAGAGCCTTCTCCGTCTTCCGCAGCTAATATACCATTTTTTTGTATATATGGCATCAGATCAATCTTATCTTCTGCCGCATACGTCTTTTCTCCCGGAACTGTTATGCCTGTCAACACAACCGCCGCAGACAGCACAAGTGCCAGAACCCTGTTTCTTTGTTTTTTTCCTCGTCTTTTCACATGAACCTCCCATAGGCATACAATAGTTATGTTTATTGTAACAAAATAATGAGCCAATGTCGCTTGGCTCATTATACGGAAATTATGCACTTGTTTTGTATAAAATGTCATGTTCTTTCGGATTACATGACTTATTTACAGCTTACACGAAGCTGATCACTTCTTCCTTCGGCGCTTTTGTCTTTTCCACAGAAATAGCATGCAGCACCGGACCTTCCTTGCCATAATCTTCAAAGTATTCAATGACTACCTTTGCTGTTACCTTGACCCATTCCTTCTGTTTTAAGGTATCTGCCTGGTCATACTTGCAGGCATACCCCAGAAATGCCATATCCTCTGCACAGCAGGTCATTGCCATTCTGCCCGGTACAAAATATCCCTTCGGGAAATTTTCAGGGTGCAGCACCATACCCACATAGGAGATCGTCTTGCCGGCATAACGCTGCATATTATCCAGCACATCAATATACCAGATTCCATAGCCTGTATCATCCAGATCGATCACATCTGCACCCACATCAAACGGCAGATCTTCTTCGAGCGTCGCATTTACTTCGCCGTTCTTATCCTCAAAGATGATCTCAGCATTCTGGTTGATTGCCTTGATATTTCTCTTATAAGTCGGTATCTGTTCAATAATATTGTCACAGCGGTTCATGATGATCAGCTCGGACTTGCGGATATGTTCTGCCAGCAGAGATTTCATATTCGTAAAATAGGTGGAAAATGTAGAGCCATCGATACAGGTGATCTGCTGTTCCAGCTTCCAGTGCCATGGCAGTTTTACATTTTTGCTGTTCCACATACCGTTAAACTCGATCAGGATACGCGCCGGTTTATGCTTTTTCTCCAGCTCGATCAAATTCTGCGCTGTAAAATCTTCCTCATCCTCGATCAGTTCCATGACCGTTCTACTCTTTTTCAGAAGTGTCGCATCATATTCGATATCGCCTTCCTCACATACGATCAGAAGCGTTTTTGCGCGCATCTGGAAATAAGGCTGCGCGATCGTATACTGGATGAATTCTGTCTTACCACTGTCTAAGAATCCGTTAATCATATATACAGGAATCATAAGTTCTTTCCTCTTTCTTATCATATTTCTGTCTGCTTATTTGCCAAACAGCTCTTTTAAAGCATCTTCCTTCAGTTCGGAGCCAATGACACAGATCTTACCGGTGTACTCAGCACTGCCATCACGGATCTCGCTCTCACCCGGTACATAATCAAAGTGGATAAAGCCGTTCTCAGACGGAAGCATACCTTTTGCACGCAGGATAAAGCCATATTTTTCTTTGTCCTCTAATGCATCCAGCATATTTTGTAATTCTTCCTTTGTATACTTGTCCGGTGTTTCCATGCCCCAGCTTGTAAATACTTCATCTGCATGATGATGTCCATGCCCGTGGTCATGTCCGCAGCAGCAGTGTCCGTCATGATCATGATGATGCTCATGTTCCTCGTGATCGTGATCATGGTGGTGCTCATGTTCCTCGTGATCATGGTCATGATGACAGCACTCATCGTCATGGTCGTGATGATGTTCATGCTCATGCTCTTCCATAACAGCTTTCAGAAGCTCTGCTTCCAGATCCTTGGCACCTTCGATGGCTTCCATGATCTTTTTGCCGTCAAGTTCATCCCAAGGAGTTGTAATAATAGCTGCCTTTTCATTATGCTGACGGATCAGTCCGATACACTGGTTGATCTTTTCCTCGCTCATTTCACCTGTACGGCTTAAAATGATCGTGCCTGCATGCTCGATCTGGTTCTCGAAGAACTCACCAAAATTCTTTAAATAAGTCTTGCATTTCTTTGCATCCACAACTGCAACCGCACTGTTCAAATGTACGCCTGCTTCTCCTGTTGCACCTTCCACCGCACGCATGACATCGGAAAGCTTTCCGACACCGGATGGCTCGATCAGGATACGGTCAGGATGATACTGATCCAGTACCTGCTTCAGTGCTGATGCGAAGTCACCAACCAAAGAGCAGCAGATGCAGCCTGAGTTCATCTCTGTGATCTCTACGCCTGCTTCCTTTAAAAAGCCGCCGTCAATACCGATCTCACCGAATTCATTCTCGATCAGAACGACCTGCTCGCCCTGCAGTGCCTCTTTTAACAGTTTCTTTATCAAAGTTGTTTTTCCTGCTCCCAAAAATCCGGAAACAATATCAATTTTTGTCATGTTCTTCACCTTTCTTTGTTCTGTTTCTTACTATAGTTATCTTTTACACCGAAAATCACAGGATTTTCCATGCCGCTATACACATTATAGCACACTTGTCAAACAAGAAATTCCGCAAATCTTCCTTTATCTGCCTGACTGCATTCCACCGTCACTGAAATGCCATCTGCCTCATAGCTTTCCGAAAGCACATTTGCCTGTTCTTTCAAATAAGAGAAGATGTCTCCTCTTGCATAAGGCAGGCACATATGACAGATCTCATGCCCCGCATACACCCGTTTCAGCACTTCATCTGCCAGAAGCGTTATGCCGTCCTCTTCCTTTGCGGACATATATACTGCCGATTCAGTTGCCCTTGGGTAACTTGCTCCTTCCATCCGGTCAACCTTATTATATACCATCAGAACCGGAATATCCGCAGCACCGATCTCCTCCAGCGTTTCATTTGTAACAGCAATATGGTCTTTGTAATCAGGATCCGAAAAATCCACCACATGCAGAAGCAGATCTGCACCTGCCGCCTCCGACAGTGTAGACCTGAATGCCTTGACAAGACCATGTGGCAGCTTGTCAATAAAACCGACCGTATCGGACAGGAGCACCGTTTTGTTTTCCTTCGGTGTAATACTGCGGACTGTTGTATCCAATGTTGCAAACAGCATATCCTTTTCCATGACCGTTTTTTCCACATCACCCAGATAGCGCATGACCATGCTGTTCATGATCGTCGACTTTCCCGCATTAGTATAACCGACCAGTGCAACGCGAGGGATCGCGGATCTTGCACGTTTCTTCTGCTGTGTCCGGCGTTCCGTTTCCATTTCGGCAAGCTCGCGCCTGAGCTCTGTCAGGCGGCTCTGTGCCCGTCTTCTGTCAAGCTCCAGCTTCTTCTCGCCGCTGCCTCTGCTGCTCATGGAGCCGCTCGTTCCGCCCTGTCTTGATAGTGCATCATGCAGTCCTACAAGACGTGGCAGCAGATATTGCAGCCTTGCCACCTCTACCTGCAGCATTGCTTCTCTGGATTTTGCCCTGGATGCAAAAATCTCCAAAATCAGCGTCGTACGATCCATGACTGCCATTCCCGTATCATCCTGAATATTCCGGAGCTGAGACGGCGTCAGTGAATCATTGAACAAAAGCAGGTCTGCCTGCAGTTCTTCCGCTTCTTCTCTGATCTGCTCCAGTTTTCCCGGTCCCACATAAATTGCTTTATTGATCTGTGTGTGCTGCACACAGCTTCCCACTACTTCCATCTCGCAGGCATTTGCCAGCTCTGCAAGCTCTGCCATAGAACGTTCAAATTGTCTGTCATTTTGCGTATCCACGCCTACCAGATATACCTTGTCCATGTTTCTCCCATTTCCTTTTCTATTTCCAAACATCAAGATCGGGGATTCGAAATGTTATGAACTCCCACAAACCGCATAAAGAAAGTAGTTCAGCGGTGTCATTTTCATTGTCAATCACTTAGTCAATCAATGCTACAAACTGGAATTCTCACCTATCCTAATGTCATTATCATAACAGCAAAAATTACTGCTAAAATCGCGTCAATAATAATAAGAGTTCTCCTATATTTATTTTGATATTCCACTCGATTCAAGATTTTAGCCTTTTGTTTTTCAGTCATCCTCCAGTCTGATGGAAAAAAAGCACATATCAGAAAAATTACCCACATAAGGAGTCCTGCAAAAGAGAGAATAACTAAAACTCCTGAATCATTAACTCCTATAACACCTCTTACAATAATCGCAGTGATTAGGATTAACAATGAACAAATAGCCATTATTTTTTCAATTTTTGTCATCTTGCCTTCCATACTTGTTCCTCCTTCAACTTCCGATTTTCACTCTTCCTCAGGCTGTTTATAAAAATCCAGCATAGAACCATTCGGAAGGTAATTATCAAATGCCCAATCGGTAATTGTAACCACTAAGTGATCATCTTCAATTGTTATATCTGCGGAGACCGTTCCCAAATCTGCCATATCTGCTGCAAACTCTTTCCCGCTGAAATGTAAGATTCCTGTCTCAGGATCATATTCGCCAATGGCGTCTTCAAAATAAGCTACTTTATACACACCAAAGTCTATCGAATAGGTATTTCCGTCATTATGCGAAATGATAAGTTCAGACCCCATATCATCGCAGTATGTTCCATCTTCGATAGCATTTGCATTATAAGGCAAAAACTCATACGAACAGACTACTGTATAATCCGCTTCCGCTCCATGAACTACCTTTTCAGTTGTTCCGACATTCTCTCCGCAGATCCAATACGAGCCGTCCGATTTCTGAACAATTGTATTATCCATGAAGCGCGGATATATGCCTTCAAACTGACCTATGTCCGTAACATCTGAATTTAACTGCATACTGCCTGTCCAGACCATGCAGGCATCTTCCGCCACCCGTACGGGTGTATCAACGACCTCAGGATGATCGACGCCGCAGTTCCAGGCCGCATTATAACCCCAGGTCCATACAGTCCCATCTGATTTCAGAATCGCGTGATTAAACCAGCCTCCGGTAATAAATGCCGCATCGTCAAAGATTTTTCTTGGTTCCGGATAGAACAGCACATCTGTTGACTGATAACCGCCTTCGATTGCAATGGTTCCCCAGGTCCACACTTCACCATTCTCGGCAAGACAGACAATGTCATCCCTGCCACATCGGGCATAGGCGACATTCTCCATCATTAAGACAGGACGGGTGATTACGTAGTGCTCTGCATTTATATACCGATCCCAGTCAAACGAATCATATTGCTGCAATGCGCCGCTTCCTGCATTTCCAAATCCATAAAGCTTATGATCTGAAGTCAGATAGATGGAAAACCCAGACTGGGAGTAATCGGTATGAATGACATTATCAGCGATTTTCACATATTCATTATGAAAGTCCTCGTCCTGAATGCCCTGTCCGAGTTGGCCGTAATGATTGCTTCCGCATCCCCACAAGACCTGATTCTCATCAACATGATATAGATTAGTCGGATCACCGGTATTGGTGATGTAGTATTGACTCAGATCAATGGAAATCCGCGCGTTGTCAATGCTTTCAGCCTGCGGAATGTTTTCGACCGTATCCGGCTGAAACTCCAACTGCCCTGTTGTGCCTGTTGTATCTGCTGCAGGGGTATCTGCCTGCGGATCAGCTAGCTGGCAGGCGCTCAGGAAGACGCAGGCAGCAATTGAAATACAGGTAATCCCAGTTCTTGGTTTTATATGATTCATCATAGCTGGTCTCCTTCATTAAGATTCGGTGGCTATATTACACTATAATACAAACTGAAATTTGTGCGAGAACACACCGAGGTCTTAATGACCTCGGTGCTTCTCTTTTTTCTTTTGCTGTTTCAGTTCAAACATTCGCTCTGTCTCAGCCAGTTTCTGTTCACGGCATTTGGCTTTGCGCTCATGCTTGTTCTGCTCCTGTTGCATTTTCAGAGCCTGCTGTGATTTTGTTCCAATGCCTTTTTCCTGCATCTGTTTTCTTACATCACGCTGCATTCTCTTTGGATTCTTTTTCGTCTCCATAACAACAGCTGCCACAGCTGGACTGAATTGCAAACTATAATAATGCCCTAAGATAAACTTGTTGATATCGTAGTCCTTTGGTTCTGAACCAAAGGTTACCTTAGCTACAGACAATTTCCCGTCCTCGTACCTTTCAAATACGCCTACCCAAAATGGTTCTTCAAAGAACACCGTCAGCTTGCCTGTTACTTCGCCCATGACAATCCCTCCTTATTGATTGAGATGAGCAAAGAACGGACAACCCGGAGGGGCAGGTTACTTACCCTGAATAATCAGGACGGCCGGGCTACCTACCGGCTCTGGCATGCATGCTACATACGTTGCGTTTTTATCTTTGCTTTATATAATCAAGTCTAAACGACTGGATTAACTGAAATAAAAATTCAAATTCGTCTCTCAGTATTACTGAATGTTTATTAATATCCCAAGTTTTCATGTATTAGAATTATTTCAAATTCGCCAGTCATAGGTTTTTCCCATAATACCGAAAGTCCTCTACATATTCTTTCCGGGCTTTTACAATCATAACATTTGTCCGCTTTTATTGCACAAGGCGTTTTGACTCCTAGCCTTTGGGCATTTAACGGAGCTGCAATATTTCTTGCCCTGTACAATGCACTGTCATAATCCTTCTCAATCTTGTTCTCACCTATGACAAAATAAACCTTTTCATGCCCATAAAATATGGATGCAACACGATTACAATTTCCATCTATGTTGACAATTTCACCACTTTCAGCAATTCCATTTACTGACGTAATATATATGGATGCTGCGTTTGCCTCTAGACGAACCTCTTTACTTGTTTTTCCTTCCGGTATCCTATGATGCCAAAACACTTGATTATGTGTACTTAGACTTTCAAAAAGTCCCATCTTTTCTAATGTCATAGAACCTGCAAATCCTACAGTTTGATTATCAATTTGGGAATTTATATAGTTAGCTGCTTCGGAAGCAGTTTCAAAGCAATTAACAATATAGCCTAATGAAATCAAGTTTTTCTTTATCAAATCAAAATTTCTTCCCACGATGTTCTCTCCAAATTCATGCAAAAATTCAAATTTGTCTTTGTCTATCATTATATCATTCTTTCCAACATGAGCAAATACTTTTACTCTTTCTTCTTAATCGTAATATAGGTAGTTTCAATTCCCCTTGCTTTTTAATCATGTGTGCTTGTTTGTAGTCAATCAATAGTCAATCAAACTTTATAAGCATAAAAAAAGCGGAAGTGCCTATTTCTAGTATAGCGGTTCACAAATAACTGGACTAAATACGAAGTATATTTTTCTGAGAGTGCATGTCAAAAAACGTAGGCGTAGCGGGCTACGCTGAGGATTTTTGACATGTGCTATCGGGAAAATATACAAGCAGTTAGGTCCGGTTATTTTGAAACCGCTGTACTAGGTACTTCCACAATTTTACGTAATGAGACATCGGGGATTTTGACCCCGACATCATTTTAATGTGTTTAGAGGCATTACGCAAATAAAAAATCTGTGAACTGCGCGTATTTTTGCAAGCTTGCTTGCTTTTACTGTATAGGAATGACAAAGAAATTTCCTATACAAAAAAGAAGGATAGCATACACTACCCTTCTTCACTCTTTCTCTCTTTCTTCTATTACAAAATCAGCTTCTGTCCAAAAGCTCTGTATAGAAATCTGTGTAATCCGTTCTGCCGGCTTTCATACAGTCGATCGCTGATGACGGATGCAGATTTAATCTGCCTGTCAGGAAGTATGGGATATCATAGCCCCAGACAACTCCCTGCTCTTTCAGTGCCATCATCTGTGTCTCCACAAATTTCAGTACCGGGAATAAATTGTATTTCGGATTTTTCAAAAAGCCAAGTAACAGTTCCATTGCACAGTTACCTGCACCACGTCCCATGGAACTCATCGTAGCATCCAGCAGACTTACCCCTCTTGCCATAGATTCAATCGTATTGGCAAAAGCAAGCTGCTGGTTGTTGTGTGCATGGATTCCGACATATTTGCCTGCTGCATCCATTGCATCCACATATTTGTCGGAAAGAGCGCGGATCTGCTCCGGGTAGAGAGAACCGTAACTGTCCACCAGATATACACCATCTACATTTGTCTCTGCCAGCATCTTCAGTGCAGTATCCAGATCTGCCTCCTGCGCATTGGAGATCGCCATGATATTGCAGGTAACTTCGTATCCTTTTTCCTTTGCATCCTCGATCATATGGATCGCTGCAGGCATTGTATTGATGTATGTTGCCACACGTACCATATCGATCACGCTATCTTTTCTATCAATGATATCTTTTTTGTAATCGCAGCGGCCTACATCTGCCATGACCGAAATTTTCAGATCAGAATTGTTATCTCCCACGATCGCACGGATATCGTCTTCATCACAGAATTTCCACTTGCCGAATTTATTGACATCGAACATATCCTTAGATGCCTTATAGCCGAATTCCATATAGTCAACGCCCGCTTTTACATTTGTACGATACAGTTCATTTACAAACTCATCCGTAAAATAAAAGCCGTTCACCAGTCCTCCGTCTCTGATTGTTGCATCTAATACCTTGACGTCAGTACGAACTGTCATCAAGTTTCCCTTCTGTGCCATTGTAATCTACTTCCTTTCTTTTCTCTTTCATGCTTCAACGCTTTAAAGCATGTGAGTACATACTAGCACACCTGTCAAAATTCTGCAAGTCCTTTTTTGTTTTCCGACAGATCATAGACAGAATTCCTGTCGATTGCATTCTGCCCCTATAGCTGTGGATACTTTTCTTTCAAGTATCCGCAGAAAGCCTCCACGCCCTTTTCATTCAGGTGATCCGCATCCCCGAAGCAGTCATTCGGATAACAGTAAAAATCAGGGTAAAACAGCACATCCGGAAACTCCTGCACCAGATTCGCCATATAGCCGCGATAATGATCTTTCAACTCCCGTGTAAAGATTTTATAAGAAGTCTCATTGACCGGTGTCTGCTCTAAGATCACCTGTATGTTGTTTTCCCTGCACAGAAGAAACATCTGCGTCAGATAAGCTGTAATGATATCGGAAGCACTAAAGTCACTGACCTTGGCTTCTCCGTCCACATCATCCGAATGGTCTGCCGTTCCATAATAGGTATGCCCGCTGTCTGCTTCCACCTGTGCATATTTCTGAAGATTTTCCTGTCTGCGTCCACAGAATACCGATTTTTTCAAAGCCGTTGCATATTTATTCGGCATATAGAATTTATATTGCAAATATTCCAGTCTGCAGTGGTCGATCAGAATATGCTCCGTGTCCTGAAAACTTTTTGCACGCGATACCAGATCCGAAAAGTCCGCACTGCGCAGCGTATGAAAATAAATGCATCTTGTCCATAATGTATCCACATCCATATAATGCATCGGCGCATACGCGATCACAACCGTCTGCGGCAGATCATCCGCGTGTGTTTCGATATATTCCTTCAGCGCATAATAGCCCTCGATCGGCGTTGTCCCGCCCAGTGCAATATTATAGCTGCCTTCCCAGAGAAGCGCCGGATCCATGCCCGCCTTTGTGCGGGAATCACCAACGATCAGTACCCTTGCAGCAGTACCCGTTTTACCCTGCACATAATCCTGCTGCTGCCTGTACATCGCATACTCCCCATCCAGATAGTTTTCCGGAAAAAGCATGCAATACAGCGGCAGAAGGAGAAAGAAAGGAAACAAAAGCAATATTAACTTTTTGACAATACTACCGATTTCTTTCCACATCATTTCTGTTACCTCAAAATTGGAAATATACAAATTCCTGTGCATTAAACGATGCCAGCAGGATCACGAGGAGCATAAATCCATAATAAAAGCTCCAGCGAAGCACCGGTTTCCACGTCTCTGTCTTGCGGATCGGATCTGCATGCAGACTACAGGCGTCATAAACAGCCAGCAAAGCAAGCAGCAGAGCCAGTTCCAGAGCCGTCCGCAGTGTCAGTCCGAGTCCCACAAAGCCTGTTCGCAGGTAAGAAAGCGGATGCCCTATGCCTGTCCACATATCCCACAGGATATATACTGCCTGTGATACCGACCCGGCCCGGAAAAAGACCCATGCCAGCATCACGAGAAAAAATGTCACAAGTCTGCTGATGACCAGAACGCCCTTCTTCTCTGTCCCCTCTTTGACGCGTCTGATATGTGCCCGAAACAGTGGAATACTGTTTTCCAGAATCTGCAGCATACCATGAAGTCCTCCCCAGATAATATAGGTAAAGGCAGCGCCATGCCAGAGTCCGCTCACCAGAAACGTTACAAGCAGATTTGCACAGTGCCGCAGCTTTCCGACTCTGTTACCGCCAAGCGGGATATAGACATAGTCCCGGAACCAGGTGGATAAAGAAATATGCCATCTGCTCCAGAACTCCTTGACAGAGGCTGCAAAATACGGACTGTTAAAATTCTGCATCAGCCTGATATCAAACAGCTTTGCCGTTCCGATCGCAATATCCGAATATCCCGAAAAATCGCAGTAAATCTGTATCGTAAAGAAAAAGGCTGCAAGCAGCATGGCAAAGCCCGGATAGTCCTGCGGCGTGTCAAAAACCAGATCCACATATACTGCAAGATTATCAGCGATCACAAGCTTCTTAAAAAAGCCCCACGCCATCAGCTTCAGTCCATATACTGCATCTTCCCGGTGAAAGGTATGTTCCCCCTTGATCTGCGGCAATAAATTCGATGTACGCTCAATAGGTCCTGCCACAAGCTGTGGAAAAAAGGAAATAAAAGCAGCATAGGTAAAGAAATTCCGCTCTGCTTCCACTTCTCCCCGATATACATCGATCACATAGCTGAGCGTCTGGAAAGTATAAAAAGAAATACCCACGGGTAACAATAGGGTAAGCGTATGCGCCTGCACCGGGATCGCACATTTTTGGAGAATCCGTACGATCGTCAGATCAAAGAAATTGTAATATTTGAAAAAAAACAAAACACTCATGCATGCTGCGACCGTCAGCCATAAAAACAGCTTTTTGTGTGCAGGGTGTTTTTCAAGCAGCCTTGCACAGCCATAAGACAGCACGGTTGTAAACAGAATGAGTACGACATATTTGACATTCCAGCTCATATAAAAATAGTAGCTGACAATAAGCAGAAAAAAAGAACGGTATTTACTTGGAAGTGCCCAATATAAAAAAAAGACAATCGGAAGAAATATGGCAAATGCCAGTGAATTGAATAACATGTTCTTGTCCTTTGTTAAATACTTTATAAAAAAGCAAGCAGGACGGTAAGCCGGGTTATGTCGTTGAATGATCATCTATCTAGACCTGCTGTTGCCAGCAGGCTCAAGCAACCTACCTGAGAACGCAACGGGCCGCTGCATCGTTCTCTGCTCGGTCTTGCTTCGGATGGGGTTTACATGTGCCCCTGCTGTTACCAGCAGGGCGGTAGTCTCTTA
>ERZ1673741.2289-NODE-2289-length-13817-cov-4.560892_pt1 | contig 13817 bp, 10 predicted proteins | sample MGYA00580209_ERZ1673741 | MGnify/ENA primary metagenome ERZ1673741 (study PRJEB41218, sample SAMN15661754) | gut metagenome | host: Homo sapiens | place: Canada: London | collected 2015-08-20/2019-03-30 | study: EMG produced TPA metagenomics assembly of... | reverse complement strand
TGCGCGTGACAAAGCCGTTGAGCCGCTCGCTCTTCGTGCGCAGCCAGGCAAAGATCTTGCGGATGAAGAGCACGATGAACGGCACCGGCACGAGGTTGCCGAGGATGGACACCGCAATGGCGATGCGGTAATCCAGGCCGTGCGCCACGCCGATCGGGATCGCGCCGCGCAGCTCAAGCACCGGCACCATGGAGATGAGGAAGGTCATAAAAATCTTCCCAAACAGGCTGTTCCAAATCTTCAAATTACAAATCCTCCAAAGCGTTGCGTCAGCGGCGGAAGCGGACGATCTTCCCCGCGCCGGCCAGAAGCGGCTTGCGGTTGAGCAGGAGCAGCAGCAAGATGCACACTGCCTGCGCGATCTTCCAGCCCGGAAGCTGCAGGACGATGAAGAGCGTCTGCACCGTCAGCAGGATGCAGTTTTCCGTGACGCCGACAACGTAAAACCGGAACGGGATGAACTTGCGCGCATCCACCGCCCGGATGACAAACACGACGAAATAGCTCACGCATGTGGCAATGGCCGCGCCCTGCACGCCGAGCTTCGACGGGATGAGCAGGAAGTTGAGCGCGATGTTGAGCAGCGCGCCGATCATGGACGTTACGAACGTGCGCTTGCTGCACTTTTCGACCATGTAGACGCTGCCGAGATAGCTCACGAACGCGGAAAAGACCATGGCCATGCCGAGCACCGGCACATACAGCCATGCGCCGTAATACTGCTCGGTCGTGAGCACACGGATTTCCGGCACGGCGAAGGCGATGATGCACGCGCCGGCGAGGAACATCACCGACTGGAACGAGCACCAGACCTTCGAGAAGAAGCGGATATGCTCGCGCCGGCTGCCCTGCGCCTCGGACACGGCGGAAAACTGCCACGCCTCCATGAAAATGCTCGACACGAGCGACAGGATCGTCGGCATCTTGTACGACACGGCGTAGATACCGTTGGCGTCCACGCCGAGGTAGGCCGTGACCATGTAGCGGTCGGACACGCTCGTGATCCACCAGAACACCGTCGTCGGGATCATGGGGATGCTGTAGGCCAGCATCTCGCGCGCGGCCGCCCAGCCCGGGCGGAGCATGAGCTGGCGCCAGAGCCGCTCGCGCACGAACAAAAACAGCGTGCATGCCAGATCCGCCAGCGCGACGGAGAGCACGTAGCCCGTGATGCCCATGCGCAGGCCGACGAGGAAGAGCACGTTGAGCCCGATGACGAGCACGGTGTTGATCATGCCCTGCACGGCGAAGAGCGCCGTGTGCCCCTCGGCGCGCACGAACTGCGCGCACAGCGAGTGGAAGCACGAGCACATCGTGTAGAGCGCGATCAGCCAGAGGAACCCGTCAAACTGCGGGAAGAGCCCCAGCAGCGGCAAAATGGCCACGAGCAGCACGGCGCCCGCCAGGATCGTATACACGCCAACGGAGAAAATATTGCGCCGCTGCTCGGTGTGGTCCACGGCGAAACGGAACACGCCGTCCGTGATGCCGAGACTGATGAGCGGGAAGAGCAGATTGGCCGTCTGCGTGATGAGGTCGGCGGTGCCGTAGTCCGCCGGGGTAAGACAGCTCGTGTAAAAGCGCACCATGAAAAACACCAGCAGCTTGCTGCCGAAGGTGCCGAGGCTGATGAGCATGGTGTTGGACACGAGGGTTTTATATTTATTGTTGCTGTTCGACATAGGCGTACCTGTGTTTCTGCCCGCGCAAGTAAAAAATTTCCGCCAGTTCGGCAGGCGCGGACATAGTCAGTATAGCACAGTTGACGCAAAAGCGGGACCTCTTTTTGCAAACCGGGGCGAAAAAGCGCGGCCGTGACACGCGAAGCCGCCCGCGCAGAGCCCCGCGCGGGCGGCCAGACGGTCAGTGCGTGTAATAAGCGAGGGCCGTGCTGTCGGCCACGATGGCGGCGCAGTCTCCGGACGAGAGCGCCTCAAAGCACGCCTTCGACCCGCCTGTGACGCGCTGGGCCGCGCCAAAGGCTTTCATGAGCTTCTCATCGGCCGAGAGGGCGGCCATGTACGTCTCGTCCGTGCCGAGCAGGACGGTCGTGCCCTTGAGGCTGCCGGCGGTGCGGTATTTCGAGTCGCCGCGCACGATGAGCTGCAGCTCATTTTCGAGATACGGCGCGGTGAGCGTCATCTTCTGCTTTTTCTTGTTCTTGCTGTCCTTGCTGTCGGTCTGGTCGAGCACCATGCCGCCCCAGGCGCAGTCGACATTGCCGCTCGAGAGCTCGACATAGGCGTTCTGGTTCGAGATCGGCTGGTACTGCAGCGTCCAGCCGAGGCGGGCGCAGACCGCCTGCGCGAGCTCGACGTCAAAGCCACTGTAACCGTCGCCGTCGGCATAGCTCATGGGAAAGCGCTCCTCGTTCAGGCCCATGATGAACGTGCGCTGCGGAAGGTCGCCGAGCGCGTCGAGCGCACCCGCGTCGCTGTCAAAGGTCGTGTCGTCCGTGCCGAACCACTTGAGCGCGAGACTGTGGATCGTCCCGTCGGCCGCGAGGACCTTGAGCGCGGCGTTGACATACACCGCCGCCTGATCCCCGTCCCGAAAGCCGATGCGAAACTGCTCCGTGCCGAGCGTCTTGACCACGCGGTAGCTGCCGACCGTCTTGCTGCACGCTGCGCAGGAAAAACACAGCGCGAGCGCAAGCAGCAGCGCCGCGATCCGTTTTGTATGCTTCAAGGGAAGCCCTCCCAAATGAAAAATCAAAAAAGCGCACCGGGACCCGATGCGCTTTTTATCATACCGAATCTCGCACGGCCGTGCAAGAGGGAAAAGCTGAATTTTCTCTTACATTTTTGTCACGGCCGCTCGTTGTAGCGCGCGAGGAACTGCTTTGTGCGCTCCTGCTGCGTGTCGCCAAAGACCGCCTCGGGCGCGCCCTGCTCGACGATGACGCCGCCGTCCATGAAGATGACCTTATCGGCCACGGCACGGGCAAAGGCCATCTCGTGCGTGACGATGACCATGGTCATGTGCTCCTCGGCGAGCGCGCGGATGACCTTGAGCACCTCGCCCGTGAGCTCGGGGTCGAGCGCGGAGGTCGGCTCGTCGAAAAACAGGATCTCGGGGTTCATCTCCAGCGCGCGCGCGATGGCCACGCGCTGCTGCTGGCCGCCGGAGAGCTGGCACGGGTAGGCGTCGGCCTTGTCGCCGAGGCCCATCTTCTCGAGCGTCCTGCGCGCGGACGCCTCGACCTCCGCGCAGTCGCGCTTCTGGACGCAGATGGGCGCGTCCATGACGTTTTTGAGCACGGAGTAGTGCGGGAAGAGATTGAACTGCTGAAAAACGAGGCCGAAATAGTTGCGGATCTGCTTGAGCTCCGCCTTGTCGGCATAGACGGCGGCGCCGGCGTCGCCCGTGCGCGCGGCATAGTGTCCGTCAAAGCAGACCTCGCCGGAGTCGATGCGCTCGAGCAGCGTGGCGCAGCGCAGCAGCGTGGACTTGCCGCTGCCGCTCGGGCCGATGATGGCCACGACCTCGCCCTTTTCGACGCTCAGGCTGATGTCCTTGAGGACGTGCAGCGTCCCGTTATTAAACGACTTTTTGACGTGATTGAGTTCCAATACGCTCATGACGGCACCTCCTTATTTGTAGTAGTCCATGCGCTTTTCGATCTTGCCCATGACAAAATCGACGATGGCATTGAACACGAAGTAGAACACGCCCGCCACGACGAACGGCATGAAGCTGGTCTGGGAGTTTGCGATCTGCTTGCCGATGGTGAACATCTCCTGATAGGAGACGGTGAAGGCCATGGAGGTGTCCTTGACGAGCGTGACGACCTCGTTGGTGATGCTGGGCATGATGCGCTTGACGACCTGCGGCAGGATGATGCGCAGGAAGGTCTGCGTCTTGGTGTAGCCGAGGACGTTCGCCGCCTCGTACTGCCCCACCGGGATGGACTCGATGCCGCCGCGGTAGATCTCGGCAAAATAGGCGGCGTAGTTGATGGCGAAGGCGATAACGACAGGGATGAGCTTATTCTTGGCAACGGCCATACCGAAGAGATAGTACGGCCCATAGGTCACGGCGAGCAGCTGCAGCATGAGCGGCGTGCCGCGCAAAACGGCGATCACGAAACGGGTCACGCCGGAGACGACCTTGTTTTTGCTCATGCGCAGAAGCGTGATGAGCATGCCCAGCGGAAGGGAGAACAGAATGGTCAGAAAGAAAATGGCGCAGGTCTTGCCGAGGCCTTCGCTCATTTTCGCAATCATCGTAAGTAAAGTCATAAAGGATCCTCAATGTTACGCACACGCTCCCGGCGGCTACAAAGGCCTCCGGGAGACGTGATCGGATTTCTATCGTGCTTACTTGTTCAGGTAGGTCAGGTTGTTGACGATGTCGGGATACTTCGCAGCGATCTTCGCATAGGTCCCGTTTTCGACCAGCTGCTGCACCGCACCCTCAATGGTGTCGCACAGCTCCTGATCGCCGGAGCGGAAGGCAATGCCGTACTGCTCGGCGCCCAGCTCCTCGTCGAGGATGGTGAAGCCGGCGTTTTCCTGCGCATAAGCGGTGGCCACAGGCTTGTCGACGATCACGGCGTCCACGGCGCCGCCGCCCAGCTCGGTGAAGCACTTGAGGAAGCTGTCACAGGTCGTGAGCTTGCCGAAGGTCTTGGCCAGGCTCTCGAGGTCGCCGCCCTCGGACAGGAGGGACTCGCCGGAGGTGCCCAGCTGCACGGCCACATTCTTGCCGGCCAGATCCGCGGAGGACTTGATGTCACTGCCCTCTTTGACCATGATGACCTGCGAGTTGTCATAGTAGGGGGTGGAGAGGACATAGCCGGCGTCCTTCATGCTGTCGAGGATGGTCATGCCGGACCAGACACAGTCGCACTCTTTGGCATCGAGCTGCACCAGCTTCTGATCCCAGTTCACACCAAAGACCTGCAGGTCCCAGCCGAGCAGGTCGCAGGCGGCCTGAGCGATCTCCACGTCGAAGCCGGTGTACTTGCCGTCGTCGCCCAGATAGCTGAACGGCGGATATTCCGGGTCGACGCCCATAACAAAGGTCTTCTTTCCGTCGGCAGCGGTGTCGCCGCTGTCCTTCTGGCCGCAGGCGCACAGCGCCAGGCACATCACCAGCGCGAGCGCCAGCGAGATCACTTTCGTCATCTTTTTCATGTCGTTTCTCCTTCATCTAATTCTGAAAATTATGTTTTGCTTGTTAGCACACTGATATATTACCACATTAGTACGATAAAGCAATGCCTTTTTCGCATTTTGTTGTGCGGATACTGCACAACCGTTTTAGGCGCCGCACACGCCCCGCCGCTCTTGCATTCGGGGCGCGAAACGGGTAGAATAAAAAGTTGTTGTTATTCTAATTAAGAATCCGGAGGGATCTCGTCATGCGTTATGACGCCGGAAGCTGTGACGTCGCCGTCGTCGGCGCGGGCCACGCGGGCATCGAGGCCGCGCTGGCCGCCGCGCGGCTGGGACTGGACACCGTCTGCTTCACCATCAATATGGACGCCATCGGCAACATGCCCTGCAACCCCGCCATCGGCGGAACGGGCAAGGGCCACCTCGTGCGCGAGCTCGACGCGCTCGGCGGCGAGATGGCGCGCGCGGCCGATCAGGCCTGCATCCAGTACCGGATGCTCAACCGCGGCAAAGGGCCGGCCGTGCACTCGCTGCGCGCGCAGGCCGACCGGCGGAAGTATCAGGCCGTGATGAAGCACACGCTCGAGCTGCAGCCGAACCTGCGCGTCAAGCAGGCGGAGGTCGTGGCCGTCGAGACGGAGGGCGGCCGCGTCAGCGCCGTCGTGACGGCGAACGGCGCCGTGTACCGCTGCCGCGCTGCCGTGTTGGCGACGGGCACGTATCTGCACGGGCGCACGATCGTGGGCGACGTGCTGCGCGATTCCGGGCCGGACGGCTTAGCGGCCGCCGGGCCGCTGGCCGAGTGCTGTAAGGCGCTGGGGCTGCGCATGCGCCGGTTCAAGACCGGCACGCCGCCGCGCGTGAACGCGCGCACGGTGGACTTCTCGCGCATGGAGCTGCAGCCGGGCGACGCGGAGATCGAGCCGTTCTCGTTTTCCACCACGCACCCGGTCGAAAACAAGGCCGTGTGCTACCTGACCTATACCAACGAGCGCACGCATGCCATCATCCGCGCAAACCTCGACCGCAGCCCGATCTACTCCGGCGTGATCGAGGGCGTCGGCCCGCGCTACTGCCCGTCCATCGAGACGAAGATCATGACCTTCCCCGACAAGCCGCGGCACCAGCTGTTCATCGAACCGATGGGGCTGGACACGGAAGAGCTCTACATCCAGGGCTTCTCCTCCTCCCTGCCGGAGGACGTGCAGGTCGCGATGCTGCACACGCTGCCGGGGCTCGAGCACGCGGAGATGACCCGCTGCGCCTACGCGATCGAGTATGACTGCGTGGACCCGACGGAGCTGCTGCCGACGCTCGAGGCCAAAAAAGTGCCCGGTCTCTACGGCGCGGGGCAGTTCAACGGCTCGTCCGGCTATGAGGAGGCGGCCGTGCAGGGCTTCGTCGCGGGCGTGAACGCGGCGCTGAAGCTGCTGGGCCGCGAGCCCATGATCCTCCGCCGCTCGGACGGGTACATCGGCACGCTCGTGGACGATCTCGTGACCAAGGGCACGAACGAACCGTACCGCATCATGACCTCCCGCTCGGAGTACCGCCTGCTGCACCGGCAGGACAACGCCGACGAGCGCCTGAGCGCCATCGGCCACCGCATCGGGCTGGTATCGGACGAACGCTTTGCCGCCGTGCAGGAAAAATACCGCCTGGTGGACGCCGAGTGCGCCCGGCTGGAGAAAACGCACCTCGCCCCGTCGGACGCCCTCGCCGCGATGCTCACCGCGCGCGGCACCGCGCCGACGAGCTCGGGCGTGAGCCTGGCCGACCTCCTGCGCCGGCCGCAGATCACCTATGCCGACCTTGCGCCCTTCGACTCCGCGCGGCCGGAGCTGCCGCGCGTCGTGACCGAGCAGGCGGAGATCCGGCTCAAGTACGCGGGCTACATCCAGCGCCAGCTGCGGCAGGTGGCGGAGTTCACCCGGCTCGAGGAGCGGCTGCTGCCGCCGGATCTCGACTACCGGCAGGTGTCCTGTCTGCGGCTCGAGGCGCGGCAGAAGCTCAGCGACATCCGCCCCGCCAGTCTCGGCCAGGCCAGCCGTATCTCCGGCGTCTCCCCCGCCGACATCGCGACGCTGATGGTCTATCTCGACAGCCGCGAGGGGCAGAAATAAATAGAGCAGTTCCCGGACGGCGCAACGCCGTCCGGGAACGCGTAATGGCGCGGAGAACCGCGCCAGGCGCGCATAGATCCCATTCGAGGCGGGCGCTTTGCCCCCTCGAGCTCCCCCGCTGCTCTGTATTTCTGCACTCCTGCATAGATATTTGACATACTCCATTCCCGGACGGCGCAACGCCGTCCGGGAACTTGTTATGCCGAAATCCATCTTACCCCTTGACAGATGCGCCGGCGCATGGTACCTTAACTGTACCAACACGGTTAATACAGTTAATACGCTACAGAAAGTTGGTGTTGCACTACGATCTCGATCAATTACCGCGATTCCCGGCCGATCTATGAACAGGTGCGCGACGGGCTGCGCCGGCTGATCGTGTCCGGCACGCTGCCGCTGGGCGAAAAGCTGCCCTCGGTGCGCGAGCTGTCCACGCAGCTGACCATCAACCCAAACACGATCCAGCGCGCCTACCGCGAGCTGGAGACGGAGGGCTACATCTGCTCCGTTGCCGGACGCGGCAGCTACGTCTGCGCCCAAATCCCGGACGATCCCGCGCGGCAGGTCGCGCTGCTGCAGCAGTTCGATGCGGCCGTGCAGGAGCTGCTGTACCTCGGCATGCGCAGTGAGGAGCTGCGCCGCCGCATTCCCGAAGGAGGAACGAACCATGATTGAAGTCAAAGACGTCGTCAAAACGTTTGACGGCTTCCGCGCGCTCGACGGCGTGACCATGACCGTGCCGCGCGGCGCGGTGTACGGTCTCGTCGGGCCGAACGGCGCGGGCAAGTCCACGCTCATCCGCCATCTGACGGGCATCTACCGCCCGGACAGCGGCGTGATCGACATCGACGGCCAGCCCGTGTACGAAAACCCGGCCGTCAAGGCGCGCATCGCCTACATCCCGGACGACGTGTTCTATTTCCCGCAGGCGACGATCCCGGACATGATGCGCTACTACCGCGGCATCTACCCGAAGTTCGACGCCGAACGCTATCAGAAGCTCGGCGAGGTGTTTCAGCTCGATCCGAAGCGGCAGATCCGCCGCCTGTCCAAGGGCATGCAGAAGCAGGCCGCGTTCTGGCTGGCGATGAGCCTGCGGCCGGACGTGCTCATCCTCGATGAGCCGGTCGACGGGCTCGACCCCGTCATGCGCCGCCAGGTCTGGAACCTTGTGCTGGCCGACGTGGCCGAAAACGGCACGACCGTGCTCATCTCGTCGCACAACCTGCGCGAGCTCGAGGACGTGTGCGACCACGTGGGCATCATGAACGGCGGCAAGGTCCTGCTCGAGCACCCGCTCGCGGAGCTGCAGGCCAACATCGTCAAGGTGCTCGTGGCCCTGCCGGACGGCACAGAGCTGCCCGAGGGGCTCGACATCCTGCACCAGAGCAGTCAGGGCCACCTGTACACGCTGATCGTGCACGGCGACGCCGCCGAGGTCACGAACCGGCTGTCCACCGCGCAGCCGCAGTACCTCGACGTGGTGCCGCTGACGCTCGAAGAGATCTTTATTTATGAACTGGGAGGTGCGGACTATGCCGTCAAAGACATCCTTCTGTAACGGAACGGAGTTTCGCAAGTGCCTGTCGCGCTGGTGGCCGCTGTGGGTCATCTACGGCGTGATCCTGTTTATCATGCTGCCGGGTGTGCTGCTCAACGCGCGCTCGACGACACCGTATGTGTCGACCGAGCAGATCAGCTATCTCTCGAACGTCATTCTCTCCGAGACGCAGATGCTGCTGCCGCTGACAGCGTTTTGCGCGGGCCTGCTCGCAGCCGCCGCCATGTTCGGCTATCTGTACACGCCGCGCAGCGCGGGGCTGGCCGCCTCCCTGCCGATCCGGCGCGGGTGCATGTTCCGCACGCACCTGCTGGCGGGCCTTGTGATGCTGCTGTCAGCCGAGGTCGTGATCTTCGGTCTCGCCGTGCTCATTGAGGCCACGCGTTTCGGACTCGTCATCGAGCCGCTGCTCATCTGGCTGGGCATACTCGCGCTCGAGACGGTCGTATTCTACGGCATCGCCGTGCTGTGCGCCATGTTCACCGGCCACGTGGTCATGCTGCCGTGCCTGTACCTGCTCGTGAACTTCATCGCCGTGGGCTTCCAGCTGCTCGTCGAGGCCGTGCTCTACATGTTCGTGTACGGCATGTCGGGCATGGTGGATCTACCGGTCGACTGGCTCTCCCCGCTGGTGCTGTTCATGCGGCGCACAAGTGTCGGTCACGCCGATCTGGTGCTTCCGATCAGCGGCACGGAGGCGGAGGTCGCCATTGCCAACTTCTCCGGCTGGATCTATCCGCTCGTCTGGGCGGCGTTCGCGCTGCTGCTGCTCGTGTGCGCGGGTCAGCTCTACCGGCGCCGCCGCATGGAGAGCGCGGGCGACACCGTCGCCATCCCGGTGCTCAAGCCGGTGCTGAAGTACATCGTGGCGCTCTTCGCCGGTCTGGCAATGCCGGTCGGCGTGTACGGCATGCTGCTCAACGTGCCGGCCTATCGGACGCAACTGGCGCCGTTTCTGCTGCTGACCGTTCTTGGCGCGGCGCTCGGCTTTGTCATCAGCGAGATGGTCATCCGCAAGTCCCTGCGCATCCCGCGCACGGTCTGGCGCGGCTGCGCGGTCACAGCGGCCGTGTGCTGCCTCGTCGTGATCGGTGCAAAGTGTGACCTCTCGGGCTACGCCCGCCGCATCCCGGATACCGCGCAGGTCAAAAGCGTGCGCATCATCTGCAACAGTTACAACTCCACGCTCACCGAGGCGGAGAACATTCAGGCCGTGGAGGACATCCACCGCGCCGTCGTGGCGGAGCGCGAAAAGATCACGGACGACACCAGCATCACCAGTCTGCAGCTGACCTACAAGCTCTCGAACGGCAAGGTGCTGATGCGCGAATACACGCTCCCCGACACGAGCACGCGTCTGGCGCAGATCGAGCAGGTGCTCAACTGCGACGAAGCGCGCACCACGCGCAACACGCCGGAGCTAGCCGTGACGCTCGAGCACCTCACCTACACAAACATCGGCTATGAGACCGAAAGCGGCGACTACCTCTACATGGAGCTCACGGCCGAGCAGGCGCTCGACCTGTACGAAAACGCCATCGTGCCCGACTGCGCGGATGGCACCATGGGCCGCGCCTGGCTGACCGACAGCGGCACGCGGCAGAGCACGGCCTATGCCGTGACCATCAGTTATCAGCTCAGCCAGTACGACCCGGCAACAGGCGAAACGACCTACGCCGACGTCGACTACACCCCGCTGACCGATTCCACGCGCACGCTCGCGTGGCTGCGCGCGCACGGCATCGAGCCGCTGCTCGAGGGTGACTCGATCAAGTACGGCGGCGATGCCGACACGCAGCCGGCCATCAACACCTATGAAACGACCGACAGCAGCTTCGGCCGGTAACACCCGCAAAGCCCTACCGCCCGCACATCCGACGATGTGCGGGCGGTTTTTTGCCGCGCGTTCACAAATCGGACGCAGTGTTCACAAATGCTTTTGGGAATATTCGAAAAATCTTCGCCCTTTGTTCATGCGTGTGTTACAAATATCGACTACGATATAGACACTTCAAAAACAACACAGCCGGGAGGCAGATAACATGAACGACGCTTCCAATTTCCCCGAAAACGAACAGCCGGAAGCCGAAAACACTTCCGCGCAGGCGGAGACAGCGGCAAACGGGACCGGCTCCGCACAGGGCCGCGTGTGCCCGCAGTGCGGTGCGGCGCTCGAGCCGGGCGCGAGCTTCTGCACGAGCTGCGGCGCAAAGATCGACGGCAGCGAGGACGTGACGTATCACATCGTCCGCCCCGAAGCCGAGCGCAGCTACGAGGACGCAAACTTCCACCCCAGCGACGACGCGGGCAATACTCCGCCGCGCTACTACACGCCGAATGACGACGCCTGGGCCGAGAAGCCCAAGCACAAGCACCACCCGAGAAAGCCCAAGACCGTGCGCACGCCGGAACAAAAGCGGCTCATCACGCGCATTGCGTGCCTGTGCCTCGTGTGCGCGCTGCTCGGCGGCCTCGGCGGCGGCGCGATTGCGGGGCTCATCACCCGCTCCGGCAGGACCGGCAGCAGCTCCGCCGCGAGTTCCGGCGGCACGCTCGTGACGCAGCCGGTCAGCTCCGACCCGAGCTCCGCCTCGGCCATCTACAGCCAGGCGTGCAAGCAGGTCGTCGCCATCACGACGGAAGTGACCTACACCAACTACTTCGGCCAGACCAGCTCCCAGGCGAGCTGCGGCAGCGGCTTTTTCATCACGGAGGACGGCTACGTGCTCACGAACTACCACGTCATCTCCACCGCGCACCAGTACGGCTACGCCGTGTCCGTGCTCACCTACGACGGCACGACCTATCAGGCGACCATCGTCGGCGTGGACGAGGACAACGACATTGCCCTGCTCAAGATCGACGCCAGCGGCGTGACGCCCGTCACCTTCGGCGACAGCGACAGCATGGCCGTCGGCGACACGGTGTACGCCGTGGGCAACCCGCTCGGCGAGCTGGAGTTCACCATGACGAGCGGCATGATCAGCGCGCTCGACCGCACCATTACCACCTCCGACGGCACCGACAGCGGCATCAACATGTTCCAGATCGACGCCGCCGTCAACGCCGGCAACTCCGGCGGTCCGGTGTACAACACCTCCGGTCAGGTCATCGGCATCGTGACCGCGAAATACAGCTCCTCCGGCGTGGAGGGTCTGGGCTTCGCCATCCCGGTCAATGACGCCGTGGCCATCGCAAACGACCTGATGAAAAACGGCACCGTGACCGACCGGGCCCAGCTCGGCATCACGCTGCAGACCATCCCGGACAGCGCCGCGCAGTACTACAACATGCCCAGCGGCGCGTATGTCAACGCCGTCAACAGCGGCAGCTGCGCCGAGAAGGCCGGCCTGAAGGCGGGCGATATCATCACCGCCATCGACGACACGGCTGTCTCCTCCGGCGATGCGCTGCGCAGCGCGCTGCGCGGGTACTCCGCCGGTGAGAGCGCCGTGCTGACCGTCTCGCGCAACGGCGAAACGCTGAAGCTGACCGTCACCTTCGACCGCGCCAGTGACAGCACGAAGTAAGCGCACACCGCCTTTCTATCGTCCATCGGCGGCGGGTAACCGCCCCGCCGCCGCAAACTTACCAATCCTCTTTTTTCTTTCTCCCATCTTCATTTTCCCCAGCGAAAGAGCGCCGCGCAGAGCGATCTGCACGGCGCTTTTTCCATGTCCGGACGCAGGACTGCACGGTGACCGCCGCCGCAGCGCACGGCCAACAAAAACCGGCAGCCAGAAGGCTGCCGGTTGCGGTTGTTTTGTTTCGTTGTACGAAAAGCTTCTGATGCTGCGATCAGTTGAACCAGCCCAGACCGAAGAACGTGCTGATCTGCACAAGCAGGATGAAGAACATGATCACGGGGCAGAGATACTTGATGCAGAAGGTGTAGAAGCCGTGGATGTGGCCGTTGTAGCCGCTGTCGATCTCGCCGTACAGGGATTTCGGCTTGATCTCCCAGCCGACCATGATGGACATGAGCATGGCGCCGAGCGGCATGGCAATGCCTTCGGAGATCATATCCATGAAGTCGAGCCAGTCAGCGCACCAGTCAGCCTTGGAGTTGATGTGGAACAGATCCTTCGGCGCGATGCCGTTGGAGCCGAGACCGTCAACCGCGACGAGGCAGGCCAGCAGGGTGATGGCGAGGCAGACGACGGCGAGCACCTTGTTGCGGTCACGCTCGTGACCCTTGGCGCTGGCGTGGTCGATGAAGGTGACGGAGACCGCCTCGATCAGGGAGATGGCGGAGGAGATGGCCGCGATCAGAACGAGGGCGTAGAAGATCAGGCCGAAGATGCCGCCGATGGTGCCCATGTCATGGAACACGTCCTGCAGAGTCGCGAACAGCAGGTTCGGGCCGCCGAGCTGGATCTCGGAGACGGCCATGCCCTTGGCGATGCCGTTGGCGACGGCCGCCGGGATAACGGCGAGACCGGCCATGATGGCAACGAGGGTATCGGAGATAACGATGATAACGGAGTTTTTCGGGAGGTTCTCATTCTTGCCGAGGTAGGAGCCGTAGGTGATCATGGCGCCCATGGCAAGAGACAGGGAGAAGAACATCTGGCCGCCGGCCGTTGCGAGAACTTCCATAAAGCCGGGCGCCTTGTCAAAGAAGCCCGCCTTCAGAGCGTAGCCGGGGACGAACATGTACTTGAGGCCGACGTCCGCATTCGGAAGCGTCCAGGCACGGATGATGACGATGACGAGCATGACGAACAGTGCGGGCATGCCGATCGTGTTGAACTTCTCGATGCCGCCGCCGACGCCGCCGCGGTTGATGAGGTAGCAGATGACCATGAACAGGAGCAAGCAGCCGATGCTGGCCCACGGGTTGGTGAGCAGAGCCCCGAAGGAGCTGCTGTCCGGCATGCCGCTGAACATGCCGACGACGTTGATGACCATGTAATAGATGCAGTAGCCGCCGAGGACCGAGTAGAAGGTCATGATCAGGAACGGGGAGATGATGGCCAGCCAGCCGATCCACTTGAAGCGCTTTGACAGCAT
>ERZ1673741.2287-NODE-2287-length-13827-cov-5.379611_pt1 | contig 13827 bp, 9 predicted proteins | sample MGYA00580209_ERZ1673741 | MGnify/ENA primary metagenome ERZ1673741 (study PRJEB41218, sample SAMN15661754) | gut metagenome | host: Homo sapiens | place: Canada: London | collected 2015-08-20/2019-03-30 | study: EMG produced TPA metagenomics assembly of... | reverse complement strand
AAATTCTCGGCCTTTTTAAAATGAAGCATTTTCATTTATTTGCTAAAATATCATAAGATTTAGATGCAAACTCACGCTTTATGGAATATAATGTGTATCTTTGCAGAAGAAAGACGGTGGCTCGGCAATTGAAACAAGCTTCATTGCGCTCGCTTTGCACTTTCTTTGCATATCGAAATACTTTAAATATGGCAAATCGTGAATTGAACAGGCTGAAAGTTGTGCTGGCAGAGAAAAAAAGGACAAACCGCTGGTTGGCAGAACAACTTGGAAAAGACCAAACTACCATATCTAAATGGTGTACTAATTCAAGTCAACCAGACTTGGCAAGTCTGATGATGACTGCAAAAGTGTTAAATGTAGAATTGACCGACTTGGTTCGGTTCGAAGAATTTAAAAATGAAAAATGATGGAACAGAATAAGAAAGAATTGCTCATGGAGCAAGTTGATAAAATAAATGAGGTTATTTCAACCCTCTCGGAAAACTTTGTGCAGGAAGATATTGCAGATGAAATCAACTTTCTGTCAGTAGTAAGTGGAAACTTAAAAGATTGGGCTGAAAAATAAGAATGACAGAGCAGAAAAATATACAAAATACGCAAGCCAACTTAGACTTGAATGGTGAATCTTGGGTAAATAGAGAGTTCTCTTATCCCAAAAGGACGATACGCCTTGCTACTTCATTTAGTGGTATAGGTGCGATTGAGTATGCCTTTAAAAGATTAAACCTTAATGCTGAAATCGTTTTTGCAGGAGACATTGATGCCAATTGCAAAAAGGCATACTTCGCAAATTACAATATATCGGAGGGACAGTGGCATACTGATATTCACGATTTTGATGCAAAGCCATACAAAGGAAAAGTTGACTTATTTGTCGGTGGTGCACCATGCCAAGCATTCTCGATTGTTGGCGAGCAACGTGGATTTGATGATACAAGAGGAACTTTGTTCAGAGAATTTGCCAGAGTTGTTAAGGAATGCCAACCTAAAGTATTTATTTTTGAAAATGTACAGGGATTGTTTAAGCACGACCAAGGTCGCACTTGGGAAGTTATCTATAATACTTTCAGCAATTACTGTGGTTATGATGTACATTATCAGTTACTAAATGCAAGGGATTATGGAATTCCTCAAACAAGGGAACGATTATATTGCATAGGTTTTAAAAAGAAAACAAAGTTTAAATATCCAGCTCCAATTCCTTTGAAATACAAAATGTATGATTTTCTTGAAGATTATATAAATTGTGAGTATTATGACCCAAATAGTGGCATGAAGATATTAACTTCAGATGAGGTGCATCGTCAAGCTATTATTCATGGTTCTGCCTCTGAAGAGTTTAACGATTTTGTCTTTCCTGTGAAAGAAATAGACGATAAATATTATCTTTCTGAAAAAGTGGCTAAATATGTTCTCTGTCCAGGTACAAAAACATTTAAGACTCCAATAAAGACAGACTTAGATATTGCAAGACCGCTTTTACAATCTATGCATAAAATGCATCGTGCAGGGGTTGACAATTATGTTACATATAATAAAAAGAAAGGAATTAATGGCTTAAGAAAGCTTACTCCAAGAGAGTGCCTGCGGCTTATGGGATTCAAAGATGATTTCAAGATAGCTGTAAGCAACACATCTGCTTATATGGAAGCAGGTAATAGTATTGTAGTTGATGTCCTTATTGCTTTGTTAAAACAATTGGACATTACGAAATATGGAATAGAACGAAATGAAAAATAAGTACTCTGACATACAAAATACAAGTGCTAATATTGATACTACTTTTGATTGGCGCCTTCGTGAATTCTCTTACCCAAAGAGAACTATAAGGCTTGCTACATCATTCAGTGGTATTGGTGCAATTGAACATTCATTACATCGTTTGGGATTGAAATGTCAAATACAATTTGCAGGAGACATTGATGAAAATTGCAAAAAGGCTTATTTTGCCAATTATCCCATAACAGAAGAACGTTGGCACACTGATGTTCATGATTTTGACGCAAGTCCATATAAGGGGAAAGTTGATCTTTTCGTCGGTGGAGCTCCTTGTCAAGCATTTTCCTTACGAGGTAAGCATGGTGGATTTGAAGATACAAGAGGAACGTTATTTCGAGAATTCGCTCGTATTGTTATTGAATGCCAACCAAAAGTGTTTATCTTTGAAAATGTCAAAGGTATGTTAAGTCATGACAAAGGTAAGACATGGAAGTTTATAAAGGAAACATTTGAAAATGACTGTGACTACGATGTATATTACCAAGTTTTGAATGGAAAAGACTATGGAATACCTCAAAGTCGTGATCGTATATACTGCATAGGATTTAAGAAGGAAACAAAGTTTAAATTTCCTGCGCCAATTCCTTTGAGTAAGAGAGTGTATGACTATCTTCAAAAAGATTTTGATAAGAGATACCTTCTCAAACAAAAGGGAGTGAACTTTATAACGAGAAGTATAAATTACCAAAAAAGTTATACACAAATCAATGGAGACGTACTTCTTTGTCAAAAACGAAACCAACAGTTTAACTGGCATGGAGATTTTGTGTTCCACCCTAAAACGACAGATGACGCAAGTACGCCTTTAACAGATAACAATCTCTTTGCTATAGGTGATTTTGAGGAAAGCTATTACATTGGCAAACATGCAGAAAAATATGCAATAAAATCACTTGGAAACGATATTGAAGAGATGATGAATGTTGAACCAAATAAAGTAGATTGCAATTACGGACGATTTAGAAAAATGACACCACGTGAATGCCTTCGTCTTATGGGATTTGATGATTCATTCAAAATTGTTTGTTCTGACACAGAGACATATAAACAAGCAGGCAATAGTATCATTGTTGATGTACTAATTGCATTACTTAAGCAAATGGATATAACAAAATACGGATATAATGGCTGACATAATATGCAGATGGCGGAACGCCACACCGAAGACTGTTTGTGAGTTTGTCCGACAATTGCCTCACGAAAAGTTAAGTGCGGAAGAATTTAGATTTCGTATGGGAAATGAATTCTTCCGTACCGCCTATCAATTGGCATGTCAATTAGGACTATATTTTGAAGATGCAGACAATTACATACCGCGTTTTACCCATAATATAACAGAGGACGAAGCAGAGGAGTATTTAGAGCATTGGATTCTATGCTATTATGCTCCTAATCCTTTTACTAAAAGTTTGAAAGGATTAGATACGCCCGTTTATGTAGTAGAGAAACTTGTAGAGTATCTTGAGCAGCACAACTCATCGGCTAAGCTAAAAGAGGCATTAACATCAATATTCAAAGACCCAATGGGAAATTTGGACATTATGACAAATGCGTTGAATCATTATTCGAGAGTAATTTCTGTAAAAGATGGCAATGCAAAATTAGAAACTAATTATAAAGACTATATGAAACAGATGCCAAATAGAAATGACAAAGAGGCTTTCTTTAAAAATTTCGATACAATAAAGCATAATGGTGAGATTCAGAAAGGCATTCTTGATAGTGATTATCGCCCCTACATCACAGCAATCAAGTCAAAGCCATTCCTTCTGCTTGCTGGCATCTCTGGTACAGGCAAGAGCCGTATCGTGAGAGAGTTGGCAAGAGCTTGTTGGGATGAGGGCACGGAAGAGTATAATGCTCAGAAGCCGAAGAACTTCCAAATGGTGCAGGTGAAGCCTAATTGGCATGATTCAAGCGACTTGATAGGGTATGTAAGCCGAGTGAGTGGAAAGGCTGAGTATGTGGCAGGCGATTTCCTCCGCTTTGTAGCCAAGGCATGGGAAGACAAGGATACGCCCTATTTCCTTTGCTTGGATGAAATGAACCTTGCCCCTGTTGAGCAGTATTTCGCAGAATACCTCAGTGTGGTGGAGTCGCGCAAGAGCCACGAAGACGGCACTGTGACAACCGACCCTATACTTGAAAAGGTGGACGAGGAATGGTATTTCAACCTGACAGCTTCGCTGACGACAGACGAGAATGTGAGAAAGCAGTTCAACGAAAGTGGAATCAGTATTCCGCAGAACCTTATCGTTGTTGGCACAGTCAATATGGATGAAACGACATTCTCGTTCTCTCGCAAGGTGCTCGACCGTGCCATGACCATTGAGATGAATGATGTGGACCTGCACGGCGGACTGACAGAGCGCAACGAAAAGATAGGTAAGTTGAGCAAGGCTGAATTGGTAGGTAATGCCGTGGAAGGTGTGGATGTATATACTGGCAACAAGGATGTTTGCGAGAAGGTGCTGACTTATCTTGATGCAGTAAATGCTGTGTTGAACGGCACCCCGTTCAAGGTAGCCTACCGAACACGTAACGAGTTCCTGCTGTATGTGGTGAACAATCTTCCTTACAACAAGGATGAGAACGATGTCGAATTGGAACAGGGATATGTCATAGCCCGTGCCTTGGACGAGATAACGAGCATGAAGGTATTGTCGCGCATTGAGGGTGACGATACTAAGGTAAGCGACGACTTCATTGATCGGCTGAGCAAGACAATAGAAGACGGACTAAAGGCGGTGTCGGGCGAAGAACGTGCCATAGCCTCAATATCTTTGGCGAAGCTGAAGGAGATGAAGGCTAAACTTGCATCGGGTTATACAAGTTTCTGGAGTTAAAAAGACATAGAATGATATGGAACTATTGACGATTGAGCACATAGATTTTACAATGATTGTCGAATGTACCAAGTTCGACAGAATTTGGAGCAAGGCCAAGAGTAATGTGGGAGAAGACAAGCTGCTTTCCACTTACTCGTGGTCGGAAGGAGTCATGTCCGTAAAACGCACTTCTGAAAATGGCACAGACATCAGCATAGAACAAGGAGTACCTGCTCCTGCCATATTCTTCGACAATGCCGACTATCCCATTTGGATAGAATTCGGAAACCATGTAAAGAATGCCCAATTCGGTTCCATACTGCAAAACGACAACGACCGTTTCTCTTTTCGCCGGCATATCTTGGCTGGTTTCATCAACTACAAGAATGAGATTGGACGGAGCGAGATACAGCTCATATACAACACTGACAAGGAGAAAAAGATATTCCGTTTCGGTTTTGAGGTGCTAAGTACCAAGCTCGATTACCATGAGCATTGGCGTGCCATCGTGGAGGACATTGAGCGTGAGTATCGTATGCTGTCGCTCGACTATATGCGCCGCACGTTTCATGGCTTTTCTCCCGACACAAAGGGCGAACACCCCGACATAATATGGTGGAGTGTGTTTCAAGGCGAACAGCAGAAGTTCATAAAGGCTTGCAAGAACATTATCGATCGTCCTCGCCATCGCTTGCATGGCGAGGAAACGTATGTTAGGGCAGACAAACTGAAGCTGACACCCCACGACATAGAGAACCGCCTTGCAGAACATCGCAAGGAGGCAGCCCACCTCTACCGAATAGAACAGCAGATACAGTCGAACGACACGCAGGAAAACCGTTTTCTTAAGTTTGCCTTGCAACAGATTGGCAAGCGATATGAGGAACTGCGCCAGCGCATAGAGACCATAAAGACGGCTTCTGACATGATGAAGGCTACTATGCTCGGTACCTCCAACACTCTGAGACGACTGCAACGGCATCCTTTCTTTCGCACGGTAGGTAGATTCAAGGGAATGAGCCAAGAGAGCATGGTGCTGCAAAAGGCTACAGGCTATAGCCAGGTGTACCGCACATGGAATCTGTTGCGACGTGCCTATTCGCTCAATGACGGTCTGTACCGCTTGCAGACAAAAGACATAGCGACACTCTACGAGATATGGTGTTTCATAGAGGTGAGCCACATCGTCAAGGAGCAGTTGCGCCTGGATGATGCGGATGTGGAACACCGCAATCGTATGGAGATGAACGGTGTGTTTTCATGGGAACTCGGCAAGGGTGAGCACTCACGCATCCTGTTTCGCAAGGATGGTGTGGAACTGGCTGAGCTTGTATATAATCCTAAGAACACAGAGGCGGAGAACGACAGCGTAGGACTGAAAGATGTGGTCGTGCCCACTGTACCACAAAAGCCAGACATAGTGCTGCAGCTCACCAAGAACGACTTGCTGCAAGGCATGAAGATGACTTATCTCTTTGATGCCAAATACCGTATTGACGGCAGGGAGCAAGGTGTGGATGTACCACCAGAGGAAGCCATCAATCAGATGCACCGCTACCGTGATGCCATCTACTATCGTGACTATGATGCCAATGCCTTGAAGAAGGAGGTAATAGGCGGATATATTCTCTTTCCTGGTGACGGAGAGCCAAATGATGTGGCTGTGTCGAAGTTCTACAAGACGATAAAGGAGGTGAATATAGGAGCGTTTCCACTTCGTCCGAAAGATACGGAAAACAGGAAGTTATTGGAACAGTTCATAGAAGAACTAATTCATACCAAGTCATACGAGACGATAGTCAATGTCATTCCTCAGAAAGGCGCATACGTGGAAGTTGGCAACCGTGTGCTTATCGGACTAGTGAAAGAAAATAATACGCAATATCAGAAGTTCATGGACGGAACGGGCACTTTGTATTATACAGGCAAACAGTTTCCTACAACCATCGCCCTGCAAGACCTCCACTTCTTCATGCCTTATATCAAAGGGTCTGGAGTGCGTGATGTGTATGAGATAGTCAAAATACGAACCATTACGAACAAAGAGGCAAAGCAAACGGATAGCGATGATGCGGAAAGCAAGGCTCTACGCTTAGCTTTTGAACTGAGGTATGTGCGTAAGCAATATGCAGATTTTCATTCTGTTGATGCAAGTAAATGGATAAGTTACACGTTTATTGATACGACTTTTGATAGGTTGGATGAATGTGTGATGATTGATAAATAGTAAAAACAAGAAAACATATGGACACATCTAAACTCACACCAAATGAAATAGCAGAATCTTGGAAGGGATTGTTTTGCTTTAAAAAAGAAAATGGTACAATCATGGGGCTACGCTCACCCCAGATTGGAGCTTTACATTCCATGTTAGCTCATGTTGAAGACGGAGAAGAACGTGCTATAGTTGTAATGCCTACAGGAACAGGTAAAACAGAAACTATGCTTGCCTTTCTCATTGCAAATATGTGCAAAAAATTTTTTGCTGTTGTCCCATCTGATGCACTTCGAAGCCAAATTGCCAAAAAATTCAAGGATTTGGGACTATTGCCAAAATTGGGTATTGTACCACAAGATATAAATAAGCCTATCGTTTCAATGATAAAAAAATCATTGGATGATTCTGCCTGGAAAAATACAATTGATAACTCAAACGTCATTATAACGACTATGGCGACTGCGGAGAGAATTTCTCCCAATATCCGGTCATACCTTAGAGAGCAAATTTCGTATTTGTTTGTTGATGAAGCACATCATTCTAAAGCTCAAACATGGGAGGCTTTCATAAATATCTTCCCACCTAAAAATGTTATAATGTTCACGGCTACACCATTTAGAAATGATGGACAAAAATTAGCTGGTAAGGTTGTCTTTAATTTTTCATTAAAGAAAGCACAGGAGCAAGGATACTATCAAAAGATAAAGAATTGCCAAATAGCCAAATATTCAATAGAGGAGGCTGACAAGGCAATTGCAGGAAAGGCAGTGGCTATTTTGAAATCTGATTTGGAGAATGGATATGACCATATTGTTATGGCTCGATGTAAAAGTAAAAAGCGAGCAGAAGAAGTATATAAAGTCTATCAAGAATACAAAGAATACTCTCCTGTTGTCGTATATAGCGATATTCCAAACAGCTCCATCATATTAAATGAGATAAAGGAAAAGAAACATAGAATTATTGTCTGTGTCAATATGTTAGGCGAAGGTTATGACCTGCCTCAGTTGAAAATTGCTGCAATACATGATGAGAAACAAAGTTTGGCAGTTACATTACAATTTATAGGTCGATTTACGAGAACAAATGATATTCGATTAGGAGCAGCTAGTTTTATAACAAATATAGCATACCCTCCAATACAAGAGGAAATTAATGCACTGTATCAGATGGATGCAGATTGGAATCTGTTATTGCCTCGTATTAACGAAGAAGCAGCAACAGAGCAACAGTCTTTGTCCTCATTCTTAAGTGGATTTAATGGTGATTTGAAAGATGAAATATCAATGGAGGATATACGTCCAGCATTGAGCGCCGAAATATATACCACAGATTCCACGACAACGACTTTTAGTAATTGGAAAAAGGCATTGAATAAATCAAACCAATATGATTATATTCTTCATTCTCAGTCAAATGACACTATAGTTATTGTTTTAGGGAAGAAATCAAAAGTCTTATGGGGAGATACACAAACCGTCAAAAATCTTAACTGGGATATTATAATAGTATATTTTGATAGCCAGTACAAAAGAGTTTATTTAAATTCTTCTATTAATATTAAAGGAGAAAGTTTTTTGAAACATCTGTTCTCTAATCCCATAAAATGCGAAAATGACAAGATGTTCCGTGTGTTTGCTAACGTCTTAAGACTTCGTTTGTTCAATGTTGGCGCAAGACTGCCAAGAGGAAAGGACATTTCATTTCAGTCCTTCTATGGAGGCAGTGTGCAAGATGGTTTAGACCAGTTGACACAGGGAAGGTTACAAAAAAACAATTTGTTTGGCGTTGGTTACAAGAACGGAAATCTTACTAGTATAGGTTGCTCTTGTAAGGGGAAGGTTTGGTCAAGAGAAAGAGCGGATTTGCAACACTTCCAAGAGTGGTGTAAGGAAATTGGCAAGATTATTTCTGACGAAAGTATAGATACGAATATTGTATTACAGAATACACTTCGTTTTGAGCAAATGTCAGCATTTAAACAAAATAGTCATCCAATTAGTATGGATTGGAATCCTGAAGTGTATGAACATTATACTCTATTGGTTCAATTCGCAGATAAGCTTCTATCCTTTGACGAAATTGAATTAACAATAGATGAAGACACAAGTGTCGGAAGAGACATAGTCTTTAGCTTTAGGCACGAAGACCATTACAGCAAGTATAGAATGACTATTGAAAACAGCAATGCTAAATATACTAAAGTCGATGGTGAAGCGATTGCTTTTATTAATGGTAATATGAATATTTCATTGGAAGACTTTTTGAAAGATAGTCCCATGACAATATTCTATGCAGATGACAGTATTTCATATGGAATAAATTACTGCAAACCAAAGAATAAAGCAGATGAAATCCCAGAAGAGTTAATATCTACATTAGATTGGGAGAATGTTGATTTATCAAAGGAATCACAACATTCCGCACCTTATGAGACAGATTCTATACAATATTATATGGTACAGAAGATTATAGCAGATTATGATTATCTCATTGACGATGATGGAAGTGGCGAAATTGCAGATTTGGTTGGAATAAATAATAGTAGTAACATCATCGATATCACTCTATTTCATCTTAAGTTCGCAAGAGAAGGTAGAGTGTCGAAGAGTATAGAAAATCTATATCAAGTGTGTGGACAAGCACAAAAATCTGTTCGATGGGAATATGTAGGTGGATACAAACTTTTCAATCAGATACTACGCAGAAATGAAAAGAAATTGGATAGAGGAAAGAGTAGTAGCTTGCTAAAAGGTTCCCTTGAGGATGTTCTAAAACTGAGAGAAGAAGCATCAAATAGAAAAGAATTGCGCTTCCATGTAGTTATAGTCCAACCTGGCATGAGTAAATCTACATGTACTCCAGCAATGAAAATATTATTAGGGGGCACGGTTAATGTGCTCCACGAAATGGCAAATATAGATTGCCGCGTTATTTGTAGTAAATAAATGGAATATGTCAAACATAAACAAGTTAATAGGCGAAGCAACAACCTACGATAAGAAGCAACAACTCGAAGTCAAACGACCTAAGAGTTGGCTAAAAAGTGTTTCTGCCTTTGCCAATGGCGAGGGCGGAACATTGGTGTTTGGTATCAGTGACGACGACCATGTGATAGGACTTGCTGATGCTGAAGGTGATGCAGAGAGAATAAGTGAGGAGATAAAAACCAAACTTGATCCGACACCTGCTGTCAACCTCGAATTTAAGGAGGTGGGCGGAAAGAAGCTTGTGCTGCTTCATGTCTATAAAGGACAAGAGACACCATATTATTATATCGGTGACAAGCAACGATTGGCTTTTGTGAGAGTCGGTAACGAATCTGTGGTAGCCGACAGGCTTCAATTGAAAAGCCTTGTTATGAGAGGTGCTGGTCGTTCGTTCGATGCTATCCCATCACCATACAAGTTTGAGGATATGTCTTTCTCCAAGCTCAAATCTGTTCATTTTAAGCGATTGAACCAATCGTTTGATGATAGTGATTTCGTTTCATGGGGAATAGTTGACAATGACGGGAAACTAACCAATGCCGGTGCATTATTGGCAGATGATTCCCCTATACGCCATTCTCGTATCTTCTGCACACGTTGGAATGGACTTGACATGACGAGTGGTTTGGGGGAGGCTTTGGATGATGCCGAATTGGAAGGTAGTGTCATCAGTCAATTGCAAGATGCTGTTGCTTTTGTGAGAAATAACTCTCACAGAAGATGGTGGAAAGAAGCTGAATATCGAGAAGAACTGCCAGATTATCCAGAGCGTGCCGTAACCGAAGTGATATGCAATGCCATCATTCATCGTGATTACATGGAACTTGGCAGTGAGATACATATAGATATGTATGACGACCGTATGGAAGTGTATTCCCCTGGTGGCATGTTTGATGGACGATTGATACAACAACTTAATCCTCTGACTGTGCCATCAAAACGTCGCAACCCTTTACTTGCAGACTTTTTCCATCGCTTGAAACTCATGGAGCGTAGAGGCAGTGGAATGAAGAAGATTATTGGTGAATACAAGCGTTTTGAGAACTTGGAAAATTATCACGCACCAGAGTTCAGTTCCAATGCGACGGAATTTCATGTTACTCTATGGAACCTCAATTATGGGGTGGATGTCGTAAAAGACAACCCTTATGTCATAAAAGAGGCAAACGATGTCGTAAAAGATGTCGTAAAAGAGACGGATGATGTCGTAAAAGAAAAAGCAAATGTCACAAAAGAATTTGCAAAAGCTCAACGACAAATCTATAAGTTGATTTCTCAGACGCCTCAAATCAGTGCTGCCCAAATGTCGGAAAACATGGGGATTTCTTTAAGACAAGTACAGCGATACCTCAAACAACTTTCCGACCAAAACCTAATTGTAAGAGAAGGAGGTCGCAAAAATGGCGTTTGGAAAATCTTGGACGATGAATACGAAGGCTTCTTTAAAAGAATATAAACGACAAAGGCAGGTGGCTAAATCCATAAAAATGGGTTAGCCATCTGTTGGTTTTATGTGGTTTGATTCGCCAATTCTATGGAAAAGCATCTCTTCACATCGGCAGATTAGGTTGAGGCAGCCCGACTTTGGAGGGCTACACCCCGATTAGGGCAAGGTCTTTCGGGAGTACCCCGTAAGGTTTGGAGTAACTCAAAACATACCTTGCTATGTCTTTGTAGATACAAACGAACTATAAAACAAAGCATAGTTTCTTGTGTAGCTTCAAGCCTTATTCTTTATCGAAATGGCACAAATGCGAAAAGTATTTATAGCTATGAAACGCTGCTGACGTGCAGATTTACAGATTCTTTGTCGTATGGAAATAAATACGTGAGTGTTCACCCAAACACTCATTTTGACGTCTGAACGTTCAGACGCTCGAACACCCCAATACGTAGTTGTCATAAACAAACATGGGTCACCTGCATAAACCTATGTTTAGGCATAGATGTTAGTAAGTCTAAACATAGGTTTATGCAGGTGACCCAATAAATCTCTACATTTGATTTCTCGCACACATTGAAAGATTCTTCCTTTGGCTCCTGGTTTTCAAGCTAAAGAAGTTCTTGAAACTACTTACGACAACATAACCTATCCTTTCACCATGGTTGGATGGGGATTATGATGGGGATTACAAATCTCCGGTTTTAATGGTCGAACATTTTTCGATAGCGGATTGCAAATCCGCTAGGACGCCTGACGGAAGGTATTAATCAAAATATTTTCTGCTATATTAAATTAGCTCTTTTATCGAAAAATCAGGGAGAAACCAACTCATAATTGGTACTTCTTCCTCCCTCTCCCGTTGGTTTTAATATACCCTTGGCTATCAAATCCCTGATATCACGATTGGCGGTATCTTGAGAGCAATGATTAATCTTATACCATTTGGAAGAATTCAGCTTCCCTTCGAAACCATCAAAAAGCATATTGAGAACCTTACGCTGACGCTCATTGATGGAAACAGAACGATGCGTATCCCAAAATCTGGACTTGCGTAACACTCCTTCAGTTTTCTCAAAAGCTGCTTCCAACGCTAACTTCAATGTCTGTAAAAACCATCGAATCCAAGGTGTCACGTCAAGACCTCCCTTCTGTGCCTGCTCCAAATATTGATAATAATCTTTACGATGATTCAGAATTTCAGAAGAAAGACTGTAGTATCGCTGGGAGGTCTGATCGGCACGGGATAACAACAATTCCGTCAACGTTCTGCAAATACGACCATTACCATCATCAAATGGATGAATCGTCACAAACCAAAGGTGCATCACGGCTGTCTTTACCAACGGATCAAGCGTATTCTCAGAATCAAACCAGCGGAGAAAATCTGACATCATATCTGGTACATCCTTGCTTGCCGGAGCTTCATAATGTATCTTCTCATGACCTAATGGTCCTGAAACCACCTGCATAGGCTCTTCACCCTGGCGCCAATCGCCCACCAGAATTTTATGGATGCCACTTCTTCCAGTAGGAAACAGAGCTGCATGCCATGAGAATAAACGTTCGGCATCCAACGGCATATCATGATGCTGCACTGCATCTATCATTACCTGTACCACTCCTTCTGTATAATGATCGGAGTTTTTCAAACCTTCATACTCCAGTCCTAATTGACGGGCTACAGACGAGCGGACACTATCTCTATTCAATTCCTCACCTTCAATTTTTGCAGAGTGTACAATTTCCTGAGTCATAGACTCCAACATAGACAGGTTCTGTTCTTCAAAACCGAACATAGAAACTCTACCCAGCAATTTACCTCTTAGCAAATTGATTTCTGCCAAGATATTACTGAAACTGGTATCATCCCATTGCATGTGGGGCCAACCTTCTTGCTGCCAAATATATTTTGTTCCTCTCATCATTGCCGCATTTTTAATCTTTCATTTTAAATGTACCTGCAAAAATAGACATTTTTATCGAATATTGCAAGTTTTGCGGAGATTATTTGGCTTATTCTCCGCAAATTTGCGGAGAATAGCAACGGAAAGAATGGGAAAAGTCATGTATAGTCGTACAATCAAAAGGGGGATAGTCGTACAACTAAGAGGTGTATAGTTGTACAACTAAGAAGTGTATAGTCGTACAACTATGAAGTGTATAGTCGTACAACTAAGTTGTACGATTAAAAGGTGATGCCACTAGGCTCAGCAGAGGTGCTGACTGCAGTCAGCAGACCTGCCGACTAGGCTCAGCACGTCTACTGAGCCTAGTGACAACGTTCAAGAAGATACTTCCTTGAACCCCGAAAGATATATGCTTGTACCCCAAACGATACTTGCTTGTACTCCAAAAGATATATTCTTGAACCCAGAAAGAAACATCCTTGCAATCAAAAAGATACATTTTAATATCCATAATCGTGGAATAGATACCACACAATTTTACATGTCCTCCATCGACAACCCCTGGTATCCGATATTGAAATTCTTGAATTTTCCTGTTGCCTGAAAGAAATGCTCGGCTTTATCTTTTAAAATGCCGAGATTTATATCCTTAGCTTGG
>ERZ1673741.2274-NODE-2274-length-13906-cov-5.714172_pt1 | contig 13906 bp, 10 predicted proteins | sample MGYA00580209_ERZ1673741 | MGnify/ENA primary metagenome ERZ1673741 (study PRJEB41218, sample SAMN15661754) | gut metagenome | host: Homo sapiens | place: Canada: London | collected 2015-08-20/2019-03-30 | study: EMG produced TPA metagenomics assembly of... | reverse complement strand
TGTTCCAGTACCAGATCGCCTATAACGTCATCCCCCAGATCGGCGGCGAGGCCTTTGAGGGCTATACCTTCGAGGAGATGAAGATGCAGAACGAGGGCCGCAAGATCATGCACCTGCCGGAGCTGAAGGTCAGCTGCACCTGCGTCCGCGTTCCCGTGGTGCGGAGCCACAGCGTGTCCATCGTGGTGCGGACCAAGGAGAAGATCAGCGTGGAGCGCGCCCGGGAGCTGATCGCCGCCGCCCCCGGCTGCCGGCTGGTGGATGACCTGGCCAACAAGCGCTATCCCATGCCGCTGGAGACCAGCGACCAGGACCTGGTGTTCGTGGGCCGTATCCGGGACGACCTGACCAGCGACAACGGGCTGAACATCTGGTGCTGCGGCGACCAGGTACGCAAAGGCGCGGCCACCAACGCCGTGCAGATCGCCCAGCTGCTGATCGCGGAGTAATTGTAAACAAAGTGAGGCCGCCCGGAGGGCGGCTTTACTTTTGGCGCAAAACCATATATAATGGGGAAAAGTCTATTCCCGGAGGAAGTCCTATGAAACGATGGAAGCGGGGCGCGGCCATGCTGCTGTGCCTGTGTATGATGACGGCGCTGCTGGCCGGCTGCGGCCGCGGCCGCAGCGGCGAGAGCACCGCGTCGGTGGTGATGACCGGCAGCGTGTCCACGGTGGACCCGGCTTATGCCGCCACACCGGCGGAGCGCACCCTGGTGCTGCACCTGTTCGACAACCTGTACCGCTGGACGGCGGAGGGCGCGGTGCCCGCAGCGGCCCACACCTACGACTGCACGGACAACGAGGACGGCACGCAGACGTACACGTTCCACCTGCGGCGCGACGGCAAGTGGTCCGACGACAGCGACGTGACGGCAGAGGATTTCGTATACGCCTGGCGGCGGCTGACAGCACCGGAGACGGACAGCCAGGAGGCGGAGATCCTGTCCATGGTGGCGGGCTATGAGGACGCCCACGCGGGCGACCCGGAGGCGCTGGGCGTATACGCCGAGGACGAGCACACCTTCGTGGTGACGCTGAGCACGATGTGCCCGTACTTTGTGGACGCGGTGTGCACAGCGGCGGCCACCATGCCGGTGCAGCAGAAGGCTGTGGAAGGCGGCGAGGGCTGGAGCGCCAGCCGGACGTGGTTCGTGGGCAACGGGCCGTACCGCCGCACCGGCGACTGGAGCGACAGTCTCTTCGCCACGCTGGTGAAGCAGGAGGACCACTATAACGCGCGGCAGGTGCGCGCGGACCGGATCGAGATCCGGTTCAAGAGCGCGGCGGAGGCCGCCAAGGACGCGGGCACCGCGGACGCGGTCATCGGCGCGGCAGGAGAGGACGGCACCTACGGCGGCAGCAGCACCGTGGGCGTGCTGCTCATCAACCAGATGGCCACCAACATGGACCGGACGGAGCTGCGGCAGGCCATGAGTCTGGTCATCGACCGGGATGCGGCGGCCGGCGCTCTGGGCGCGGACTATGCCGCCGCGGAGGGACTGGTGCCTCACGGCATACGCACCGCCGGGGGCGAGGAGTTCCGGGCGGTCAACGGCGCGATGATCGACTGCGAGGCGGATACCTACACGGACCGGTGCAGTCAGGCGCTGGAGCTGATGACGCAGGCGGGCCTGCGGCGGCCGGAGGCGCTGATAAGCCTGGGGACGGTGACGCTGCTGTACCGGAATACGCCGGCGCAGACGGCGCTGGCCCAGCGGCTGCAGAAGGTGTGGCAGGAAAAACTGGGACTGAGCGTGACCCTGCAGGGTGAGGATGCGGAGACGTATCAGCAGCTGCTCAGCAGCGGCGCGTTCACCTTGGCCCTGACGGAGCTGGACGCGCTGTACAACGATGCATCAGCCTATCTGGACCTGTGGCGCAGCGGCGACACGCGGAACTACGCGCTGATCTACATGAACGCCTATAACATTCTGATGCGGGTGGCGGCGGCCAGCACCTCCGCCGAGGCGCGGGACGCCTATTTGAAGGATGCGGAGTGGCTGCTGCTGGACACGGCCAACGTGATACCGCTGTATGAGAAGGAGCAGGCCTACGCCCTGCGCGGCGACGTGACCGGCGTGGTGTCCGACGGCATGGGTGCGTGGTACTTCGGCGCACTGTGGCGCGTGGAGCAATAAGTGAAAAACGCCCGGACCAACAGGCGTTAAACGCCTGCCCGCTATACTGTACAGAGAAAGCGCATATTTCCGGCCCCACAGCAGAGAGGAGCAATCATACAGATGATAGAAAAAGCTGAGGTCACAGCACTTTTGCAGCAGCTCACGGCCATCAAAAGCGAATATTTCCACGAGGACGAGATCATGGCCTTTGCCAAGGACTGGCTGTGCCGGCAGGAACTGCCCGCACAGCTGCACGAATACCACGATGCCAAGGTCACAGATTTCCATGGAAAAAATGTCATCGCCGTTATCGACGGCGGCAGGCCCGGACCGGTCATCTGCCTGAACGGCCATCTGGACACCGTGCAGCTGTGCGGCGGTTGGGCCCGCGATCCCTACGGCGAGCTGGACGGCGACAGGCTCTATGGTGTGGGCGCGCTGGACATGAAATCCGGCTGCGCCGCGCTGATGGTCACGGCTGCCCGCTTCGCCGCCGCCCACAAGACCTTCGCCGGGAAGATCAAGCTGGCGCTGGTCTCTGACGAGGAGGGCCCCTACGGCCTGGGCACCAATGCCCTCATCGAGGACGGCTATCTCTCTGACGTGGACTTCTCCATCATCACCGAGCCAAGCGCCGGCTTTGACGGCAAGCCCTTCCCCGATGTCTGCCTGGGTGCCCGGGGCGGCTATGGTCTGGAGATCCGCTTCTACGGAAAGTCCGCCCACGCAGCCAACCCGGGAAAGGGCCACAGCGCTCTGCTGGACGCCGCCAAGGTGGCGCAGGCACTGGAGCAGGTGGACTATGTTGAGGACCCGCACCTGGGCAAGGGTACCTGCTGCGTGGTGGGCATCAATGCCGACGGCGGCGCGTGCAGCGTGCCGGACTTCGCCGTGCTCCGCCTGTTCTGGCACATCGTGGTGGGCGAGAGCCCGGACACCATCGTTCGCGAGATCGAAAAGGCCGTGCAGCGCGCCGGTATCACCGGCCGGTATGAGATCTGCTTCCGCGAAGCACCGTCTGAGGGCTCCCGGGGCTTCATGCCCTACACCGTCCCCCAGGACGAACCCATGACCGTCTCCCTGCTGGAGTCCATCCGCAAGGTCACCGGCAAGGAACCCACCATCTCCTACTTCGCCAGCATCGGCGACTTCAACTACCTGGGCACGCGGCTGGGCGCGCCGGCCATCATCTTCGGCGCCGACGGCGAGAACTATCACAGCAGCGACGAATACGTCCTGCTGGACTCCGTCCACCAGACCGCCGAGGCCGTTTACGACTTCCTGGAGAAAACACTGCTGCCCTGAGCAAGCAAAACCACCCCCGGCGAGGAGCCGGGGGTGGTCTGTTTTTCAGAAGGTCATCTCCAGCCCGCATTTCAGCTGGTGCAGTCTGTCGCCCAGGACCGTCTCCATCATGCCGCAGGCCCTCTCCCGGGTGCAGCGGCGGCGCAGGCGTACCGCACGGCCAATTCCACTCTTGCGCTCCGCCATTTTTCGCGGTAAAATAGCACCACAAAAAAGGAGGGCAATGCCATGATCTATCGTGATTTTCAGGACCTGCACCTGTCCCTGCTGGGCTTCGGCACCATGCGTCTGCCCACCACGGTGGACGGCGCCATCGACGAGGACACCACCCAGGCGATGGTGGACTATGCGCTGGCCCACGGCGTCAATTATTTTGACACCGCCTGGGCCTATATGCAAAATCTGTCCGAGACGGTGGTAGGCCGCTGCCTGAAAAAGCATCCCCGCGACAGCTTCTACCTGGCCACCAAATACCCCGGCCATACGCTCACCTGCGACCCGGACCCGGCGGACACCTTTGCCCAGCAGCTGGAGAAGTGTCAGGTGGACTACTTCGATTTCTACCTGCTGCACAACGTCTATGAAAACGATGTGGATATCTACACCGACCCCCAGTGGGGCATCATCGACTACTTTGTGGAACAGAAGCGTCTGGGCCGTATCAAGCACCTGGGCTTCTCCACCCATGCGGACCTTCCCTGCCTCACCGCTTTTCTGGAGCGCTATGGCAAGGAGATGGAGTTCTGTCAGATCCAGCTGAACTATCTGGACTGGACCATCCAGCGGGCCAGGGAGAAATACGAGCTGCTGGAAAAGCACCATATCCCCGTCTGGGTCATGGAGCCGGTCCGCGGCGGCAAGCTGGCCGCCCTGGATGCCGACAGTGAACAGCAGCTCCACGCCCTTCGCCCCAACGCCAGCATCGCCTCCTTCGGCTTCCGCTGGCTCCAGGGACTGGATAACGTCCACATGGTCCTCTCCGGTATGTCCGACATGGCGCAGATGGCGGACAACGTGGCCACCTTCGAGCACCTCGACCCCCTCTCCCCCGCTGAGGAGGCGATCCTCTTTGCTGCGGCGGATAAGATGAAGAATTCCATCCCCTGCACTGCCTGCCGCTACTGCTGTGACGGCTGTCCCCAGCAGTTGGATATCCCGGATCTGCTGCACAAGTACAACCAGCTCCGCACCGGCAGCGGCAGCACCATCAAGATGCAGCTGGACGCGGTGCCCGCGAACAAGTGGCCTCACGCCTGTCTGGGCTGCGGCGCCTGCGCCGCTGTCTGTCCCCAGAAGATCGACATCCCCGGCCAGCTGGCAGCCTTTGCCGCCGAGCTGGACAAGCTGCCCGACTGGGTGGAGGTCTGCCGCCAGCGGGCGGAGGCCGAGGCGCGGGAGCGCGCCTCCCGCGGGCTGTAAGCGCATAAGAAGAAGTCCCTCCCGGCGGGAGGGACTTCGTTTGTTTACACCTGATATTTCGCCGCGCAGCGTTGGTACTGCTCCCGGAAGTCCGGGTCCCGGCGCCGCGCCGCATCCAGCGTGGCGTGCATATTCAGGTCGTGGTGGGCTGCGTCGATCACGCACCCGGCGATATTGGAGCAGTGGTCCGAGGTACGCTCCAGATCCGTCAGCAGGTCGGACCAGACAAAGCCTGCCTCGATGCTGCACTGGCCTTGCTGCATCCGCAGGATATGTCGGGTACGCAGCTGCTCCTTCAGATCGTCGATGACCTGCTCCAGCGGCTCCACCTGCCGGGCGGCGGTCATATCCTGCTGCCGGAAGGCGTCCAGCGCCCGCATGAGGATATCGTTGACCGCGGCGGACAGCACGCTCAGCTCCCGCTTCGCCTCGTCGCTGAAGGCCAGCCCCTTCTCCCGCAGCTCCTCCGCCGACTCCAGCACGTTCACCGCATGGTCGGAGATACGCTCAAAATCGCCGATGGCCTTCAGCAGCTCCGCGGCCTCCTCGCTCTCCTGCTCACCCAGCTTCTGGGCGCTGAGCTTTACCAGATAGGTGCCCAGCACGTCCTCGTAGTGGTCGCAGCGGCTCTCATCCTCCCGGATGGCGGAGGCCAGCGCTTCGGTGTAGTGGTCAAAGCTCCGCAGGGCGTTTTGCAGCGCCCGCACGGCAACCTCCGCCATCTCGCAGGTGACGACCCGGCAGCGCTCCAGCGCCACGGCCGGCGTGGTCAGCAGGCGCTGATCCAGCTCCACCGTTTTATCGGCCGCGTGGGCCTTATCCGGCACCAGGCGGATAGCCAACTTCTCCAGCAGGTCGCCGCAGGGCAGCAGTATGGCCGTACACAGGATATTGAACACCGAGTGGGCCACAGCGATACCCGCCATAGACGCCGCATTGTTCAGCAGTACCGGGGCAAAGATGGCCTTGACGATGCAGAACACCGTCAGCAGCACCGCCACGCCGATCACATTGAACATCAGATGCACCACGGCCGCCCGCTTGGCGTTTTTGTTGGTGCCGACGCAGGAGATCAGCGCCGTGACGCAGGTACCGATGTTCTGGCCCATGATAATGGGCACCGCGGCGGCGTAGCTGACCTGGCCGGTAGAGGCCAGCGCCTGCAAAATACCCACCGAGGCGGAGGACGACTGGATGATCGCCGTCAGCACCGCGCCCACCAGCACGCCCAGCAGCGGGTTTGTAAAGGCCAAAAACAGCTCTGCAAACCCCGGCACGTCCTTCAGCCCCGCCACAGCGGCGCTCATGGTGTCCATGCCGAACATCAGCGTGGCAAAGCCAAGCAGAATGGAGCCAGTCTCCTTTTTCCGGCTGTCCTTGCAGAACATATAGAAAATGATGCCGATCAGCGCCAGCACCGGCGTAAAGGCGGTGGGCTTCAGCAGCTGCAGCCACACGCTGCCGCCGTCGATCCCCGCCAGGCTCAGCAGCCAGGCCGTCACCGTGGTGCCCACGTTGGCGCCCATGATAACATTGATAGCCTGCCGCAGGGTCATTAGCCCGGAGTTCACGAAGCCCACCACCATGACGGTGGTGGCCGATGAGCTCTGAATGATGGCGGTGATGCCCAGTCCGGTCAGGAAACCGGCACCCACGCTGCCGGTCATTTTATCCAGCAGCGTCCGCAGCTTGCCGCCGGCCCGGCGCTCCAGCGCCTGGCCCATGAAATTCATGCCGAACAGAAACAGGCACAGCCCGCCCAGCATGGTCAGCGCATGAAAAATATCCATTTTCTTTCCCTCAACTTTACATTTTCTCAGATGTCACCTTATTGTCCATCTACATTGTACGGTATAAATGTCAAGTTCGCAGGCCATCTTTTGTAAAATCCATGTAAAACAGCGCAAAAAGAAGCACCCGTACGGGTGCTTCTTTTTTATGCTGCTTTTACCGCTGGCCCTTGTCGTAGGGGATACCCTCCGCCTTGGGTGCGCGGGATTTCTTGGATGTGAAGGCCAGCACCACCAGCGTGATCAGGTACGGCAGCATACGGTACACGTGGGAGCTGATGCCGATCTCCGCCAGCCAATACACGCCGTCGCCGTTGATATCCAGGCTGGAGTACGCCGCGGCGATACACTTGAACAGGCCGAACAGCAGCGACGCCCCGGCGATGTTCAGGGGCTTCCAGTTACCGAAGATCATAACGGCCAGCGCCAGGAAGCCGAAGCCCGCCACATCGCCGTTGGCCGTGCAGTTGGCCGTGGTCAGGGCGTAGACAAAGCCGCCCATGCCGGCCAGCGCGCCGGAGATGGTCGTACCGGCATAGCGCATCTTGTACACGTTGATACCCACGGAGTCCGCCGCCTGGGGATTTTCACCGCAGGAGCGCAGCCGCAGGCCAAACCGGGTCTTGTACAGCAGGATCGACAGCACCACGAAAATGATGATGCAGACATAGGTCGCCAGATACACCTTGTGCAGGAAGGTATTGCCCAGGAAGCCCAGGTCGTCCGTTTTTGCGTAGCCCAGAGTGGTCTTCTTGATCATGAACCAACTGGCCGCATCGCCGGTGGCCATTTGCAGGGTGTTCTGGTTGGCGATGATACGGATGAGGAACAGCACCAGGGCCGGAGCCATCAGGTTCAGCGCCGTACCGCCGATGGTCTGGTCCGCCCGCAGATTTACGGAGGCAAAGCTCAGCAGCAGGGAGAAAATGGCGCCGAATATGGCCGCCACCAGCATAGCCAGCAGCTCAAAGCCCTGCAAAGCCACCCAGTCGCCGGCAGCCTTGGCCGCGTCGTAGACGTGGTTGGTCTGCATGATGTTCACGAACAGCACGCCGATAAACGCACCCAGGATCATAATACCTTCCAACGCCAGGTTGATGATACCGCTGCGCTCAGCGAACACGCCGGCCAGCGCCACGATCATCAGGGGAACGGCGTAGATCATGGTCTGTTGGATCAGAAATGTCATGCCTGCTCCCCTCCTTCCTCCGGCTGCTCAGGTACCTGCGGTGCTTCCTCCATCGGTATGTCCGGTATGTCCTCCGGCGGCACATCCAGTGGCTGTGTCTCCGCCTCTGCCGGTATATCCGCCGTGGTGGTCTTGTTGGCCTCCACGACGAGCTTCTTTTTCCGTCCGGTCAGCATCATCTGGATGAGCAGAGAGAAGGCGGACAGATACACGATGACGGAGATGATCACGTCGGTGATGTACTCGTTGTAGGCAGTCAGGTTGGTCAGCTGCAGACCGACGATATCCAGCATGGCCATGAAGATGCCGGTGAAAATGACCGCGATGGGGTTGTTCACCGCCAGCAGGGCCACGGGGATTCCGTTAAAGCCCACGCCGGGCAGGGCCTGATAGGTGTTCCAGTAGAACTCGGTGTTGCCGCTGAGCCAGTACAGCGCGGCGCCGGCGCCGGCCAGCGCGCCGGCAATGGCCATGGACAGCACGATATTGCGCTTATCGGGGATACCGGCGTAGCGGGCCGCATGGCGGTTGGCGCCGCAGGCCTTCAGCTCATAGCCGAACACCGTCTTCTCCATGATAATGTACACCACGATGGCCAGAATGATGGCCACCAGAATACCGGCATTGACCTGGGAGCCGGGAAACAGCTGATCCAGTCCCAGCTTGGGTGTGGCCACACCGTTGAAGGTGGTCTTGTAGATGTAACCGGACTTTGTGCCTTCTGTTACGTTCTTGAAGCTGCTGATATCAAACATCCAGGTGACAAGATTGGCTGCGATCCAGTTGGTCATGATGCAGGCCAGCACCTCGTTGATATTCAGCAGCGCCTTCAGCAATCCGGGGATCGCACCCCACAGGGCGCCAGCCAGCATACCGCCCAGAAAGGCCAGCAGCCAGATGATGCCCACGGGCACGGACTCGGAGGGGATGCCCAGCGCGACGGACAGCGAGACAAGCGTACCCATCAGATACTGGCCGGGTGCGCCGATATTGAACAGGCCCGTCTTGAAGGCCACCGCCACGGAAAGGCCGGTCATGATCAGCGGCATGGCGCGGAAGAGCATATTGCCCACATTCTGGGCGTTAAAGCCCCAGGTCAGCGCGCCCGCAGCGTCGCGGCCTGTGCTGAGGATGCCGGCAAAAATCAGCCGGACGCCCTCCCACATACCGGCAGTGGTGATCTTCTGCTCCGCCAGGCCCACAATAATGACCACGATGCTGCCCAGCAGCAGGCCGGCCAGGATGGACAGCAGAGAGGCCAGGACCTTCTTGGTGCCATTCTTGGCATACAGATCTGTCAGTTTTTGCTTCACGCCGTCTCACCCTCTTTCTTGTCCGCCCGCTTGGCGCCGGCCATATAGAGGCCCAACTCCTGCACGGTGATCTGCTTCGGGTCGAACTCGCCCACGATCTCACCCTCGTACATGACCAGGATGCGGTCGGAAAGGCTCATGACCTCGTCCAGCTCCAGGGATACCAGCAGCACTGCCTTGCCGGCATCACGCTGCTTTACCAGTTCCTTGTGTACGTTTTCGATCGCGCCCACGTCCAGGCCGCGGGTAGGCTGGACCGCCACGATCAGCGGCTTGTTGCGGTCCACCTCGCGGGCGATGATCGCCTTCTGCTGGTTGCCGCCGGACATACTGCGGGCGGTGGTCACGGGGCCCTGTCCGCTGCGGATATCGTATTCCTCGATCAGCCTCTCGGCGTAGGCACGCACCGCGTCCTTTTTGATAAAGCCGCCCTTTTCGAATTCCGGCTCCTTATACCGCTGCAGCACCAGGTTCTGCTCCAGCGTAAAATCCAGCACCAGACCGTGCTTGTGCCGATCCTCGGGGATGTGGCTCATACACTCTCCACGGCGACGGATGCTGGCGTGGGAGATATCCTTGCCGCACAGCGTCACCGTGCCGCCATTGCTCTTATCCAGGCCGGTGAGCGCGTGAATGAACTCCGTCTGTCCATTGCCGTCGATACCGGCGATACAGAGTATCTCGCCGGCGCGTGCATCAAAGCTGACATGGTCCACGGCGTTGCGCTTGTGGGTATGAGAGGGCACGCACAGATCCCGGACCTTCAGCACCACATCCGTGGGCTTGGCCGGCTCCTTTACGACCTCCAGCTGCACCGGGCGGCCCACCATCATGTTGGACAGCTCCTGCTTGTTGGTGTCGCAGGTGTTCACGGTACCCACATAGCGGCCCTTACGCAGAACCGTCACCCGGTCCGCCACCGCCATGATCTCGTTGAGCTTGTGGGAGATGAAGAGGATGGATTTCCCCTCCGCCGTCAGGTTCTTCATAATGGCCATCAGCTCGTCGATCTCCTGGGGCGTCAGCACGGCGGTGGGCTCGTCGAAGATGAGGATCTCGTTGTCGCGGTAGAGCATCTTCAGGATCTCGGTACGCTGCTGCATACCCACAGTGATATCCTCCACCTTGGCGTCCAGGTCCACGTGCAGGCCGTACCGCTTGGAGAGCTCCTCGACCTTCCTCCGCGCTTCCTTTTTCTGCAGGAAGCCGCACTTCGTCGTTTCGGCGCCCAGAATGATGTTGTCCAGCACGGAGAATACCTCCACCAGCTTGAAGTGCTGGTGGACCATGCCGATACCCAGTGCCGTGGCATCGTTGGGATCGTTGATCTTCACCGTCTGGCCGTTCTTGCGTATCTCACCCGCCTCGGGCTGGTACAGGCCGAACAGCACGCTCATCAGCGTGGATTTGCCGGCGCCGTTTTCGCCCAGCAGCGCGTGGATCTCTCCCTTTTTCAGTTGGAGGGTGATATCGTCGTTGGCCTTGATGCCGGGGAACTCCTTGGTAATGTGAAGCATCTCGATCACATACGAGGGAGTCTTGTCCATGCCGCCACCTACTTTCCTCTATTATTTTGCCTAATGGCGATAAAGGCATAAATTTATTATATAGCATATATGCACAGATTGCAAGAAAAACAGCGGCGTTTTACGCCTCGCATCACGCGCTTGACGCAAAAAAAAGAGACGCCCGTAGGCGTCTCTTTTTTTGTTAAGTACGTTCCGATTACTTGACCAGGTTCAGGGTCAGGCTGTCGGTGCTGTCCAGCTTGGAGTAGTCGCTGTCGACGACCAGAGAACCATCGGCCATCTTGGCCAGCATGGCGTTGTAGTCGTCCACAGTCCACTTGGTCAGGGACCAGGTAGCGGTGGGCAGGCCCACAGCGTTGTCCTTGGCGCCCAGGGTCACGAAGGTGCCGCCGATCTCGTCGAAGGAACCGTCATAGACCTTGCCGCAAGCCCACTGCACGGAGGCGGACAGGCCCTTCATAGCGGAGGTGATAACGGTATCGGACTGGCTGGACTGGTCAACGTCCACGCCCACCACGGCGCCGTCGTTAGCGGCAGCGGCAGCGGCGACAGACTGGAACATATTACCGCCGCAGGCGAAGATGACCTCGGTGCCGTTCTCATACCAGCCGGAAGCCATGGTCTGCAGCTCGGTGGAAGCGGAGAAGGAAGCGCCATACAGCCAGGAGTAGTTCATCTCGACCTTCACGCCCATCTCAGCAGCAGCAGCGGAAGCGCCCTGCACGAAGCCGTAGCCGTAACGGCAGCAAGCGGGGTTGTCGCCGCCGCCACCACCGGTGAAGCCCAGCTTGGTGTAGCCTTCCTTAACAACAGCGTAACCGGCCAGATAGCCGCACTGCTCTTCCTGGAAGCAGATGCCCAGAACGTTCTTCAGGGCGGTGCCGTCCTCGAGGGTCACAGCGCTGTCGCGGTCCACGAACACGAACTTGACATCGGTGAACTCAGCAGCGGCCTTGGTCAGGGCAGTGGCCTGCATAAAGCCGGCAGCCACGATGACCTTGGCGCCGCCCTCGGCAGCAGCCTTCATGGCATCGTAACGGTCGTCATCGGTAGCCTGGTCGCCGTTGGCGGGCTGATAGTACTTGTAGCTCAGGCTGTTGTTGGCAGCGTACAGCTTCACGCCGTCGAAGGTGCCCTGGTTGAAGGACTTATCCTTCAGCTGGCCCACGTCGGTGACGAAAGCGATCTCGTACTTGCCATCCTCGGAGGTCATCTCATCGGCGATCTCGTCGGCGTTGGTGATCTCGGTGACTTCGGGGTTGTCGCCCTGGTTGTCGTCGGTCTTGGGGTCGTCCTTCTTGTCGCCGCAAGCGACCAGGGACAGCGCCATAACCAGAGCCAGGATCATAGCAAGAAACTTCTTCATGGTTATTCTACCTTCCTCAATTTTTTTATTTTCGCGCCTTGCGGCGGGAAAACCATCATTTCGGCACGGGGGCTTCCTCCCTCTGTGCCTTGCGCATTATAGCAGACTTTTTCGCCTTTGGCAAGTGAAAACCGCATTTTGCGGTAGAAATGTAAACAAATGTCATCAAAAATTTACATTTTGTTTGCGCGAAATGCACAAATGTATCACACATAGCGACAGCGCGAGATATCCTCCCGCGCTGTCGTGACCGTTGTTTACTTCTTGGCGGCCATCTTCACAGCCACCTCCAGGGCGATCTTCATCATATTGGTGAAGGTGGTCTGGCGCTCATCGGCGGACAGCTCGGTGCCGTTGACCAGGTTGTCGGAGATGGAGCAGATGGCCAGCGCCCGCTTGCCGGTATAGGCGGCGGTGCAGTACAGACCGGCGGCCTCCATCTCCACGGCCATAACGCCCATCTTGGCGAAGCGCATGTTGCGCCCGGCGGCGTCATAGAACGTGTCGGAGGAGTACAGGTTGCCCACGGGCATTTTCACGCCCAGCTCCCTGGCGCTCTCTACGGCGGCCATCAGCAGGTCAAAATCGCAGATGGGCGCGTAGCTGCCGCCCAGCTCGTACTGGCTGGCAAAATCGGAATTGGTGCAGGCGCCCTGACCGGCCACCACGCTGCCCAGCTCCAGGTCGGCACGCATGGCGCCGGCGCTGCCCACGCGGATGATGTTGTCCACGTCGTAGTGGGTATACAGCTCATAGGAATAGATGCCGATGGACGGCATGCCCATGCCGCTGGCCATCACGGACACCGGCACGCCCTTGTAGGTGCCGGTATAGCCCTGCACGCCGCGGACGTTGTTCACCAGCTTCGGCTCGGTGAGGAACGTCTCGGCAATGAACTTGGCCCGCAGCGGATCGCCGGGCATGAGAACGGTCTTGGCGAAATCGCCCTTGTTGGCGTTATTGTGGGGAGTCGGCATAGTGGTTCCTCCTTATATTTACTGTTCCATGGCCTTCACGGCCTTGACGATACGGCTGGTGCCCAGACGGTCCGCGCCCAGGGCGATGAAATCTTTGGCGTCGTTCAGATCCGCGATGCCGCCGGCGGCCTTGATCTTCACATGGGGCGCCACGTGGGCCTTGAACAGCGCCACGTCCTCACGGGTGGCGCCGCCTCCGCCAAAGCCGGTGGATGTCTTGATATAATCCGCGCCGGACTCGGACACCACGCGGCACATCTCGATCTTCTCCGCCTCGGTCAGCAGGCAAGTCTCGATGATGACCTTCAGCAGTCTGCCGTCACAGTGACCCTTGATGGCCTTGATCTCCTCCAGCACCTTGTCATACAGGCCGTCCTTCACCCAACCGATGTTGATGACCATATCCACTTCGGACGCGCCGTTTTTCACCGCGTCGGCAGCCTCGAAGCACTTGGCGGCGGTGGTGTCGTAGCCGTTGGGGAAGCCGATGACGGTGCAGACGGCGATCTTGCCGTCCACATACGCCGCCGCCTGCTTCACATAGCTGGCGGGAATGCACACGCTGGCGCAGCCGTACTTGATGCCGTCGTCGCAGATGGCCTTGATCTCATTCCAGGTGGCACCTTGTGCCAACAGCGTGTGGTCCACGCGGGAGAGGATATTCTTCAACTCTTCGTTCATTATCTTCGCTCCTTTTCGGGATTTTGCGGTCATATATGTATATTGTACCACACACCGCGCGAAATAGCAACCCGCGCGGCCCAACAGCGCCCACCTGCTGCCGTTCCGTAAAAAAGGACCCGCCTGCTGAAGTGCGCTCTTTTCTCATTTCTCGCCGACAGTCACGCTGCCGTCCTCGCCCAGCACGGCGGGCACGATGGTGCTCCGCGTGTTCC
>ERZ1673741.2272-NODE-2272-length-13924-cov-10.477612_pt1 | contig 13924 bp, 8 predicted proteins | sample MGYA00580209_ERZ1673741 | MGnify/ENA primary metagenome ERZ1673741 (study PRJEB41218, sample SAMN15661754) | gut metagenome | host: Homo sapiens | place: Canada: London | collected 2015-08-20/2019-03-30 | study: EMG produced TPA metagenomics assembly of... | reverse complement strand
GGCAAGAGCCAGCAGATTTACAGTCTGCCCCATTTGGCCACTCTGGTAACCACCCGAAGCTTTATTTCTCAAAAGCGATTGCAAAGTTAATGCTTTTGTTTCGATATAACGAACAAACTCCGTGTTTTAACTTTTGTTTAACACTTCTTGCGCTCCACGTCGCTTTATTTGATGTCGCTTATGTTGAATGGCGTCTCTTGGTAGACATAATAGTCTATCCAGTTGCTGTAAAACAGGTTGGCCGCCGAGCGCCATCTCACCTTGTAGCCTCGCTCCGGGTCGTCGTCGCGATAATAATGTTGCGGCAGCGCCACGTCGTCGCGTTTGCCGAGGTCACGGTGATACTCGTTGTCGAGCGTGTTGGGCGCGTATTCCAAGTGGCCGAGTATGTAGAAGTCGCGGCCATGGCGCGAGCTGACGATGCTGACGCCGGCCTCGGGCGACTTGGCTATGATGTTTAGCTCTGGCACCTTCTCTATGTCGGCTTGCCTCACCTCGGTATGGCGTGAGTGTGGCATATAGAACAAGTCGTCGAAACCGCGGAATATGGGCAGTTGCTCGTCAGACGGGTATGTCTTGAATATGCCAAACTTTTTCATCGGCAGTTGATACTTGGGTATGCCGTAGAAATGATACAGTGCGGCCATGGCGCCCCAGCAGAGGTAAAGCGTCGACTGCACGTTGTGGCGTGCCCAGTCCACAATCTGGTTAAACTCTTTCCAATAGTCCACGTTCTCGTAGGGGATGGTCTCAACGGGCGCGCCGGTGACAATCATCCCGTCAAACTTTTGTTTCATCAGCTCTTCCGAGTCGCGGTAGAACATCATCATGTGCTCCACGGGCGTGTTTTTCGACGTGTGGCTCTTGAGCTTCATGAAGTAGATCTCCATTTGCAGTGGCGTGTTAGACAGCAACCTTATGAGGTCGGTCTCCGTTGTCACTTTCATTGGCATGAGATTGAGAATCACGATGCGCAACGGGCGAATCTGCTGCGAGTGGGCGCGCGTCTCGTCCATCACGAAGATGTTCTCTTTTTTCAGGATGTCGATGGCCGGGAGCTTATCTGGAAGTCTTAAAGGCATTTCTTTTCTTTCTTTTCTTTATTCTAAAGCAAAATTACGAAAATAATGATAGAAAGGTGAAGAAATGGATGTAAAAAAAAAGAAGAGTTGTTTGGCCGACGCGACTTATCGTCATTGTCCGCAAACAACTCTTCTTGTGTCATCTTATATATAATATAATGTGTAAGCGTCGTTGGTTACCTTCTGCCGAACGATCCGCCACCGCCTCCGAATGAGCCACCAGAGTTGCCCCTGTTGCCAAAGGAACCGCCGCTGCGTCCGCCGAACGAGCTTGACGATGACGAGCGCGTTGGAGCCGAGAACGTGCGCGACGGACTGCTCTGCTGCGGCTTGAACGTCTCTCTTGGCGTGTCGTTGCGGCGGCCGAACGATCCGCCGCCGAACGAGCGTTCAGGCGTGCGGTTCACGGTTGAGCGGGTGCTGCTCTCGCGTGGCGTGCCAAACGAGCGGTTGCCGCCGCGCATCGGGCTGTCGGTGCCGCCTTGCTGTCTCATGTTGCCGAAGGTGCGGTTGCCGAATGAGCGGTTGTCGTTCGGGCGATTGCCGTTAGGCTTGAAGCCGCGTTGCGGTGCCTGTGCCCATGTGCGTTGTCCGTGGTGGTAGACAAACCCGGCGCCGTAGCGTCCGTTGTCCCAGTTGTGTCTCATTCCGCGGTGAGGGCCGCCGTCGCGCGGACCGTTCCAGCGGCGTCCGTGATACCATGAGCGTCCGCCGTTGTGCATCCATGAGTGGCCGCCACTGTATGTCCACACGAAGTTGGGGCATCCGAAGTAGAAGAAGTCGCGGTGTGGGTATCGGGCGTAGATGCCGAAGTGCCAGTAGCCGCCGTTCCAGTAGAGTGGGCGATAGAAGTAGGATGCGTCGACGTAGGCGCGATACTGCCAGTCGAGCAGAATGTAGCTCAGGTCGAGGTCCCTCTGCCTCCAGTAGGCACCGTAGAGGTCGTCGGCATTGTCGATACGCATCAGGTAGTCGAGGTTTATCTCGTATGCGGCCTCATATTGTTGGTCGGTGAGGTTGAGCTCGTATGCCATCTTGTCAGTCAGGAAGAGAGCCTGATTGCGAGCCTGCTCGTAGCTCATGGCTGATATGCTCAGCGTGAATGTGAGCAAGAGCGCGAATGCTGTAAATAACCTTTTCATAGCTATATCGTTTTAGAATTGCCGTTCATGTTGTTTTTCATGTTGCAAAGTTATGATATAGTTTTCATAGTCAGCGTGGCTTTTCCCTATGTCGTGAGGGGGAAACCCCTACAAGGCGTTTCTTTCGGAGTCTTGCCGTTCGGTTTGCGGGTTGTTAGCCCTGTGCCCGTCCGTTATCCGAATGTCGGTGCCGTCACTCTTGCGACACCGGTTCCTCACTCGTGGTTTCTGGCTTGCGGTCGCTGAAGGTCAGTTCGTCCTTGTCGTCCGCCTTGTCCACGACGATGGTGTCGCCCTCGCTTGTCTCCTCCGAGAGTATCATCTCGGCTATTCCGTCCTCGATGTAGGTCTGTATGGCGCGTTTCAGTGGTCTTGCGCCAAACTGTATGTCGTAGCCCTTTGTCGCCACAAACTCCTTGGCCTTGTCGGTGAGCGAGATGGTAAGTCCCAGTTCTGCCACGCGCTTGTGCAGTCCGGCGAGCTCAATGTCTATTATCCGCTTTATGGCGTCGAGGTCGAGCTGGTCGAAGGTGATTATCTCGTCGAGACGGTTCAGGAACTCAGGCGAGAACTGCTTGGCGAGGCTCTTCTGTATTATGGAGCGCGCGTATTGCTTGTCCTTGCTGTCCATGTTGGCGGCGTTGGTTATGCCCCCTGCGTTGAATCCCACGCCCCGGCTAAACTCCTTCAGCTGGCGCGTGCCGGCGTTGGAAGTCATTATTATCACCGTGTTGCGGAAGTCTACGAGTCGTCCGTTGCCGTCTGTCAGCCTGCCCTCGTCGAGCACCTGCAGCAAGAGGTTGAACACGTTGCCGTGGGCCTTCTCTATCTCGTCGAGCAGCACGATGGAGTAGGGGTGACGCCTCACCTGCTCGGTGAGCTGTCCGCCCTCGTCGTAGCCCACGTATCCTGGAGGCGCGCCCACGAGTCGCGACACGTTGAAGCTCTCGGTAAACTCGCTCATGTCCACGCGTATCAGCGCGTCTTTCGAGCCGAACATCTTCTCGGCGAGCCGCTTGGCGAGGTAAGTCTTGCCCACGCCCGTCGGGCCTAAGAACATGAACGCGCCTATCGGGTGGTTGGGGTCTTTCAGGCCCACGCGGTTGCGCTGTATGGCTTTCACCATCTTCTCTATGGCACCGTCTTGCCCTATCACTACCTTCTTCAGCTCCGCGCCCATGTTGCGCAGCCTCTTGCCTTCTGCCTCGGCCATGCGTTGCACGGGTATGCCCGTCATCATCGACACCACAGAGGCCACCTCGCTCTCCGTCACCGTTTGGCGGGTCTGCGCCTCGTCTTTCTGCCACTCTTGTTGCATGCGGCGCAGGTCTTGCTCCAGTTCGGTTTGCTTGTCGCGATAGCTGGCGGCGAGCTCAAAGTTCTGCGCGCCCACGGCTTCTTGCTTTTTCTGCTTCACGGCCTCTATCTCGTTCTCCTTGTCGGTAATCTCCTGCGGCACCTTGGCGTTTCTCAGGTGCACGCGCGAGCCCACCTCGTCGATTATGTCTATTGCCTTGTCGGGCATGAAGCGGTCGGTGATATACCTGTCGGCGAGCCTGACGGCCTCTTTCAGCGCGTCGTCGGTGTAGCTCACGTGGTGGTGCTCCTCGTAGCGCTCCTTGATGTTTGCGAGAATCTGCAAGGTCTCGTCCTTTGTCGTGGGCTCCACCATCACCTTCTGGAACCTGCGCTCCAGCGCGCCGTCTTTCTCTATCGACTTGCGGTATTCGTCCACCGTCGTGGCGCCGATACACTGTATGACGCCGCGCGCCAACGCCGGCTTCATGATGTTGGCCGCGTCCATGCTGCCCGGTGTGGATCCCGCTCCTATGATGGTGTGTATCTCGTCGATGAAGACGATGATGTTGGGGTTGCTTTCCAGTTCCTTGAGCAGGGCGCGAATGCGCTCCTCAAACTGTCCGCGGTATTTCGTGCCGGCCACGATGGCCGTCATGTCGAGGCTCACCACGCGCTTGCTGAAGAGCATGGGCGACGTCTTGTGGCCGGCTATGAGCTGTGCCAGGCCCTCCACTATCGCGCTCTTTCCCACGCCGGGCTCTCCTATGAGTATGGGGTTGTTTTTCTTCCTGCGCCCCAAGATTTCCACCACGCGCTGTATCTCTTTCTCCCTTCCCACCACGGGGTCGAGCTTGCCTTCCGCCGCCGCCTTGGTGAGGTCTACCGAGAAGTTGTCTATCACGGGGGTCTTGCCGTTGCCTTGCGGTTGCGTTGCCGTGGCTTGCTGCCTTGCGTTGTCGTTGCCTTGCTTTGACGATGGGTTGTCCTCGTCGGCATCGTCCATGTCCTCGTCGGGCAGGCCGATGCCGTCTTTCGTAGCGGGCTTGCTTAGCAGTCTGAGGGCCGTCTCATAGTCGAGGTAGTTCTTTTCGAGCACTTCCTTGGCCGCGTTGTCGGCATGGTCGTGCAGCATGGCGAGCAACAGGTGTTGCACGTCTACCAATTGCGTATGTTGCAGGCGGGCCTCCAGCACGGCAAGCCTCAAGATGTTGCTTGCCTGGTTGTTGAGCGCGAGTTCGCTGGTGTCCACGGGCTCTGCTATCTCGTCTTCGCGCACCTTTTCCTCAAGCTCCTCCTTAATGGTCTGGCTGTTGATGTTCAGTTGCCTGAACAAGTCGGCCACGGGAGAGGTCTTCTCCCTCAGGATGCCGAGCAAGAGATGCTCTGGTCCCACGTAACTGCTGGCCAGGCGTGTCGCCTCTTCCCTGCTGAAGGCAAGAATCTCTGATACCTTTGGTGAAAACTGACTGGTCATATATGAAGTCTTCCTTTTTTTGATTAATCGATGCAAAATTACACTATTTATTTAATAAGTTGCAAGTATTGTGCCAAAAATCATCGCAACCTTTTATTATGCGCAAAAAACACGCGAAACAGCGTACCACCCGTCCGCGTCATGCAAAGCGTCAGCAAGATAAAATGTAAAATATTATTGCCAAAATTTAACACTTGGAAACGGGTGCTTTTAGAGCGGGAAAACGGGTCCCGGCAGCACCGTCGGCGGCTTTTTGACCACATTTTTTTGCGATAGTAGCCAAATGGCGTCGCCGTTACGGTGTAATCGCGATGCCATTTCACCGTAACGGCGACGCGATTGCACCGTAACGGCATCGCGATTGCACTGTAACGGCGACGCTAAATCAGCTAAAAAGCAACGTCTAAAAACCGAAAAATGCGCAACGTATTGATAGTCAACGACTTATCAAAATGGCCCATAATCGCGAAATTTCGAGCCAAGCGACTGCTTGGTCGAAAAAAAACGATTCTCAGACGACCATTTGTAAAATATTATCATAATGCAGGGGCCGGCACAAGACCGGGCCGCCGCTATCTCGCCGTGGTCACGAGCCTTGACGGCAGGCTCTCGGCGTTGCAGCCTTTCCTCACGGCCGTAACGAAATACGTTGCGACGCACTTTGCCGTGGCGTGGGTGTCGTAGACCACGGCCTCCAGCTCCGCCTTCTCGCCGTCGGCCCTGTACACGGCATAATAGCAGCCGTCCACAGCGGCCCAGCTCAGTTCCCTTCCCGAAGCCGTGAGCCGTCCTGGCGCCTCTGGCTTTATTTCGTCGCCCTGTCCGAGATACGGCGCCAGGGTGAGACGCGGGAAACGCGATGCTATCACGCCGTTGATGTTCACGGGGTTGTTCATCAGCCAATAGGCACTGTAGAGGGCTGCGCCCGACACCTTGCCGTCGGCGCGTGCCGCGTCTATCTGCCGTGCCAAGTCGTCTGCCGTGCGGTAGACGTTGCTCTTCGCCTTCTCGCCAAACCGGTAGAGCGCGTAGCCGATGAGCAGCTTCGTCTTCGACGTGGCGTTCTCGGAGAACCACTTCAGGCGAGGCAGGAACCATCGCTCCGTGCTCCAGTAGAGTTGCGGTATGATGACGTCGCACCATCCCCGCGCCGACCACAGGGCTATGTCGGCATACATGGTGTTGTAGTTGTTCTCATAGTTGCCTTGCGGCGATATTGAGAACACGGCGCTTGGCCTGATGGCCTTTATGGTGTCGTGGGTGGCCACGATGAGCGAGTCGACCATGGCGCGTCGAAAGTCGGCTATCGAGGCGAAGCCCTTGCCGTAGCGTTTGTATTCGGCCTCGTCTCTCATCTTCTCGCCCTTTTGCAAGGCGGGGTAGAAATAGTCGTCGAGGTGTATGCCGTCCACGTCGTAGTGTCGCAGCAGGTCGGCCACGATGGAGCTGACCCTTTGCCGGGTCTCGGGCATGGCGGGGTTGTAGACCCTCACCATGCGGTAGTCTTTCACGAGGTGTCGCGGTATTCTCGCGTCCAGCTTGCCGAACTTGTCGCCCCGCCGCTGCTTCTGGTCCACGCGGTAAGGGTTTATCCACGCGTGAAACGACATGCCGCGGCGGTGGGTCTCGTCGATGACCCATCTCAGCACGTCGTAGTCAGGGGCCTTGCCACGATACCCCGTCACGTATTGGCTCCACGGCTCATAGGGCGAGTCGTAGAACGCGTCGGCCTTGGGGCGCACCTGGAAAAACACCGTGTTGACGTTGAGCCGTTGCAGCGTGTCGAGCATCTGCGTGTACCAGGCCTTCTGCGAAGCCTCGGTGAAGCGGCGGCGAGGCCAGTCGATGCCGCCTATCGTGGCCACCCACACGGCGCGCGCCTCCTTGCCGGGCATGACGAAGCGGGGCGGCTTGGCGGTGGAGTCCTGCGAGAGGGCGGTGTCGTGCTTGTTGTTCTTCTTGTTGCTTATGTTGTTCTTGGCAGTGCCGCACGAGGCCATCAAGATGATTGCCGTGGCGAGCGTCAGACCAAGGATGACGCGGTCTTTTCTCATTATTATATATATGAACCCGTTGGGAATTGAATTCTGTTGACGAATTACAAATTTCGTCATAATACTTGACATACGCAAGCAATTCCCTGAAAATCTTGCGGATTTATTCCTCTGCCATGCTCCTGCGGTATTCGGCGGGAGTCATGCCAAACTTCTTGGAGAACAGGCGATAGAAGGTTTGGCGGATGGGAACGCCACACTCGTTGGCGATGGCTTCGATGGTGTAGTTCGACTTGTCCTTCAGCAACTTGGCGGCATGCTCCATGCGCAGGTTGTTGATGAAGTTGGTGAACGACTGGTCGGAGAACCTTGCAAACATTTCGTTGAAATGGCTGGTGGAAATGCCCATCTCCTTCGCCACATCCGAGCGCTCCAACTTAGGTTGAAGGAACAGGCCCTTGTCGATAACCGTTTTCTCTATCCTCAGGAACTCGTCGTACTGCTGTTGCTTGTCGTCGTTGGCCTCGAGGGTCTTGCTATTGTTTTTCGCGTTGTTGGCTTCGTCGGCCGCCAAGTGGTCCATGAGCTGCTTCTTGTATAGCAGCAGTTCGTTGACGAGCGTGGTGGCCGCTTGGTTCTTGGCCTTCAGCTTCTTGTTGATGCGGAGGCCGTTAATTATCAGGCCGATGCAAATCGCGAGCAGGGCGCCAATGATAATGTCGGCGATGTGGTTGATTCTCAGAAGGGTGTCTTGTCGCTCAATGTATTTCTTAAGCATCTTCTTGCCCAGCTGCTCCGACACCCTGAGCGCGTTTTGGGCCTTGATGCGCCTGTCGAGCGAGTCGTTGAGGTCGTAGGCGCGTATGCCCGTCTCCAAGCTTTCCTTGTAGCGGCCCATCGCCTGCAATGTCTTGGCTTTGTTGGCCAAGATGTTATGGATATAGTTGTAGTCGATGGTGTCCTTGCCGCTACGGGTCCACACGCTTTCCATCTCGTTCACTTTGCTCAGGGCCTCGTTGTAATGCTTGGTCTGCATGAGGTAGGGCACGACAAACGTGGCGCCCTCGGGCGTGTTGGCGGCGCGCGTCACGATGAGCTTGTCGTAGAGGGCGCTGCCCTCGGCGTGGTTGCCCGTCTCCTCGTAGCCGATGGCGTAGATGGAGTAAAAGGTGGCGTTGGCCAGGTCGTTAACGCCGCTGATGTCCTCTGGCAGGGTGTTCAGCTTATTCAGCGTGCCCTCATATTCGGTCTTCATCTGGAAGAGTTCCTTGTATTGTTTCATCTCCAGGTAGGTGTTGGCCTTCAGCGCGTTGCTGGTGGTCAGCGCGTAATAGAGGTTCCAATTGGGCGACTTCTTCACTTCGTCCTTGAAGATGATGATGCTTCGGTCGTAGCAGTTGATGGCATGGCCCACATTGCCTATCTCGCTGTGACACTGGCCCATCGTGGTGAGCACCTTGCCCACGAGCTCGCGGTTGTCGTATTTGTAGCCGGTAGTGATGGCGCGGTCGGCCATGTTGAGGCACTTGGCGTAGTTGCCACAGTTGTAATACTCCAGCGCGGCCAGGTACAGCAGGCTCATCAGCTGCTCAGGGCGGTTGTTGATGTCCGAGTCGTTGAGCGCGGCCTCGGCGTAAAAAGTGGCTTTCTTGTAGTCGAGCATAGAGTTGTAATACACCGTGCTCCTGAGGATGTTGATGTCGAGGGGCGACATCAACTTATGTTCTTCGGCGTGCTGCAACATCTGCAACGCCTTCTTAGGCTGTGTGACGCTGATTTTCTTAACGTATTCGTATGAATAGCGTTTGTCGGTATTCGTCTGTGTGGCTCTCGGCGATGCGTACTTGCTCGTGCAAGCGACCATGACCGATAGTAAGGCCATGAGAAAGAGAGCGATCTTAATAGGTTGTTTCATAAGCGACTCCTTATTAGGCTGTGCCTACCGCATGGGTGCGGCTACTGCCATTTCATAGTAGTGATGCAAACGAATTTCTTGATTTCCTAATTTTCCCACAGTCCGTATGCTAACTGTCTGTTTGCAAAGATAGCGCATTTTTGTAACAAAACAAGGGATGTGACACCTTTTTTTTCATCGAAAATGTTACAAAAACGATGATTCCATGCCTATTGTCTCATTTATAGGAAATGTTACAAAAGGTGGATTTCTTGCGACGTCAGCCCTGTAATGGGCTGTGTTTAAGTGGGTTCCGTCTTTTGAGGTTTGTAACATTTTCGCATGGGGCCTCCCTGGGCGATCTTTGCGGCGTCTCATTTTCTCTTTTGTGGGAATGAACCTGTAGCATTGTGAAATGCTACAAAAGCGCGACTTTCAAATGTTACAATGTAACACCCCGGATGTTACATATATGAAAGAAATTGTAAGGTTTTTGATGATTTTTTACACTATCTTTGTAACTATAAAATTTGGGGAGGCGCGCGGCGACCAAACCGTGAAGCCATAACCGAAACGCCTCATAGCCGTAAAACGGAAAACAAGGCGTAGATGAAATGCAAAGGTCGACACCTATTATATAATGTTTAACCTCTTGATCAGTTGGTCGAGGCTGCGCTCAAGAGCAATATTCGATTGCTATATGAAAAAGTTAAAATTGTTGATTTCAAGTTGCCGTGGCATAATCAGATGCGCCGCAACTGCAGTTCTGTTGACGGTGGGAATGGCGGCAGCCGCCCAGACAGTCAGCATCAGCCCGAAGACGGGTAATGTCATTTCGGTTGCAAGTTATGAAGACGAATCGCGTCTTGATAAGTTTGGTGGAGTTTGGGTCCACAACCAGTTGCCCATGACGCTTGTTACCTCGGACAAGAGTGATTTGATGGAAAGCGGTATGATGAAGGAGCATGCCAACAATGTTGCCGTAGTTGATGGTTGCTTGGTGTTTGCGTCAGGTCAACCTGCTTCGATCGTTAACCACATGTCCTTGTCGTTGCCCAAGGGTTATCGCTTCACGGGCTATAAGATAGTTATGGATTATGAAAAGGATAGTGATGTTCCTAGTACGTTTAAGGAAATGGACGGTACTTTCAAAAATCTTAAAGGGAGTAGTGTTACAGTCTCACGTGGCGATAAAGGAAAAATCTTGCAGCGTACTTCCCTGAACAACACTGATATGGGTAACATCCTTTATTTCTATCAGGAACACAAAGATGGTTGGGCACGCGTGAAGGTAACGTCTTTCGTTGTTACCTTCGAGTGTACCGATAAGTTCAACGAGTCGCTTCACGCTGGCGTGACAAAGCTTGATAATCCGGTTAGTTGCATAGCATTGCCGTTCCAAACCCACCGTACGGACCTGGGTAAGATTGACGAAACAACAAAAGAAGGATACACCTCTTATAAGTACGATTACAAAAACGTAAAAGACCTTTCGGCAGACTTCCTGTTGTACGATCAGGCAGGTGTCGTTGGTGGAACGGCCGTAGCTGGTACGGTAGGCGATGGCGCTATTTCTTCCGTTTATTATAACGGACAACTTACCTTCGTAGGTCTGAAGAACAACACCTATTGGTTGGAGACGCCAACCGATGCGATCACGCAAAATGGCAAACGCACTCCTGTGGGGTATCGCATCGTGGGAGCGCGCTTGTTGTATGCAAACAATGCCCATAGCATAGGTTTCCAAAAAGGCGATGATATCTACATCACGGATGGTAATGGCAAATATATGAACTCATCATTGGAGTTCACCGAAACTAAGGTTGAGTGGACTTACGGTGCAGACGGCAAGGTGTCGACGAAGAGCGGAAAGAAAACGTATTACCTGCGTCATTACACGGGTTCTTTTTTGTTTCCAACGGTTTCTTTGCGTACAACAACGAAAGCCGACCAAGCTTCTGTTTATAACACCAAGGGTTTGAACCTCTTCTATGGAAGCGTTGAAAATGCTTACATCATTTCGTATGATGCCTCAGGCAATGCGGTGTATGATAAAGATCCTAAGAACAATGCGGTGGTGGTCAATGCGAATCCTACAGAAACCTCAACCACGGGATTCACCATCAAGCTGTATGACAAGACCGGTGAGACTGCACAACAAGCACAAGTGAACGCTAACAATGTGGAGGGCGACCTCGTCTTAGAGAAGATAAACAACGACGCCATCAAACTGCAGATCGAGGGTCTGGAGGAAGGACAGGAGGCTTTCGTGTGCTTCCAGGTGCAGCTCGAGGCGCTCAATCCTTACATCGACAAGATGGACATTACATGCACACAGCCCTCGGGTGAGCAGGCACTGAAGAAACAGTATCTTGCCGACGACTTCACCATTGGCACTGATGGTAAGGTGGACTTCGGTGTGCCGTCTAACTTTGGCACAACAGGTCTGAGGTTTGCGTTCGACGGATTGCACTCCAAGAGCGCCGACGAGACCTATCCTGGTGGACAGGTGGGTGAATATTCGCGCTATCATTTCGTAAAGTCCGAATATTACAACCTTATTGATGAGAACCTTCAGGACCATCGCAGCGAGGCCGCCGATTACGATTGTGCCAAGAAGATCCGAGTGGATGTGGCAGGCGACAAGGCTTTCAGGTGCAACAACTCCGACTTGTTCAAGGCAGGCACAACAGGTTCGGAGACCTTCTATTATGAGGAGTACCGTTACACGAACACCGCATACAACACCCAGGGCGGACAGTGGAATAAGATGGTTGTCAACAGTGGCGCCGACTATGTGAAGCGTTACATCGTGGTTTGCGACGAGACGCGTTACAACATCGCACCCACCACCACACCGCGCCATGCCATCTACGCCTACTATTCAACCGACCTCAAGTTGACCACCGTCGACTACACGCCTGAAATCACTTACACCAAGGTCTACGACGACGCGGTCATTCCTACAGGTCCCGACAAGAACTATTACGTGGGCGCTACCCTCCGACTGAGGGATAAGGCAGGTTCATTGCTCCCCGAGGGAACGGGTTATGCTTTCACCAAGCAGATTATCGACCAGATCAACGCCGACATCGCAGCGCATAAGGACAACGCACCGGTCGACGCCAACCATATCCTCTACTTCGACGCCAGCAAGGTCAACTCATTGCTCTTCAGTAGCAACAATGAGGCGTGGGGTCAGCTTGAGGACCTGAAGCTTGATCTCGGTAAGAACGCACTGATCTTCTTGCCTACGGGTGTTACCGACAACCATGACAACGTGGCCACGAAGTCGCTCTCTGGCGACGACTTCATCGCTGAGAACAACATCGTGCTCGAGGACCAGTGGCCCTTCTTCTCACCCTACGACATCCGTATCAACGCAGCCAACGAGGTGAGCTACAAGCGATTCGTGGCGAATAACAACGACACGAAGCAGTGGGTGTCAATCGTGCTGCCGTTCACCGTGGCTGTCAACACCGAGGGTCAGTACATCAATGATGACGACAAGTGCGACTTCACCTTCTTCAAGATGAACACCACCAATGCCTTCAGCAAGCCTAACCCAAGCGGGATCTTCACCGATATCGACGCCCACTTCTCACCCTGCACGGGAGTGTCGACAACCCAACCGAACGACGCCTACATTGTGCGCATCGACAGGGCTGAGATGACGGAGAAGGAAGCGAAGCTGATGTTTATCCTGCGTCAGCGGGGTTCTACCATCGTGAAGACGCCAATGAGTCGTACCATCAAGGGGACGGCCTCTTCAGGAACTATCGATGGCCAGAACGTGGTTCTCACACCGCAGGCCACCTTCTCTGGTGCCGAGGTCGACAAGACGAAGGGTATCTTCTACTTCAACAAGGATAAGTTTGTGTCATCATTGGCACTCGATATGTCCAACACGGTCAAGGTGCTGCCGTTCCGCTCTTACTATGATTGCACGGGCACGAGCATGGGAAAACGCAACATCCGTTACATCAACATCTCGCTCGAGCCTAACAATACCCCGACCGACATCCAAGAGGTGACAAGCAAGGCCACTAACGCGGGATTCGTGTTCTCTTCTCAGGCAGGACAACTCACCGTCAAGGCTACCAAGGATCTGCGCGTCAATGTGCGCAACGTCAGCGGTCAGACCATCGACGTGAAGGCCCTCAAGGCTGGCGAGTCCCACTCAGTGAAGCTGCCAAGCGGCATCTATGTGGTGAATGGAACAAAGGTGATGGTTCGATAACAACGAACCGGTAACCTGATTACTAACGATTTAACACTGAGCATTATGAAAATGAAGAAATATATTAGCCCCACCACAGAAGTGGTGAATGTGCAGGCGAGGTGCTCCATGTTGTCTGGATCTGATCGTCCTACCGATTGGGCTGATGCTAAGCCCTACAACCCAAGCCACAACCTGTGGGCAGATGAGGAGGAGTACAGTGCGCCTCAAGAGAAGAGCACCAACTGGGCCGGATACCAAAAAGACATGAGTCTGTGGTAATCGCTTCGCTTCAACCCATTTTGGTTTCATGACCGATTTGGGTTGAATAGGCCAAAATCATATAGCAACATTTGATCGATGCACTCCCAAACTGCGAGAGTCATTGGTTTTGCAATCCCCAAGCAACGAGAAGAGTAGCCTTAATTAGTTTCTGATGATATGCGCCTTCCCCATCGATAATAAGATAGGGGAGGGCGCTTTGGTTTTTCTCCTTTTCGCCCTTCCCGTTCCCTTTGGGCGCATATTTGCGCCCACCCGTCTATAACAGTCTATCCCTGTCTATAATTGTCTATCCTGTCTATAAAGTCCATCCCGTCTATAAAGTCCATCCCGTCTATAAATGTCTATCCCGTCTATAATAGTCTATCCCCATCTATAAATGTCTATCCCCATCTATAAATGTCTATCCCGTCTATAAAATCTATCCCCGTCTATCCCGTCTAAAAAGCCGCCCATTCCCTTGATTTACGTCAATTATCCATGATTTTTGAAAAATAATCGCTAAAACATTTGGAGGGTATCGCAAAAGTCCATACCT
>ERZ1673741.2268-NODE-2268-length-13936-cov-8.610907_pt1 | contig 13936 bp, 12 predicted proteins | sample MGYA00580209_ERZ1673741 | MGnify/ENA primary metagenome ERZ1673741 (study PRJEB41218, sample SAMN15661754) | gut metagenome | host: Homo sapiens | place: Canada: London | collected 2015-08-20/2019-03-30 | study: EMG produced TPA metagenomics assembly of... | reverse complement strand
ACTACTTGCTTTCTCTCGACCGTCGTTATACCAAGACTGAGAGCGAGATTTTCCGGTGAATGCGGTGAATGTGCTTTATTGCTCGTGGCGCCACATAAAGTGATGGATAGAACATACTGAGAAGATCGCCGCTCAGAAACAACTGAGGATCACGAGTTGCATATTTTGAATGAAGTAACTCGTGACCCTCTTCATATGTCAATCAGATGCCTTCCCCCAGACATCTCCCCAGTCGCCCGTGAGAGCGCCCTTGGCATAATCCACGACCCGGTTTTCGAAAAAGTTGGTGTGCGACACGCCCAGCATGGCGTCCACCCAGGGGAGCGGATTCTTCGCAGAATGGAAGATCCCCTTCATGCCGAGCCCCATGAGACGGCGGTCGGCGATGTAGCGGATGTAGCTGCGGACGTCCTCGCGCGTGAGGCGCTTCATTTCGGAGACGCCGAATGCGAGGTCGATGAACTTGTCTTCGAGATCGACCATCGTTTCCGCGATGCTGTAAATCTTGGCCTTGAGCCTGTCGGTCCAGAGCTCGGGATTCTCCTTGATGTACTCGCGGAAGATCTTCGTCATGGATTCAGTATGAAGGGTTTCGTCCGCGATCGACCAGGCGATGATCTGCCCCATGCCCTTCATGGTGCCGTTTCTCGTGAAGTTGAGAAGCATCACGAAGCTCGAGAAGAGCTGCATGCCTTCGGTAAAAGCCGAGAAGGCGGCAATCTGGGCAGCCAGGTCCTGGTCGTCCTGCTCGACCTCATTGAAGAAGTCGTGCTTGTCGGCCATGGCTTCATACTGAAGGAACTCGTTGTAGATCGATTCCGGGAGTCCGAGCGTTTCAATGAGATGCGAATAGGCGGCGATGTGCACGGCTTCGCGGGCCGCAAAGCTCGAGAGCATCATGCGGACTTCAGGCTGGCGGAATTTCGGCAGATACGTGTTGACGTAGGCGCCCGAAACGTCGATGTCGCCCTGCGTGAAGAAGCGCAGGATCTTCGTGAGAAAGTCCTTTTCGCTTTCAGTGAGCTTCTGCTGATAGTCCTTCACGTCCTCGATCATCGGGACTTCCGTCCAGAGCCAGTGCATCTGCTCGGACTGCATGAAGGCTTCATAGGCCCACGGGTACTGAAAGGGCTTGTAGTAGTTGCGGCCTTCGAGAAGGCCGCCGGCGCTTTTCTGTTCTTCGGTCATTTGAATTCGGCTTCCACAAAAGTTTGGCGGCTTCTCATCCTTCGCAGGCGAGGCATTCGGAATTGTTGGCAACGGCGCGCATGTCGACTTCGTCCTCAATGCGGCGGCGCTCGGCCCTGACACCGATGCGGTCGGCCTTGCGGAGCTTGTCCGAGCGGTTGTAGTAGAGGGACTTCAGGCCCTTCTTCCAGGCGAGGAAGTGGCAGGCGTGGAGATAGGCAATCGAAACGTCGGGCGGGAAAAAGAGATTCACGCTCTGACCCTGATCGATGAACTGCTGACGGTCGGCCGCAAGGTCGATGATCCAGCGCTGATCGATTTCAATGGCGGTCTTGAAGACGTCCCGCACTTCCTGAGGAATGTCCTCGCGGTGTTGAATGGAGCCGTCGTGGGCAATGATGTCCGCCCAGACGTCGTCGTTGTCGAGACCGAGTTCCGCGAGCTTCTGCTTCAGGAACCGGTTCTTCATGATGTAGGCGCCCGAGATCGTGTCCTGACGATAGATGTTCGCCCGGTAGGGCTCGATCGAAGGCGACGTTCCGCCCATGATGAGGGAGGACGAGGCGTTGGGCGCCACCGACATCCAGTGCGAGAAGCGGCGCTCGACGCCTGAATCCGCTGCATCCGGACAGGCTCCGCGGGCCTTGCAGAGGATTTCGTCCGCTTTTTTGCAGCCTTCGCGGATAAGGCGGAAGATCCTCATGTTGATCGACTTGGCGAGCGCGGATTCAAAGGGAATCCCGTGCTTCTGGAGATAGGCATGGAAGCCCATTGCGCCGAGACCCACGGAGCGCTCGCGCATGGCGGAATACTTCGCGCGCGCGATCGGATCGGGCGCGTGATCGATGAAGTACTGAAGAACGTTGTCGAGGAACTCCATCGCATCCGTGATGAACTGCGGGTCATCCTTCCACTCATCGAAGTATTCGAGATTGAGGGATGAGAGGCAGCAGACGGCTGTGCGGTCGCGCGAGGTCGGAAGGAAAATTTCCGTGCAGAGGTTGGAGCCGTGAATGCGCAGCCCCTTGTCCTTCAGCCACGAGGGGAGCGCGCGGTTGGCGGTGTCCGTAAAGACAAGGTAGGGCTCGCCCGTATGCATGCGCATTTCCAGAATGCGCTGCCAGATTTCGCGCGCGGAGACGCGGTCGACGACCTCGCCAGTAGTCGGGTGCCGAAGCTCCCACGTGTCGTCCGCATTCGCGTCGCGCATCGAGGCCTCGATCTTCTCCATGAAGGCGTCGGGAATGTTGACGCCGTGATGGAGGTTCAGGGCCTTCATGTTCTGGTCGCCCGTGGGCTTGCGCATCTCGATGAACTGAATGATGTCGGGGTGGCTCACGTCGAGGAAGGCCGCATAGGAGCCGCGGCGCGTGGAGCCCTGGCGATAGGCAAGGCACGCAGCGTCGTAGACCTTGAGGTGCGGGAGAACGCCCACAGACTTTTCATCGGCGCTTCTGATGCGCACGTGGATACCGACGCCGCCCCCGAGCATCGAGAGCCAGTTCACTTCGGAGAGCGTGTCGACGAGCCCTTCGGCGCTGTCTTCCATGTAGGTGAGGAAGCACGAGATCGGAAGCCCGCGCTTTCCGCGGCCGAAGGAGAGAATCGGCGTCGAGAAGGAGAGCCAGTGGCGGCTCGCATAGTCGTAAATCCTCTGTGCGTGTTCCGGGTTGCTCGCAAAATGTTCCGCCACGAAGGCAAAGCGTTCCTGGGGACTCTTTTCATCAGGGCGCATGTAGCTTTCGCGCAGGCGCATCAGTCCGAGTTCATCAAAGAGCGCGTCCCGGCTCGTATCAATATTTACTGACATCTTGTTTTTATTCGAAAAAGCGCGCGAACCCATGGCTGGGAATCGCACTGAAAGAAACGATACCACAATATCTAGCGCAAACAAATCGCGCCATCTACCAGTAGTTGCGGTCCTTCCGATTGAATTCTGAAGTGCACGGATGATACCGAACCCGGTGCCGTGCGCGGATCACCCGAAAGCCTGATTCCCCCAAAAAACCGTCAGTTCGAGGATGTAATGAAATGTGTCGTCGGCTGGCGGCCTGGGTAGATCGATACAGATCTCGCCCGAAAGGCAGAAGAGATTTTTCGTGCGTTCGGGTAGAGTTTAGGGACATTTGATTGAAGCCCGCGATGCCGACTCGATACGAACGGCGCGCGAAGCCAACCCAAGGAGAAAACATGTCTGATTTCGTCACGGTCAACCTTGATACCATCCCCGATCTTCTCAAGTCCGAAAAGCCCGTTCTGCTCACGATCGGCGCCCCCTGGTGCATCGACTGCCGCCGCGCGCAGCCCTTCCTCATGGCGCTTGCGAAGCAGTATTCCGACCGCATGGTGTTTGCGGGCGCCAATGTTGATGAATGCCCAGGCATTCGCGAAACCTACGACGTGAAGCACATTCCGACGATGATCATCTTCAAGGGCGGCAAGCCCCAGGAAAACCGACTCGTTGAAGTGAAGACCCCGGGCGAGCTCAAGGCCTTTATTGAGGAAGGTCTGAAGGATTAATAGAATCGGGCTTTCTCGCGGGAAGAATGATCCGCAGAAAAGCTTTATGCTTCCCAACTCCAAGGCGTCCCCTCGCAAAGAGGCGGGCGCCTTTCTCATGATTGTTTTCCTGTCGCCGCCATGCTTTCCAAAGGCCTCACCACCATCGGTCTTCTCATCGTCTCGAACGTCTTCATGACGCTTGCCTGGTACCTGCACCTCAAGCTCCAGAACATGAAGCTCATCACGCTCTGGCCCGTCTGGGCGGTCGTCCTCTTCTCGTGGAGCATTGCGCTTTTTGAATATTCCTTTCAGGTGCCGGCCAACCGTCTCGGCTTTGAAGGCAACGGCGGTCCGTTCTCGCTTCTTGAACTCAAGGTCATTCAGGAAGTGATCACGCTCACGATCTTCATCCTCTTCTCAATGGCGGCTTTCGGCACGAAGCTCGCCTGGAACCATATTGCGGCCTTCATCTGTCTTGTTTTGGCTGTGTGGTTTGCCTTCCAGAAATGATGCATTGATGCTTCTGTCCAGGAGGTGGGGTAGTAATCTTTCCTGAAACCCAATGAAATTCCAAAAAAAGAAAAAAAGCCGTTCCCTTGCTTCCTTGCGACACGTGAAGACGGATGGGTTCTGCATGATGGTGGCGTCACCAACCATCCGCACCAGACACCATGTACTTCGCGAAGCAGACAGACGGCAAAAGCAGGCTCTTTTATGAAAAGACCAATGCAGGAAAACGAAATAGTGCGATCGCCTGCATGCGCTTTGAGAACGGAGAACCTTTTTTCGATCTCAGGCATCTTGACGGCACAGAGGCCGATGAAGCGGCGCTTCAAAAACGCTTTCAGGGTCTCCACGAAAGCATTCAGCGAAAGATCACAGGAATAGCGATCTATTGCGAGGGGCAGACAGAAGAGAAATATCTTACGGAAATCGTGAGTGCTCTCGAGATCAGCAAACGTGTTTCAATCTATTCTCCGGGATGAGGTGATCCGGGAGTGCACATCGAAAGCATCGCAAAGAAGATGCTCTGGGATAAAACCCTCGGAAAAGATCCGTTCAGAGAGTATTGGATGGTCTTTGACCGAGACGGACATTGCCATTTCCTTTCATCATACGTAATAAAATCACACTTTCCGAATATTCATCTTGCATTTACAAATACATGTTTTGAATACTCGGTTGCAATGCAGCATCCTGAATTTGACGGAAGGATTCCTCTTATTGAATAGCGCGTGCTCGAATAGAAGAAAACCGTTGAGTTATTAGGGACCGACAGAAAGCGTGACGTCATCGAGAGGATCTATGAGCTTTGCGCCTCTCCTGATGACGATTTGTCTTTTGCGAAAAAGCTTTTCCCCGGATACGAAAAAATGCAGACGGCTATCTGCGTTTTCGGCAGCCACACCGAACAGGCATGCGAGCGCATGCGCGCCTTGCCTCCGCCTCAGGAAGGTCTGGGATCGGACCTGCCTCTGCTCCTTGACCGGCTCTTCCTCATGAGCGGACTCACGAGAAAGGACGCATTGGAGCGTCTCGCAAAAAGCACTGCCGTACCTGAACTGCCAAAAGAGCCCCTCAGCCTCCTGGAGGCAATCCCCAGGCAATACGGTGAAAAGGAATTTGCCGCTGACTGTCATGCTCTGCTGCCGCTGATTAATGTATTCAGAAAAGAGAGAACTGTCGTTGAAGCTAAGACTTTGCAAAAAAAGCTTCAAAGAATTCTTGAATACATCCAGGAGAGCATTAAGGATGAAAATCCAATAGATATTCATATGCCGCATCCGGATTCTACTAAGCGAGCACGGCTTCTCTTGAGAGAGAGCGTAAACAAGATTTCAGCTACTTTTTTCAATTCAATGTATGCACTGGCCAAATAATTGATCTTTCTAAAACTTTTGCAAAGAACCCCAATCGGAAGTTCAAAATAAAGACCAGACTGAGAGTCAGTGAGTACCTGAAGGCATGCATCATATGGCTCGATCGCTTCATCTGCGACGCTTTAGAGGAATCCATGGCTGATCTGCCTATACTGCAATAATTCCTGTTTGGAGGACTGCACCGTTGACCGACATCGACACGCTCTACATCGCCGAAAAGCCGAGCCTCGCGCGCGCGATCGCCGAGGGAATCGGCGTTGAAAGAAGGGAGAAGTCCTTCATCATCTGCCGCAGCGGGACGGTCGTCACCTGGTGCTTCGGACATCTTCTCGAGCAGGCAGAACCCGACGTTTATCTTCCTGATAGCGTTCCGACCCTCAAAAGCGGTCGAAAGCCCTGGCGCATGGAGGATCTCCCGATCTTCCCGCAAGCGTGGCAGATGGTGAGAAAAACCGACGGCGGCGCGAAGGCTCAGCTTGCCGCCATCGGGAAGCTTCTCAAGTCAACAAGGCGGCGCGTCGTCAACGCGGGCGACCCGGACCGCGAGGGGCAGCTGCTTGTGGACGAGGTGCTTGAGCACTTCAGGTGCAGCAAGCCCGTTGACCGCTTCTGGGCGTCGGCGATTGATCCGGAATCGATCCGAAAGGCACTTTCACAGCTCAAGCCTAACCGCAATTTCGTCGGCATGCGCGATGCTGCGCGCGGCAGGAGCCGCGCGGACTGGCTTCTCGGCATGAATCTCTCGCGCTTTTATACGCTGCGCGAGGAGGCGAAGGGCGCGAGGAATCTGATCGTCGTCGGGCGCGTGCAGACGCCGACCCTGACGCTTGTCGCCCAGCGCGACTACGCCGTGAGAAACTTCAAGCCCGTGCCGTACCTCAATATCCTTGCCTCATGCTTCGGCGGCGGGAAGGATTTCCAGGCGAAATGGAAGCCCGGGGAGAATCAGACGGGTCTCGACGAGGAAGGACGCCTCATTGACCTCGAATTCGGGAAGAAGCTCGTCGTGCAGCTTCAGAGCTGCCGTGAAGGCGAGGTGATTTCTGCCGAAACGAAACTGAAGCGCCAGGCGCAGCCCAGATGCTTTTCGCTCGCGGATATTCAGCAGGCCGGTTCCAAAGCCTTCGGATTCACGGCGGAAAAGACCCTCAGCCTCTGTCAGTCGCTCTACGAAAAGCATAAGTGCATTTCATACCCGCGTACGGACTGCCAGTTTCTTCCCGTGAGTCAGCATGCGGATGCGCCGAAGGTCATTGCCGCGATTGCGAAGACGATCCCCGGAGCCGAAGGCATCTGCGGGAAGGCTGATCCCGCGATCAAGTCTCCCGTCTGGAACGACGGCAAGGTGACGGCGCATCACGGCATCATTCCGACGGGGCTTGCCGCCGACTGGTCGAGGCTCTCCGTCGACGAACAGAAGCTCTACGGACTCATCGCCAAGCGCTATCTCGCGCAGTTCTTCCCGGCTTATGAATATGAGTCGACGAAGATTCTTCTGCGTATCGGCGGTGAAACCTTTGAAGCGACGGGGAACATTCCGAAGAGAGAAGGCTGGAAGGTGCTTTACAAAAAGCAGATCGAGGCCGAGCGGCGGGAAAAGGAGAAGGCCCGGAAGGAAGAGGGCGGCGCCGACGACGAGCAGGAGCTCCCGAAACTCAGGGCCGGCGACAAGGTGGAGGTCCGGGAAGTGAGGGGCGTCGAGGCGAAGACGAAGCCGCCCCTCTACTACACAGAAGGCACGCTCATCGCGGCCATGGAGAGCATTCACCGGGCTTACGACGACCCGAGAATCCGCGCGCGCCTCAGGGAAGCCGACGGTATCGGAACGCCAGCCACGCGCGCCGCCATTATTTCGGAATTGAAGCGCCGCGAATTTCTCGTGACGGAAGGGAAGAAGCTCCACTGTTCTGAGAAAGGCAGGGCGCTTCTTCTCAAGGTGAGTCCGAGGATGAGGAGCGCAGTGCTCACCGCGCAGTTCGAGGAGAAACTGAAGGAAGTCGAGGCCGGGCGCCTCTCGCTCGAGGCTTTTGAAAATGAGGTGAAGGCATTCGTCAGGAGCGAGCTCGGTTCCCGTGCGTCACAAAATGTCAAATAACGACACTTTCGGCGTCTGCCGACCGCAAGTCGCCGCGGCGACAGCATCGTTCCCACAGATCCCTGTTTACGCCTAATGGATTCTTCTCTGTTGCTTTTCCTGATCCGATTGGCTAAGTTGTTTTGCCTATCTCTTTCGGGACCCCAGCGACCATGACGGATTCTTACACTCCCTACCGCGAAGCGCTTCTCAAGGAACTTCTTCCCGCAATGGGCTGCACCGAACCCATTGCGCTCGCTTATGCCGCCGCAGAAGCCGGAAAGCGTCTCGGAGGCTTCCCGGAGTCGATCGACGTTGAAGTCTCCCGCAACATCGTAAAGAACGTGAAGAGCGTCATCGTTCCGAATACGGGCGGCCTCTGCGGCATTGAAGCCGCGGTGGCAGCCGGATTCGTTTCGCGTCGTCCGGAGGCGAAGCTTCAGGTGCTTGCATCCGTTTCGGACGCGGAGCGCAACGAAATCGGAGAGCGCGTTCATGAACCTATGACGATCCGTCAGTCGACGGAGCCCGACGTCTTCTTCATCCGCGTGACGGGAACGCTCAGAGGCAAAACCACCTCCGTCACGATTCGCACCTATCACACGAACATCACCTGCATCGAAGAGGACGGCCGCCGGATCTTCTCTGAAGGCGACGCCTGCGAGGAGGACGCCCCCGAAGAGAACTGGTCGATTGCGGAGCTTATCCGCACCTCGCGCGAAATGCCTCTCAAGGGCACCGAAGCGGAAGCGCTCCTTCGCCGTCAGATGGAATGCAACCTCGCTATCGCCAGAGAAGGACTGAAGGGCAGCTGGGGTGCCACCATCGGTCAGATTCTCCTTTCGAGAGACGCCGATGATCCGGCCGTAAAGGCGCGCGCCTGGGCGGCAGCGGCATCCGACGCCCGCATGAACGGCTGCGAACTCCCCGTCGTCATTGTGTCGGGAAGCGGCAATCAGGGAATTACGGCGAGCGTTCCGGTGGCGATCTTCGGCGAGGCGCTTCATTCGACGGATGAAGAAGTCATCCGGGCGCTCCTTCTCTCAAACCTCGTCACAATTGCGCTCAAGCAGGGGATCGGCAAGCTTTCCGCTTACTGCGGCGCTGTGAGTGCAGGGTGCGGAAGCGGCGCGGGCATTGCGATGCTCGAGCACCTTTCAGACAAGGACATTGAGGCCGTCATCAGCAATGCGCTCGCGATTACGTCGGGGCTACTCTGCGACGGAGCGAAGTCATCGTGCGCGGCCAAGATCTCCATGTCGGTTGAGGGCGCGCTCCTTGCGCTCGATATGGTGAAGCACAAGAAGACCTTCCGGGCGGGTGACGGCATCGTGCAGGAAACGACCGACGATACGGCGGCCGCTGTCGGTCGCATTGCGAGCCAGGGGATGGTCGACACGGACCGTGAAATCATCCGCGTGATGCTTCACGAATCCTGAGGCGGCACGTGCATTGCCGCCTCAGGCTGTCTCTCTGAAAAATTGAAGGCTTCTTGATGAAAAAGAAAAAGTTAAGTCCCGCTTTTCAGAGCGATCCTGTCGGCTTCAAGTCAGCCGCGGACGACTGAAAGGTCCCTCACGCCTCCCCAGCCGTAGACCGTATGGCCGGGGAGAAGCTTTGCATTGGGTTCGAGCCTCGCGATTTCCTGCAGGCTGTTGCCGAGGCCGCTTCCGCCGCTCGTGGAGAAGTGGAAGATCATCTTCCCGGAAAGATCCGTATTTTCAAGGAAGGTATAGAAATGCCATCGGCATCTGACCGCCCCTGATGGGGTGGCCGATCGCGATTACGTCGTAGGCGGAGAGATCTGGAAGCGGCCGGATGGGCGGGCACGCCTTGCTTTCACGCTCGGGCACGACGATCTTCACCGTTGCCTGGTAGTCGCGCGGGTAGGGTGTCACCGTTTCGATCCGCGCGATGCCGCAGCTCGTGAGGCGCTGGATTTCCTCAGCGACCTTCTGCGTGCTCCCCGATCAGGAGAAATAGAGAACGATCATCTTCTTCGGGTCCGATGCATGGGCGGCGCGGCAGCCGGTCGCAGCGGCGAGAAGTCCGGCAAATGCCCTGAGGCAGGTTCTGCGCTGAAAAGTCCGATTCGTCATGTTCTTCTCCTGAAGAACCTTTTGAACTTGAGGAAAAGTCTAGAAGCGGGACCTCGATCTCATATGCCTCTTTCCCTCAAAGAATCACTGTTCGCGCAGTCCTGGTTGAATAGAGAAGGCCCGGAATCCCATCGAGGAATCCGGGCCTTCTGAAGCGAATCCGATCGCCGGCGGCATCCGGACTCAGGCTTCACTGCGTCCGGATATTGCTGAAAGCAATTGTCGTCAGCTGATGAGGAAGAGGAACGTGAGCGTGCAGATCTGCACCGGCGCGGAACGCTTGATCACTTCGATCGGGGAAACGCCGGCGATGCCGGAAATTACGATCACGCCGGCTGCGAGAGGCGAGGAAACGCGGCCGAACGTTGCGGCGACGCTCGCGAGGTAGCCGAGGTCGGGAATCGTGAGGCCGAAAGCGGCCGCATGCGGCGTCACGGCTTCATTGAAGGCGAATGCGGCAGCGTCGCCTGAACCCGTCATCACGCCGAGAACGTAGGGGCCGATGGCAGCGCCGAGCTTCGCGAGGTCGGAAGAGCCTTTAAGCGCCTCGACGAAGACGTCGATCACGCCGCAGGAGCGCAGGCCCGCCGCGAAGACGCCCGCCGCAATGATGAGGCCGAGAATACTGCCGTAGCCGTGACCCATGCCGTCAAAGAACTTGCGGGTGATGTCGGCAGGATTGAAGCGCGTGACGAGTAGCGTGTAGATCACGCCGATCAGCATGGCGGTCGCAACCGAAATCTTCACCTGCGGGAAGCAGACGGCGACCACGAAGAGGAGCACTACGGGAAGGAGAGGCGCGAAAGCCCAGAGGAGGTTCGGGTGTTCGGGGAGGTCGACCTTGTTGGCGGCGTCATGAACGCCGTCGTTCTCAAAACCGCCCTTCTTGAAGTCGCCGAAGAGCAGGCAGCAGCCGACCATGAGCACAATGCAGACGATCGAAATGAGGAGCGTGCGGGTGCCCGTGTAGGTGAGGTAATCCATGATGGGCCAGTCGGCGAGCTTCGCGACGAACCCGTTGTGAGATGAACCCGGAGACCAGAAGGAGGGAAGCGTCGAGGCGATCACCGTGGCGGCGGCCATGGCCGGACGGAAGCCCGCGCGGATCATGAGGGCGCAGATCGTGGGGCCGATCGCGGCGCACATGCCGGCGAGCGACGAGATCGCGATCGAGACGACGCCCGTTACGATCATGCAGCAGGGAAGAAGGAAAATGCCGAGCTTGTTGAGGGGCTTCGTGAGGAGCGAGACGAGATGCAGGTCGCACTTCGTGATGTTCATCACGCGGGCAAAGCCCATTGCCGAGCAGATCACGATGATAAGCGAGGCGCTCGTCATCGACTTGTCGAACTGCTGGAAGGCTGCAATCGGGTTGAGCGACAGCAGGCACATGACGAAGCCCGAGGAAAGAAGCACAAGGCGCGTTTCCCAGCGTTTTAAGAGTCCGTATACGGTTACGCAGACTACGGCGAGCGCCGCCCACATTTCCCATGTCATGAATTTCGTCTCCTGGTGGTATAAGAAAACATCATATGAAAATGAATAAACATTTTCAGATGACATTATTGAAATGTAAGTTATTTTGCGTATTCTAATAATGAATACAGTACTATCCATAGGGGCATCTCCCTAGTGCGGGAAGGTATCAGACCGCTGTGACAGAGGGTTTGCACTAATGTAGGGCGGTGCGCGCTGTTTTTCGCTGCGTTGAATACTTATGCCGGGACTAAACTTCGATGCATTTCCCTTTATTCGGGAAAACATTTTCTGTTCGGGAGTCGTTCATGCTGAAAATGAGCTATTACGGAAATTATTCGAAATCCGAATTTGAGTCGCTGCCCCTGATCCTGCAGCGCTTCCTTTCCTATACGCAGTACGACACGACGAGCGACCCGCAGTCGCCCGACTTTCCCTCTACCAAAGCGCAGCTTGCCTATGCGGCGCTTCTCGAAAAGGAATTCCAGTCTGTGGGCGTCCGCGAAACCCGCGTGACGCCCTACGGCATCGTCTACGGCTGGATCGAGGCGACGAAGGGTTATGAAGATGCGCCCGCGCTCGGCCTCATCGCGCACATGGATACGTCGCCAGAGGCGAGCGGCGCGCCGGCTAAATGGAAGGTGATCGACTACGCGGGCGGCGACATTTGCCTCAACAAGGAAAAGGACATCGTCCTTTCGCTCAACCGCTTCCCCGAGGTCGGAAAATATGCCGGCGAAAAGCTCGTCATCACGGACGGCACGACGCTTCTCGGCGCCGACGACAAGGCAGGCATTGCGGTGCTCGTTGAAACGGCGAAGTACTTTGTCGATCACCCGGAGATTCCGCATGCGCGCTTATGCTTCTGCGTGACGCCTGACGAGGAAATCGGCCGCGGAACGGCAAAATTCGATCCGCAGGAATTCGGCGCCGCCTATGCCTATACGGTTGACGGCGGCGAACGAGGGGGCTTTGATACTGAAACCTTTAATGCGGCCATGGTGACGGCGCATTTCGAAGGCCTCAACGTTCATCCGGGATCCGCGAAGGACAAGATTGTGAACGCCATCCGGATGGCGATGGACTTCCTCTCGCGCTTCCCGTCCGAAAGCGTCCCCGAGAAGACATCGATGTATGAAGGGTTCTTTCACCCGATCGGAATCACGGGCGCCGTTCGCGGCGTCGACGTCAGAATGCTGATCCGCGACCACGACAACGTGAAGTTTGAGGACCGGAAGGCCTACGCGAGGAAGGTGACTGAGGAGATGAACAAGGTCTGGGGCGGACGCGTGACGCTCACTGTGAAGGACCAGTACTACAACCTCAGGAACTATCTCGAGCACTTCCCGAAGGTCTGCGACATCGCGCGCGAAGCCTTCCGCCGGGTGGGTCTCGATATTGTGGAAAATCCGGTCCGCGGGGGATCTGACGGCTGCCGCATCTCCGAGATGGGTCTGCCCACGCCTAATTTCTTTACGGGCGGGCTCAACTTCCACGGCGTATACGAATGTCTCCCGGTGGAGTCACTCATGAAGTCCCATGAGGTCGCCGTGGAGCTCGGGAAAATGTCGGCCGAGGTGACGACGCTGCGCTGATTGTTTCAGGAGCTTCCGCTGAGCAGAAAGGACCTGATCTGCAGGAATCAGGTCCTTTCCGCAATCAATCAACTGGAGTTCAGGTTCGGACCATTACTTCAGATTCGTTTTGAAGAAGCTTTCGAGCTTGTCGAACGGGATCTTCTGCATGTTGCCGTAGAGATCCACGTGGCCGGCATCGGGAACAATATAGAGTTCCTTCGGTTCCCGGGCTTTGCTGAAGGTGTCGTCCGTGAAGTAGCGGGAGTGCGCCTTCTCGCCCACAACAAAGAGGATCGGGCGCGGCGAGATCAGGTCGATCTGGGCGAACGGGAAGAAATTCATGAGCGAGGCGTCGCTCGTTCTGCGAAGCCCGATGTAGTTGGGATGTTCGCCGCGGGTCGTGCGGTAGTACTCCCAGAATTCCTTAGCAATCGGGTTTGGATTTTCCGGAAGGACCCTGGGCGTTCCCGGAATGATTTGAGGCTCCGCGCCTTCGAAATCTTTCCAGCGTTCCTCAGCGATCGACTCGAGATTCTTCTTCATCTGTTTGCGCGAAACTGAGTCGTTCAATCCCCGGCGGCGCTGGCGTCCCATGTCGTACATGCTCACCGTGGCAACGGCCTTCATACGCGGGTCGATCGCCGCGGCGCTCATCACGAACCCGCCGCTCCCGCAGATGCCAAGAACGCCAATCTTCTGGCGGTTCACGAAGGCGCGCGTCCCGATGAAGTCAACCGCAGCGCTGAAGTCGTCTACGTAGGTTTCTGTCGAGACGGTCTGACGCGGCGTGCCGTCGCTTTCGCCGCTGCAGGCGAGGTCGAAGGCGAGCGTGACGAAGCCGCGCTTAGCCATTTCCTGAGCATAAAGGCCCGAGGTCTGCTCCTTCACGCCGCCGAAGGGGTGACCCACGATGATCGCCGCGTACTCGGAAGCCTTCGCGACATCAAAGCCCTTCGGGAGATACATGTCGCCCTCGAGCTCAAGGTCGTAGCGGTCCTTGAAGTGCACCTTCTGACCCTGAAAGTCGTCGAATACACACTCCGCCCAATCTCCCCGAGCCAGAATTCTTGAAAGGTCTTACCCTGTTGAATAAAAGAACCTCAAACTTTCGAACTATAGCGTTAATCCCTTGTGCCACAA
>ERZ1673741.2266-NODE-2266-length-13953-cov-126.387250_pt1 | contig 13953 bp, 15 predicted proteins | sample MGYA00580209_ERZ1673741 | MGnify/ENA primary metagenome ERZ1673741 (study PRJEB41218, sample SAMN15661754) | gut metagenome | host: Homo sapiens | place: Canada: London | collected 2015-08-20/2019-03-30 | study: EMG produced TPA metagenomics assembly of... | reverse complement strand
CGGAAGAAGAGCCGGAAATGGTGGCGGAGCCGGAGGCGGAAAGACGAGAGGAATAAGCAGGGATTTTACGGACTTTTTTAAGTGGACACTTAACTCAAGTTTCGCATGAGGTTTAAGTACGGGCTGAAGGTCCACAAGAGGGTGTGTCATAAATCAACAGTTCGCCAACGACACAAAAGAGTTCGCCAACGAAAAGAAAGAAACAGCCAAAGAAGTCAAGCAAAGAAAAGAGTTCGTAAAGGCTAAAGGAGCCATCTACAAACTTATCACTTTTGGGTGAAAGTTATATTGCACATTATTGTTTTTCTTTGATAAGTTTGATGATGCTATTTAAAAAGCTATGAGCGGGTTGTAGCATATTTTCTACGTCAGAATTACTAACATCATATTCGCAGTTATAATCAGCTTTCATTCTTAATTGTTCCATTCTGGAGAAAAATGCACCAAGTTCTTTGTCAATTTTACCTGTCTTAACGAAATTCATACCAAATACGCCTAAAGTACCAGCATGAGTATGTGCCGAAAGCCCATAATGTATTAATAGTGCCTGAGCAGCATGGAAACAAGAATAGTAAAACCTATTAGCTGCCAAATCCCATAATTCCATAGAAAGCATTTGCTCTGCTTCTGCTATAAATCTTTTTGCTTTTTCCAGACGAAGTTCTACTAAAGAACTTCTTTCATCGTTTGTTAGCCCCATAATCTTACTCCTTCCTTTTCAACATTTTTATAAAATGGTGTAATCTTATATTTCTGCCACTCCTTAGCGGAATACATTACAGGATTTATTTCTTTTCCTAAATCCCATCCTAGCTCGGTAAGAGGATAGGTTACATTATCATAATCAGAAGGTAGAAGTTGATCCTTGTCTAAGATAACAAGAATGTCCCAGTCGCTATCATCCCTAGCGGTGCCTCTAGCTTGTGAGCCAAAAAGTATCGCTTTTCCGTATGGTGGCATATTCTTAGCCAGGCATTCACGGATGGCAGTCAATGTATATTCCTTTTCCTTCTTCATAATGCAAAGATAAGATAAAAACTTGAATCAAACAAGTAAAAACCTTCTTTTTTATGAATTATTACACGATTTATGAGAAATTACTGATAAACTTATATTTCCTTTGCCATCTTTTTCTTTTTATTTTGCTGCAAAAATATGAAATATTTCTCTTTTCTGCAAGTTTTTGGGCTTTTTCTTTTGTGTTTTCGTGAGAAAAGATTAATTTTGCCAATGAATATCCGCAAGCCCGTTAGGCGTTTAAGGAGAAGCTCGATTCCGTTAGGCGTTCCTGCGGACTTGCGTATCTTCATAACGCCTAACGGACCCTAATATTCCTCTTTCTTTACAAAACAGGATGGAGGGAGAAGGAGAGGAGAAGGAGTGAGGGAGCGTTACAGTTGTGACAGTTGTGACAGTTGTGACAGTTTTCAGCGGAGGGGTATATGAACTCGGGCTGCTTTCAAATTATTGTTAATATATTTAACTTATTATTATATTATATATATAATAAGTTACCTCTAAAGAGAGGGAGGTGGGGGTAGGCGCTGAAAACTGTCACAACTGTCACAACTGTCACACTTTTGGGGTTGAGGAAGGGGAAAGCATTGATGGATGATTTCTTGCTTCCTGATGCTTTCGGAGTAAGAAAGCATAGAGAAACTTTTTACAAAATATAGTTTTCTCGACAGATAAATTATGAGTTGGCAAGATTAACCCGTTGCGCTCGAAGTGTTAAATCCGTTTAACATAACTCTGCAGGGTGAAATTTGGTAGTATCAGAAAATTGCCGTACCTTTGCACTGTCGTTCGAAGAAAGGCTGCACTCGACAAAGCTTAAGCAAGCTTAGCTCTGTTCTCGTTTGCACTTTCTTTGCATCGTGATTCAAGAAAGGCTGAAGGCCCAAAAGCTCCTAGCCCAGGGCAGCGCCCTGGGTATAATAGCAATCAGCAAGGCGCCCTGTAAGGGCAAAAGCTTTATGTTTTGCCTGGAGTTTTAAAGCTTTTGCCCTTACAGGGCGACAGGTTTGCGTCCGTAATAACCCAGGGCGCTGCCCTGGGCTAGGAGCTTCTGCCCTTTCAGGGCGTGTGGGGCAAAACTTGTTCACCCCCACAAAGTTAACATTTAACATTCAACATTTAACATTAGTATTAACCCTTTAATAATTTAACATCATGGAACAGAAAGGAACATTGAAGTATCGTAAATTGCAGCGTACACCACAGAGCGGCGAGAATGCTGGTAAGAAAAAGTGGTATGCCACTGCTGTAACCGACCGCGAGGTGGATTTCGAGGGATTCGTATCGCACATCTCTGACCATGGTTCGCCTTACTCTCGTGGTACTATCCACGGTGTGCTGATGGATGCTCTCGACCATCTGCAGGAGTTGATTCTCGACGGCAAGAGCGTGCGTCTCTCTGATCTCGGTCTGTTCTCCATCGGTATGACTTCGAAGGCGGAGGATACCAAGGAGAAGGTGACAGCTGCCAGCGTGGAGGGCGTACATTTGATTGTACGTAACACGAAAAGCTGGAGCAACTCGGAACTTCGCAAGAAGTGCAAGATTCAGGAGTACGGCGGTTATACCGGCACTGATGAGGCAGCCGGTGGTACCACCGGTGGCGGCACTGACCAGGGTGGCTCCGGCACTAACCAGGGTGGTTCTGGCACAACCGGTGACAATACCCAGGGCGGCGGTTCTCAGGAGGGTGGCGGCACCGAAGGTGACGCCGGCAACATGGGCTAAAGTTCGCTTGAGGCGGATCCTAGCGCCTAGCGGGGTTGCGTTCTCCCTAGCATCTAGCGGGGTGCGCACCCCACCCAATTAACATTAAACACTTAACATTAAAAAATTAAAGATTATGAAAGCAAGTACCTGGAAAACAATTTTGCAAATCGCAATCTCCTTTCTCACAGCTATCGCTACCACACTCGGTGTAACTAGCTGCAGCAGCTTTTAAAGGTAAAAAAGTAAAAAGGTAAAAAGGTAAAAAGGTAAAAAGGTAAAAAGCCCCGGTGCATGATGCATCGGGGCTTTTGTTTTTATCTGTTTTTCTTCAGCGTTTTATCGGATGTCTCTTCCTTCCTGGCTGTATCCTTCGAGCATCTTCGGGCTGCTGATAGGCTTGCGCGAACAGTAATCGAAATCTACCTTCTTGTAGCCCTGGCTGGAACGCCAACGGATGGTGAGCTTCACAGTCTTGCCTTCTGTATCAGGCACGGCATCGTTCAGATTGAACGCTACAAGGGCATCACGCACGTAGTTCTGAGGATCGCCATTGGCATTGTGACGGAGCTCTACCTCGTAAGGATTCTCAGGATTCACACCCGTAACGAGGTTGATGTAATGCACCTTCTGACCGCCCCAGAGAGCACGGAAACGGAGGGTGAGATAGCCATCTTCGGCTATGGTTACCCAGTCGCGCACGATGTCGACCATGTCGTCGCCATACTTCTCGCGGTTCTCGGTATCAGAACCGAGCGAAGGAACTGGCTTCTTGGTCAGGATGCTGTCTATCCAGTTGACGTGAATCACCTGGTTATACTTCTCGCTCTTCTCCGAGGTCTGTGTGTAGTTGACCAGGGCGCGAACCTCCTTACCGTCAAAGATGGTAGGTTTCAGGTTCTTGGCGAGCAGCGTGGTGTTGTCGTCGAGCTGCAGATAGCAGGCATCGCCACTCTTCTTCACGGTTACCAGTGCGTTAGGGAAAACGCGGTCCCAGTCGGTATCGTTATCGTTATCGCACGACTGGAATGTGAGGGCCGACAGGAGCATCATCGCTGCCAGCCCGATCTTCTTGAAATCAATTTTTCTCATATATAATGTTCCTTTCTTATTATTGTTTCACTTTCTGATAAGAAAATGAGAAAGGAACAGAAATCTTGCATCTGATTTAGAAAAAGATTGTTAAAAGTCAAGTTTCGCATATGGGGAAGTTAAAGGAGTTAAAGAAGTTATCACTCCCTACGGTCGTTCGGGAAGTTAAGAGACAATAGTCTTCTAGCTTAAATTTAGGACATTTGTCCCTTAACTTCCCTCTAACTTCCCTCTAACTTCCCTTAACTTCCCCACATGCGCAAGTTCAGTTAAAAATAATACGTGCAGCCGATGGTGGCAGCGCGGTTGCCGAAGTGCTGGCTCGCCATATCGTGGAAACGGCCTTCGAGCGTCCAGTGCTTGCCCAGATTCTTGTATACCCCTACCTCGGCATAGAGATTAGCCGGGGTGTAGGCATCGCTACGGCGACGGGTGCACCAGATGAGGTTGCCCGTAAAGCGCCAGCCATCGGCCATTGTGAGCTGCGGTGCCAACTTGAACACGGCAAAATGATTGTACTCTGCATCGCGCTGCTGAGCCTCCTCAGAAGGGGTTTCGCTGCGCTGCCAGAAGTAGTTGACTCCGGCTGTGAGGCGAAGGATGCCCTTATGCCAGAAGGCGGTGGAGCCGATGCCGAGCGTATTGTCGTGAGTGGCACTGAACAGGTGCTGGTGGATGTTCTTCACCGAGGTGCTGAGCACGAAGGCAGGGCGGCTGTAGGTATGCTTGAGCTCTACCACATTCGCCATGCTGTTGACGATATCGGCGGTATAAACCGGCTGCCAGGCACCCTCCATATCGCCCGCGGTAACGAAATCGCCAAACTCGGGATTGAAGATGCGGCGGCAGTAGGTGGCCTGCAGGGTATGACCCGGCGTGAAACTGTAATAGGCGCTCGCCGAGTAGATATGGTTGCGCGTGGTATGCTTCCAGTGCTCTTCCGGCGCAATCTGCTTAGGACGGAAGTTGATGATGCGGAAGCGGTCGCCTGCCATGAATCCCCACTTGCCGATGTTGTAATCCAGCTGGGCGTAGAAATCCTGGTAGTTGGAATGGTTGGTGTAACCGGCGATGCAATTCTTCTCGATGGAGAGACCGCCCTCGAAACCTGCCGTAATCCAGAGATTGGAGGTGATGACCGGAGTGGCGTATTCTACCACCATGAAGGGGTAGGTAGAGTGGTTCTGATAAGGCGCAGTCTGGGTTTCTTCCTGCGTACGGCCGTTGTCGCTGATATGCTCGGCACCGAGGGTAAAGAGGATGCTGGAGCCGTTGTCGGCGAGTGTGCGGGTATAGTCGGCCTGCAGATGGTAGGCGCGCACGTAGTCGGCCGGGGTGTGGGTGAAATGGTTGCGGGTATAGGTCTGCATCGCATCTATTTCGAGCACATCCTTCGCGGTAGGTGTCCAGAGCAGATTGAGTTTGGCGCCTTCGTGGGAGTAGTGGTTCACGGTGGTGCTTGAGATGCCCTGGTAGGCGTCCTTATCGCTGCTGGAGGTGCGCTGGAAGTTGCCTTCTACATGACTGAGCACGCGGAGTTTATCCTGCTGGCTGATGACGCTGACGATGCCTTTTGCGCCGCCGTAGGTATCACCGAAGAGTCCCCATCTGCCGGTGGTTCCGTTTTCCTTCTTCTTGCGCAGTGTGATGTCGATGACTTTCTTCAGACTGCTGCATCCCTTCATCACTTCGGCGTTCTGGCACACCTTGATGGTTTCAATCTCCCGTGCCTTGAAATGGTGGAGGAAGGTGGCGTAATCGAGTCCGTATTCCTGGTTGTCGATGCGGATGACGAACTTGCCGTAGAGGTTGGCGAATGGATCTCCGCCGATGATGTTGTTGCCGTCGAGCGAGATGACTTCCGGGCACATCATGAGCACATCGAGGAGTGATTCTTCGCCTGTGAGTTCCATTTCTGGAATATGCATGATGTATCTGTCGCCGATATGTTCTATCGGAGCGGCCTGTGTCTGGTAAGTAGTGCTGGCCATCGCGAGTGCGATGATCAGCAGGCTTTTCTTCGTACTGTTGTTTATCTTCATTTTCTTCTAATTTATATTATTGGCAAAAGGATTGCTTCATTCCAAATCTATTTGCAAAGATAAGGCAAAAATCGGGGAATAACGAAAAAATGGAGACTTATTTTATCGTTCAATGCGTAAAAAAGGTGTCATTGCGTAAAAAAGTGGGGAGCGGGGCAAAAAAAGAGGGCGTAAAACTTGCATGGCATTATATTTTTTACTATCTTTGCAAAGAACAAAGAAGAAATTTCTAAGAACTATACATATTATATAATAACCCTTTAAAGATAAGAACTTATGAAGCGACTATTACACTTCCAATTCCTATTGGTATTGTTGCTGGCTCTGGGATACTCTCCTCTGCAGGCCAAGCGAATCACACAATGGCAGGCTCAGCAACAGGCCTACAGTTTCTGGGGAAAACAGATGCCGCAGAAGGCGAAGGCGAAGAGCAGGGCGGCTACTACCGCATCGCGCTCTGATGCTTACTATGTATTCAATAATGACGCAGGCGGATTCGTCATTATCGCTGGAGATGATGCCGTAACGCCAGTCTTGGGCTATACCTCAACGGGATCATTTGATGCCGAAAATCTGCCTGACGGACTGAAGGACCTGCTGAAGAGTTATGAACGGCAGATTGCGGCGCTGGGCGACAATTATGTAGCGAACCAGACTGCCACGAGAGCCGCTTTTACAGGCGAAAAACTGCTCAAAACCGCAGAATGGAACCAGTATGCTCCTTTCAACAAGTATACGCCAAACAACTATGTAACAGGCTGTGTGGCAACGGCTGGAGCCATTGTGATGAAGCACCACGGCTATCCTGCCAAGGGTACCGGAAGCCATTCTTATACCTGGAACGGCAAGACCCTGACTGCCAATTTCGAGCACGATTATGATTGGGCAAGCATGCCTGCTAAATATGACGGCACCAACGATGCTGCCTTCGACGGCGTGGCAAGACTGATGGCAGACCTCGGTGTGGCTGTGGAGATGAAGTATGCTAAGAGTGGAAGCGGTGCGTATATCGGTGATATGATATCTGCCCTGCAGAAGTATTTCGGCTACAGCAAGCTTACGCATCTGGCGTATATAAATGATATGGAGGCTGAGGCATGGAATGCGAAACTGCGTGGCGAGATTGATGCCAACCGTCCAATTCTCTATTCCGCTTCCGATGCTTCGGCTGGCGGCCATTCCTTCATCATCGACGGATACAAGGACGAAAGCTTCAGCGTAAACTGGGGCTGGGGTGGCTATTGTAATGGCTTCTACCAGATAGGAGCCCTGAATCCGGAAAGCGCAGGAAAGCCAACGGGCGAAAAATATAACATGGGACAGACGGCGGTAATCGGTCTGCAGCCATCTGACGGTACGGAGAAAATCTCTACCATGGGATTCTTGAAAGTTTCCGGTCAGTTGCAGGCATTGAATATGAATGTTACCGATGTAAAGAAGGGGCAGAGAGGTGCCATCTTTTCTGCACCAATCGGCAATACGGGAGACCGCAGCTTTACCGGAGAAGTTGTCGTAGCTCTGATGAATGCGAAGGGCGAGATGAGGGAAATCGTAACATCCAAGCCTTTTAAACTGACAGATTTTGCCCCTGGTTATTATTATTCTTCTTTGTCTTTCAGTATTGAGAGTAAAGTGGATGCAGAACCGGGTGATTATCTGGCTATCATGGCAAAGGAAGATGGCTCAGAAGAGTATATAGAACTGTATGATCCAACCTTTGAGAGAATGCGTCTGCCGGCAACCGGATATGAGCCTCGCACATACGAGATCAGAACGAAAGTGGGAGAAGGTGCAACGATTAAGCAAGCAGGAACGTTTTATAATCCTTCCACCAATTTCTATAATGGCAAACCTGTTATCGGTTCCTATTACCGTTATTATCTGACGTTAGACGCAGGCATCGCGAACTGTTGCGTTGAACTGAATGGCAAACTGGTTAATGATATCATTTTGGGTACTGAGAGGCCAAATTCTTTCAGAGGTCTTGAACCGGTTTATACCCTTGAGGTTAAGACTTATCGCGACTATCAGGAAAAGGAGTTGGTAATCAACCTGGAGAAGGCTGGAACGCTGAAGCAAGCACTTGCCAACGAAAATCCTGACTATTTTGTATACAGAAATATCAAGGTGAACGGCGAGATTGACAAGCGCGACTTTGATGAGCTGGCGAGTCATTATTTCAAGAGCATCGACCTGAGCGGAGCCAAAGTGGTGGCTTATGATTATTTCAAGGCTGATATGGTTCCTAATTGGGCATTCGACAGCAATGCTTATCTTGAGCATTTCAAGATGCCAGCCGGTGTCAAGGAATTAGGTTACAATGCCTTTATGTACACCAAGCTGAAGGAGATTGATTTGCCTGAGACGATAGAGGAATTCGGCCAAAACACATTCTATGCCTGCTTCGAATTGAAGGATGTATATATGCGTCATAAGGAGGCTCCTTACTGGATAAGCTGGTGTGTATTTGCCAATAAGAGTGAACAGTTAACCCGCACGCTGCATCTCTATCCGGGCAGCAAGGCGAAATATGAGGCTCATCAATACACCAAGAACTGGATAGTCTACTTTGATAATGTGGTAGAGGATCTGGAGCCTACCGGCATCCATTCTGTAACATTGGATAAGGAAACAGGCAATAAGGCGGTTTATGACCTGAACGGCCGTCGCATAACAGAGGCGATGAAGAAGGGTGTATACATCAAGAATGGCAAGAAAATCAGCGGGAGATAATGATTAGTGATTAGGGATTAATGATTATTACGATTGCTGATGATATATAAAAAAATCCCCTGGTGCTTTTGTGGCATCAGGGGATTTTTTTTGCAGTAAGATACGCAAGTACGCCAGGCATTTCACCCTTCCTGCATTACGAAAAGAGGAGGGTGATGAGCGGGATGGTGATGATGCTGCCAACCGTGGTGATGAACGTCATCTCGGTGATGAGCGAAGGATTGCGGCCGTATTTCAGACAGAACATCGTGCCGAAACTCGCTACTGGCATCGCAATGACAACCGTATTGATGTTGTTGACCAGGTCGCTTACACCACATACCTTGAACAGAAAATAAATGCTCAGAGGAACTACAGCAAGACGCAAAAACGAGGAGAGGTATACCTTAGGACTGCCGATAATCTCCTTCACCGGCAACTTAGCCATCGAGGAACCGATAATCATCAGGGCTGCAGGAACCGTAATGTTGCCCACCATCGTTACCGGACGCGCAATGATATCAGGCGTATGTACCCCGAAAGCTACTAGGAGGGCGGCAACAAAGGCACCCAGAAGAGCCGGAGAAAACAGCACCTTAGGATTGAACTGCTTGATGCTGTACTCGCCCTTGATGAGCATGACACCTGCCGTAAAAATAAAAAAGGTGTTCGGCATGTTGAGCAGCGCGGCATAAAAAATGGCCTTCGGACCGAATATGCTCGAAACGATAGGGTAGCCGATGAAACCTACGTTGGCGAACATCAGCGCAAAACCTATCATGCCCTGGTCGTCATGATTGCGAGTGATGAGACGCGGCACCCAGAAGCCGAATACCAGCAAAAGAATGTAGGTAAGGAAACCTACGCCCAGAAGGGGGAGGATGAGCGTGCGGTCGGGCAGCTCATCGCCCATTACTGACGAGAGCACCAGCAGAGGACAGGTGATATCTACCACCATGCTGGATAGCTTCTTGTCAAACTTGTCGCCCATATATCCCAACTTGCAGGCGACGTAACCTAAAATCACGATGATGAAAAGTATCACCATCACTTCCAAATTCTTCATTTATCCTGAAAATCTATACCTTATTCAAGTTTCACAAGTTCAGAAGTTAAAGGAGTTAAAGAAGTTATCACTCCCTACGGTCGTTCGGGAAGTTAAGAGACAATAGTCTTCTAGCTTAAACTTAGGACATTTGTCCCTTAACTTCCCTCTGACTTCTCTAACTTCCCTTAACTTCCCCACATGCGAAACTTGAGTTAATCAATAAATCGCTTGGTGATATCGCCGTAGTTCTCGATGCGGCGGTCGCGGAGGAATGGCCACCAGCGGCGCACATTCTCGCTGTGCTTCAGGTCGATATCTACCACCAGGCTCTCTTCTTCCTGATCGCTGGCATGGTAGTAGAGCTCGCCCTGAGGACCGGCTACGAAACTGCTGCCCCAGAACTGGATGCCCTCGGTCTGACCGCTTGGATCAGGCTCGAAACCTACGCGGTTTACGGCAACGACCGGCAATCCGTTGGCTACGGCATGGCCTCGCATCACGGTAGTCCACGCCTCGCGCTGGCGCTGCTGCTCCTCCTCGGTATCATAGGTAGCGTAGCCGATGGCGGTAGGATAGATGAGCATTTCGGCTCCCTGCAGCGCCATCAGACGGGCTGCTTCGGGATACCACTGGTCCCAGCAAACCAGCACGCCGAGCTTGCCTACGGAAGTCTGGATAGGGTGGAAACCGAGGTCGCCCGGAGTGAAATAGAACTTCTCGTAGTAGGCAGGATCATCGGGGATGTGCATCTTGCGGTATTTTCCGGCTATGCTTCCATCCTTCTCCATCACTACCGCTGTATTGTGGTAGAGGCCCGGAGCGCGGCGCTCGAAGAGGGAGGTGACGATGACGACGCCGAGATCCTTGGCAAGCTTGCCGTAGAAATCAGTCGAAGGGCCCGGAATAGGCTCTGCGAGGTCGAAGAGGTCAACATCCTCTACCTGACAGAAATAGAGGGAGTTATGAAGCTCCTGGAGCACGATGAGCTCTGCGCCGCGATGGGCGAGGTCGATGATGCCCTCTGCCAGGCGCTGTTTGTTGTTGGCGATATCTGCCGTATTATGAAGTTGTAATAAACCGACTTTCATTTTTTGCTTTTAATGTTAAATGTTGAATGTTAAATGTGGAATGTTGAGTCTCTGAGGGCTCCCTCGGGCAACTGCATGGTGATGCAGTGGATGCTGCCATGCTGGCGGATGATGGTCTGCGAATCTACGCCGATGATTTCGCGGTCTGGGAAGGCGAGCTGAATCTGCTTGCGTGCCTCCTCGTCCTTTTCTGGCTGATTATAGGTTGGATAAATCACAGCCTTGTTGAGTATCAGAAAGTTGGCGTAGGTGGCTGGCAGTCGGTCTCCCTCGCTCTCAGGGTTGGTGGTGAGGCAGTTGCCCTCATCATAGATTGGGTCGGGCATCGGCAGTTTGAGCAGGCGGTATGGATATCCCTCCCAGGTAAAGAGGCTCTTGAGCTGCTTTTCCAGCGCCTGGAAGTCCTCATACTGCTCATCTTCCGGATTGTCGCAGCCTACATATAATAAGGTGTCGTGCGGAGCCACTCTCACGATGGTGTCGATGTGGCCGTCGGTATCATCGCCAATCAGATTGCCGTGATCCAGCCAGACGACTCTCTTGAGCTGGAAGAAAGTCTGCAGCAGATGGTCGATGCTGTCGTGGTCGAGCGGCTGGTTGCGGTGAGGCGCCAGCAGGCACTGTGAGGTGGTGAAGAGCGTACCCTTTCCGTCGCTCTCGATGCTTCCTCCTTCGAGCACGAAGCCCTGGTGGTTCTCAATATCGGCATTGAAGGCTGCCTGATAGTATAGTTTCAGGGTGATGGCATTGTCCTTCTCCCATCTGAACTTTTCGCCCCATCCGTTGAACTTGAAGTCGAGTATGCGGTAAGGCACCATCCAGGTGTTCTGCTTTCTGCGCAGCACCATGGTGAGGGGTCCGTGGTCGCGCACCCAGGTATCATTACTTTCCACCTCGTAGAGCAGCACGCGGCTCATCTGCTCGGCAGAGAGCTTTTTCTTGAGCTGGTATCGGGTGGCGGGCACATCGGGTGTGGCCACAAGCAGCTGCTCGTAGCGCGTGATGATATCTGCCAGTTCGAGATAAGTATCTGTAATTTCAGGCAGATACGGCTTCCAGTCGGTGCCGGCATGTGGCCAGGTGAGCATGATGGCGCTCTGTGGCTCCCATTCGGCAGGGAGTGCGAAATCGCAGGGTAATGTAGATTGATGCATAAGCTATACTATTTTTATGATACGATGTTCTAAACCAATTTATTATACTCTGTTCTTCATCGGGAACCTTTCCTTGGGGACGGGCTCCGTTCTGCTTTTATGAAGTATGCTTGCAAAATTAATAAAAAATCTACAACTATCGGCTGTTTTTGTGAAATATTTTGCGCAAAAGCGAAACTTTGTATTAAAAAAGTTTAAACGGAGGGCTGTATGGAGATAAAATCGGGGAAAAATGAGTAACTTTGCAGTCTAAAAATAAAATATTGAATAGGAGCGTGAAAATTAAACAGGTAGTTGATGCCCTTGAACATTACGCGCCTCTGCCCTTGCAGGAAGGATATGATAATGCCGGCCTGCAAGTTGGATTGACAGAGGCGGTAGAAATGTCAGGGGCATTGTTGTGTCTTGACGTTACTGAAGCTGTGGTTGAAGAGGCAATCCAGAAGGGCTGCAACCTCATCGTGAGCCATCATCCGCTGATATTCCGCAAACTGGCGAGAATCTCGGACGAGAACTACGTGCAGCGTACCGTGCGCAAGGCGATTAAGAATGATATTACCATCGTGGCGATGCATACCAACATGGATGCGGCTGCGGGCGGCGTGAACTTCAAGATTGCCGAGAAACTGGGACTGAGAAACGTGCAGTTCTTTGCAGGCGAGAAGGAAGTGGACGGCGTGATGGGCGGCGAGGGCGTCATCGGAGAGGTGGCTGAGGACCTGGCAGCCGACGACTTGGTGCTGATGCTCAAGGAGCGGTTTGGCGTGGAGTGCGTGCAGTGCAACCAGTTCCTTCGCCGTCCTATCAGGAAGGTGGCGCTCTGCGGTGGAGCAGGTGCTTTTCTGCTCGATGCAGCCATCAAGGCGGGTGCCGATGCCTTCATCACGGGCGAGATGAGCTACCACGAGTATTTCGGCCACGAGCAGGAGATTCAGATCTGCGTCATCGGCCACTATCAGAGTGAGCAGTTTACGGGCGAAATCTTCCGCAGCATCATCCAGGAGAATTTCCCTGATGCCAAATGCTGCATCTCGGAGATAAATACGAATCCGATTTTGTATTTATAACTTCAGCTTATAAGATGGCTGGAAGGGCGCAAGCCCAATTTTACATTTAACATTAAACATTTAACATTTAAATAAGGAATTATGGCAAAGAAAGATCCTACAGATTTGACAGTGGAAGAGAAATTGAAGGCTCTCTATCAGCTTCAGACCACCTTGTCTGCAATTGATGAAAAGCGTGCGTTGAGAGGTGAGTTGCCTCTCGAAGTTCAGGATTTGGAAGACGATATTGCTGGTCTCACCACCCGTATCGAGAAAATCCAGACCGATATTGAGCAGTTTGACCGCGCCATTAATCAGAAGCAGCACGAGATTGAGGATGCTCAGGCTAGCGTGGAGCGTTACAAGAAGCAGCTCGAAATGGTAAGCAACAACCGCGAGTATGATACTTTGAGCAAGGAAATCGAGTTCCAGGAGCTGGAAATCGAACTTTGCAGCAAGAAGATCCGCGAGGCGCAGCAGACAATCAACGAGCGCCTGTACGACCTTCACAAGGCTGAGGACCAGAAGGCAGACCGCGAGAAGGGTCTGGTAATGAAGCGTTCTGAGCTTGAGTCAATCATGGCTGAAACCCGTGAGGAAGAGGAGAATTTGAAGGAGAAGGCATTCGAGCTCGAGAAGAAGATTGAGCCACGTTTGCTCCAGAGTTTCAAGCGCATCCGTAATGGTGCCCGCAACGGTTTGGGTATCGTTTACGTTCAGCGTGACGCATGTGGCGGTTGCTTCAACAAGATTCCACCTCAGCGCCAGCTCGATATCAAGATGCACAAGAAGATTATCCCTTGTGAGTATTGCGGCCGTATCCTCATCGACCCAGAATTGGCTGGTGTTAAGATTGAGGCTCCTAAGACAGAGGAGAAGCCAAAGCGCAAGCGCTCTATCCGCAGAAGAAAGACTGAGGATGAGGATTAAAAGATACAATGAAGGCTCGCCAAAATTGCTTGGCGAGCCTTTATTTTCGACCTGTACGGTTTAAATTACCCAATACGCCCTGAAAGGGCAGAAGCTCCTAGCCCAGGGCATCGCCCT
>ERZ1673741.2263-NODE-2263-length-13965-cov-12.541625_pt1 | contig 13965 bp, 12 predicted proteins | sample MGYA00580209_ERZ1673741 | MGnify/ENA primary metagenome ERZ1673741 (study PRJEB41218, sample SAMN15661754) | gut metagenome | host: Homo sapiens | place: Canada: London | collected 2015-08-20/2019-03-30 | study: EMG produced TPA metagenomics assembly of... | reverse complement strand
ATTGGCGACGCTCAACATAGGTCACGCCACTCTTGTGACGGACCTTGACTTCTCGGACTTTGATGGGGAATTCGGCATCCATAACGGCTAAAAAAAGCCCTGAAAAATCAGGGAAAATTCAAGAATTCTGGCTCGGGGAGATTGGGCGTGGTGTGTATTCGACGACTTTCAAGATGAATAGAGAAACGGCCGACAGTGAGGATCACCAATCGGCCGGTTTACAGACCCGAATATCTTTGGGGAGATGTCGGAGTCTTTGAGGCGCGTCGAAGATTCCTCAAATCCGCACGTCGGCGGTACTATCCCATACAGCCATGACGCAGGCCCGATAAAGCCGAAGACCTGCCGGAAGCGACGTTCAGGGGCCTTCACGACGATCCTGATTATACGCAGGGAGCCGTTCGAGCTCCCTCTATCAGGCATTTCAAAAACTCCATTGCCCTAGGCTTCTCGATCTATTTTCGTCCTTCAAAGCAGCTTTCCCGGATCCGATCAGCAGATTCTCGGAAGCTGCTCGCCCGTGAGCCAGTCGACCATGCGACGGCCGCCCATCAGGGTCACCATCTCAACGAATCCGGGATTCTCCGCCGTCACTTCGCCGATGATTGCGGCTCCCGTTCCATGCGGGTCGCTACGGACGGCGGCGAGCGCGGCTTCCGCCTCGTCTTCCGGGACGATTGCAATGAGTCGCCCTTCGCAGGCGGAATAAAGGGGATCCAGCCCCAGAAATTCGCAGGCGGCGCGGACCTCGTCCTTGACCGGGATTTGGGCTTCATGAAGCGTGATGCCGATGCCGCTCTCGGCGGCAATTTCGTTCAAGGTCGTCCCGAGTCCGCCGCGGGTGGGATCGCGCAGCACGTGCGCACCGGGCGCGGCGGCGAGAAGGCATTCCACCATTTTCCCGAGCGGCGCGCAGTCGGACTTAAGGTCCGTGCCGAAAGTCATGTCCTCGCGCAGGCTCATCACGGTCATGCCGTGGTCGCCGATCGAGCCCGAAACGATCACGCGGTCGCCGGGACGCGCCTGGGAACCGGAAATCATGTGGTCGGCAAGCCGCTCGCCGATGCCGGTGGTGGCGATGTAGACCCCGTCGCCGTGCCCCTTCTCAACTACCTTGGTGTCGCCCGTTACGACGGCGACGCCCGCTTCCCTTGCGGTCTCGGCCATGGACTGAACGATCTTTTCGAGGTCCCGGAGCGGAAAGCCTTCCTCAAGAATGAAGGCCGCGGAGAGCCAGAGGGGCTTGGCGCCGCACATGGCGACGTCGTTCACGGTGCCGGTGACGGCAAGGCGCCCGATGTCGCCGCCCGGGAAGAAGAGGGGCTTCACGACGTGCGCGTCGCAGGAGACGGCAACCGGGCGCGAGATCGGGGGCATCACCGCCCCGTCGTGCCCCTGGTCGAGCCACTCGTTCGTGAGGTGCCTGGCGAAGAGTTCGCCGATCAGCTGCGCCGAAGCTCTGCCGCCCGAGCCGTGCGTCATTTCGACGGCGCCGCGGAGAATGTCGAGCCTGCGGCCGGAGCTTGCGCGTTCGCGCTTGAGATTTTTTTCCGTCATGTTCTTTTCCTTTCCTGCCGTTATAAATCTTCGGGACTTTTGTGCCGGATCTTCAGGATCGGGCTCTCCCGTAGCTGTAGGCCGCGGCGCAGGCGCCTTCAGAGGACACCATGCAGGCGCCGATCGGGTGGGCGGGCGTGCAGGCCTTGCCGAAGAGGAGGCACTGCCGCGGCTCCTTTTCGCCTCTCAGAATGGCGCCGCATTCGCAGGCCTTGTTGTCGGGGACGACGAGTTCAGGCATCACGAAGCGCTTTTCAGCATCGAATTCCGCGAATTCCGGGCGGATGCGCAGCGCTGAATTCGGAACGGTGCCGAGACCGCGCCACTCAAACGTGGGGCGGCGCTCGAAAACCTCGTCCATGAGCTCGATCGCCTTGACGTTTCCTTCCGCCGACACCGCGCGGGTGAATTCGTTTTCCACTTCAGCGCGGCCTTCGTTCACCTGGCGGATCAGCATCAGGATCGAGAGGAGCATGTCGAGGGGCTCGAAGCCGCAGACGACGACAGGCATCCTCCACTTTTCGCTGAAGTGCCGGTAGGGGTTGGAGCCGATCACGGTTGAGACGTGCGCGGGGCCGACAAGGCCGTTGAGCTTGGGCGCATCAGGCCGCTGCGGGGCCGTGAGGAGGATGTGCTCCATCGCGGCGGGGGTGAGCACGTGGTTGCAGAAGACGGAGAAGTTTTTGAGCCCGAGGCGCTTCGCGGCGAGAATCGCGGCCGCGGTCGGCGGGGTCGTCGTCTCAAAGCCGATTGCGAAGAAGACCACCTCGCGGTCGGGATTTTCGCGGGCAGCCTTCACGGCATCCATCGGGGAATAGATCATGCGGATATCCGCACCCTCGGCGCGGCAGCGGAAGAAGCTCCGGCCTTTGGACGCAGGGACGCGCATCGTGTCGGCGTAGGTGCAGAGAATCACCTTTTCCGTTAGGGCAAGATTCATCGCCATGTCGATGCGGCCGATCGGCATCACGCAGACGGGGCACCCGGGCCCGTGAATCATGCGGACGTTGGGCGGAAGAAGGTCGGTGAGCCCCCAGCGCGAGAGGACGTGCGTGTGCCCGCCGCAGAATTCCATGAAGCGGTAGTCGCGGGCAGCGTCGGCCTCCTCGCGGATTCTTTGTGCGAGCTTCTGCGCCTCGTCGCCGCGGCGGTATTCATCAACGTACTTCATGGCCGCGCTCCGCTCGTCGTAATCGTCATGCCTTCGCGAAGTTCGCCCGCGCTTTCCAGAATGCGCCGCGTCTCCTCGGCTTCCTTCGCGTTGATGCGGTTGAGCGCGAACCCGACATGCACGATCACCCAGTCGCCCGGGACCGGATGGTCAATCAGGGAAACGTCGACGGGCTTTTCAATGCCGCCGATCGATGCCATCGCATCGGATCCGTTCGGGGAAACGGAGAGAATTTCTGCAGGAACTGCAAGACACATAGACTCAGACTCCAGCGTAATCCCGGATAAAGGGATAGCTTGACATGCCGCGGGCGAGGGCAAGGCGCGCAAGATGCGCCTGACCGAGGGCAAGCCCTCCGTCGCCCGGGGACACGATATGGGGAATTCGGGGTTCGATGCCGGCATCCAGAAGCATCTTCGGGATGCGCGACGAGAGGACGCGGTTAAGCATGCAGCCGCCCGTCAGCATGACGGGGCCGTCAAGCCCCGAGCGCTCCCGTCCGTCAATGATCCAGCGGGCGATGCCTTGGGCCGCGGTGGCTTCAAAGAGGGCGGCGAGCTTCGCTGCGGTCTCTTTCGATGGGTCGGCAAGCCGGACTTCGGCGATATGCCGCATGAGCGGGAGGAACGACAGCACGCCTTTCTCAATCGAAAAGCCTCCTTCAAGAGGGGCGGCTTCTTCGACATGGGGGGCCGCAATGCTTTCGAGCCGCATGGCGGCCGTCGCCTCGTCCCGCATCGTGAAGACGAGTCCGAGAATGGTGGCCGCGCCGTCGAACCATCGTCCGAGCGCGCTCGTGCGGGCGGTTCTCGGCGAATGAATGAGCTTCGGGATTTCGCGAAGCATCATTTCCGGAATGGCCGGAAGGTCCCCGCGAAGGGCGTGAAGGAGCTCGAACCTCGCGTCCTCGAGCCCAAGTTCAGCGAGAATCGAGGCGCCCATGCGCCAGGGTTCCCGGGCTGCGCGGTCGCCTCCGGGGAGCGCGAGCGCATGGAGGGTTCCGTAGCGCTCGAACCCGTCGGGGCCGACCGCGAGGAGCTCGCCGCCCCAGACTTTGCCGTCGCTTCCGAGCCCCACGCCGTCGAGCGCGGCGCCGAGCGTCCGTTCGTTTCTTCCCGCTTCAGCCATGGCGGCACCCACGTGGGCGGCATGGTGCTGAATGCGGATCAGGGGCTTCTGCTTCTCCTCGGCGAGCTTCCGGGCGAGTTCGCCCGAGAAGAAGTCGGGATGGAGGTCGGAGGCGAAGGCGCCGGGTTCGACGTCGAGGAGCGAGCGGATGTGTTCGAGCGCCGCCTCGAGCGCAAAGCAGTTCGAGACCCGGTCGAGGTCGCCGATATGCTGCGTGAGAAAGAGTTCGCGACCGCGCGTCATGGCGGCCGTGTTCTTGAGGTATGACCCGGTCGCCGCCACGTCGGGCGCGCCCTTCACCTCCGGGATGCGGATTGCTTCGGGCGTCACGCCCCTCGCGCGTCGCACCCAGACGGGGCCGGATTCGGTCGAGCGCACGACGGAATCGTCGCAGCGGATAAGGATTTCGCGGTTGTGAAGGAGGAGCACGTCGGCGATGGAGGAGAGCCGGTCCCTCGCTTCGTCGTTTCCGATCACCAGCGGCTCCCCGCCCGGATTGGCGCTCGTCATGACGAGATAAAGGTCATGAGGCGCCTCCATCCAGGCTGTTCCTTCGGGTTCTCCAAGGCGTGCGTGGAAGAGAAGCGCATGGAGCGGCGTGTAGGGAAGCATCACGCCGATTTCGCAGAGGTCGTCCGCAATGCCGGGGAAGGCGTCCGATTTGACGATCTCAGGTTTCTTCCGGAGAAGCACGATCGGGTGAGCCGTGCCCGTGAGGAGCTTCTCCTCGGCGGCATCGACCAGAGCAATGCGCTTTGCGGATGCCACGCCCGCGCACATGACGGCGAGCGGCTTCTCATTTCTGCCCTTCCGCTCGCGAAGGCGCTTCACGGCCGCCGCGTTCGAGGCGTCGCAGACGAGATGAAAGCCTCCGATCCCCTTGACGGCAGCAATGCCGCCCTCGCGGATGACCCGGGCCGTTTCCCGGATCGCGTCGCCGGGGACCGGAGCGCCGTCGGCGCGGATGAGTTCGAGCTGCGGGCCGCAGACGGGGCAGGCATTGGGCTGCGCATGAAAGCGCCGGTCGCCCGGGTCCTCGTACTCCGCAAGGCACGCAGGACACATCGGAAAAACCGACATCGAGGTCTGCGGGCGGTCGTAGGGGAGCCTGCGGGTGATCGTGAAGCGCGGCCCGCAGTGCGTGCAGTTCGTGAAGGCGTAGCGGAAGCGCCGGTTCCGGGGATCGAAGATGTCCGCGAGGCACTCAGGGCACGTCGCCGCATCAGGGGTGATCATCGTGGTGACGGCCCCTTCGGCGCGGGACGGCGTGATCACGAATTTCTCGACCCCGCGAACGGGAGCGGGCTTCACGTCGATCGAGTCGATCCGGGCGAGCGGAGGCTTCCCGCGGCGAAGTTCTTCAGGGAAGGCGTCAAGCGCCTTCGGGTCGCCCTCGAGAAAAATACCGACGCCCTCGGGGTCGTTGAAGACCTCGCCGGCAAGATTGAGGGCCGCGGCAATGCGCCAGACGGTGGGACGAAAGCCCACGCCCTGGACGAGCCCTTCGACGCGCATGAGCCTCGCTTCTCTTGCCATCATCCGCTCTCCCTTTAATGCGCTTTTCTTAAATGACCTCAGAGGCTTGCGAGAACGAGCTGGGCCTTGAGCCATGCGCACCACTTGTCGATCCCTTCGCCCGTCGTTGCCGACACCCGGAGCACCTTCGCCTTCGGATTGACGCGGAGGACGTTCGCTTCGGCCTTGTCGGCATCGAAGGGGACGTAGGGGAGAAGATCGATCTTGTTCAGGAGGACGAGGGACGACGCGCGGAACATGTCCGGGTACTTGAGGGGCTTGTCCTCGCCTTCCGTCACGGAAAGCACCGCGACCTTGTGCGCTTCGCCGAGATCAAACTCTGCCGGGCAGACGAGATTTCCGACATTCTCAATGAAGAGAATGGAATTCTCCTCGGGTTTGATCGCCTCGATCGCGCGCTTCACCATCTGAGCGTCGAGGTGGCAGCCTTTCCCGGTATTGATCTGGAGCGCCCGGACGCCGGTGGCGCGGATTCTTACCGCGTCGTTCGTCGTTTCCTGGTCGCCTTCAATGACGGCCGAGGGAATGTCCGTGAGGGTTCTCAGGGTCCTGGTCAGGAGTTCAGTCTTCCCCGCCCCGGGGCTCGAAACGAGGTTGAGGGCGAGGACGTGGGTCGCGGCAAGACGCGCGCGGTTTTCGGCCGCAATGGCGTCGTTTCTCGCGAGGATGTCCTCTTCCACGGCAATGGCGCGGCCCGCGGGCATGTCGTGGTCGTGCGAGTGCGCGGGATGCGCATGGTCGTGGGAATGACCATGCTCATGGCCGTGATCGTGATCATGCTCATGGGCGTGTTCATGTTCGTGGTCGTGATCGTGGACCGTCAGGGTGATGTTCCCGTCGGCATCCCGGACTTCATGCATATGGGGACCCGAATGGCCGCAGCCGCAGGTAGTGCACATATCTTTTTCCTTCCTCCGCTTTAGGGAGCGAAAACTATTATATGAATGGGGTTCTTGTGGTTCTTCTGTAGCTTGTGCGAGGCCTCCGGGGGCGCTCAGCCGTCCGCGGCCTCGAGGATGTCGACCACCTTCATTTCCGTGCCGCCGGTGGCTGCGAGCCGGTAGCCACCGCACTCGGGGCAGGGGTCGCCGTAGCGTTTGAGCGGCACTGTTTTCTCGCAGGCGAGGCACCAGGCCTCGCCCCGCGGGCGCTCGATCTCAAGCGCCGCGTTCTCTGCGGGACCGCCCTTTCTCACCGAGGTCCAGGCGAATTCGAGGCTCGGAATGTCGACGCCGGCAAGCTCGCCGATCGAGACCCGCACGGCCTTCACGCGCTTTACATCATTTGCCCGAGCGGTGCGTTCGACGATTTCGAGAATTCCTTCGGCGATGGAGAGTTCATGCATGGCTTCGATTCAGATTTGCTGCGTCTGCAGCCGTTCCATGCAAAGACGGTGGGCACGCAGGCGTCAAGTCCGAAGAGCGCCCGTTCGACTGCGTTTTCAAGCTTCGCGCGGTCGTCCATGTCGTCCTTCGGGTAGAGGAAGATTTTCGCAGCAAGCGATGCCATGCGCTGGCCGGCACCGTTGGGCGAAAACTGCCACTCGGTGGGCGAGGTGATTCTGAGCGTCTGAAGTTCGCCCGAAGGGGAGAGCTTTACGGCATGCATCAGAAGGCCCCGCGCCGTTTCAACGAAGCTTATCCCGATGCCGGCTTCAGGGCCATAGGTCCAGAGTACGTTTCTGCCGTCCTCTTCAGAGGTGGAAAGGGGCGCGGATTCTCCTTCTTTCGGCATAGCCCGGTCGATGAGCCTTGCGGAAAGATTGAGGAGCGCCTTAGCGCGCTCGAAGAAGCACGCGGTTTCAACAATCCTTGCTCCCGTGAGCGCAACAGGGGAAATGCCTTCCGAAATCAGAAGATCGCGCACGGCAGGGTTGTTACGCATGCGCGACAACGCACCGGTGAGTCTCGGCGCACCCTGCCAGAAGGGCGCCATGTCGAAGCCCGAGTCGTTCAGAAGCCGGTAGGCTATCTCTTCGGCAAAGTCGGGCGTCATAATTTCGCTTCTTTCGGGCAGAAACTGAACGTCGGCTTCCGGGGGACGAGGCTCGGCAAGAAGGGAGAGGAGAAGGTGTGCGGCAGGAATCGTGCCGGCATGGCTTTCGGCCCACCCCCGAAGGTCGAACCTGCGCTCATGGAGATTCTTCAGGAATTCTTCCGGATCCATGCCGAAGAGAAGCCGCGAGGCGGCCGTCCGGGCTTCAGCGAGGAGCGCCGAGAGCGCATCAAGGAGCCTCTGAAAAGGCGCCGGATCAGGGCCTACTTCAGCATGAGGATCAAGCTTCACGAGAAGCTGCGCGATGAGCGCAAGCCTCGCGCGGAGCGCTCCGATCTGACGGTGCTCCTCCTGCCCGAGAATGGGCGTGAGCGGCAGAGGGGGCTTCCCCTCCTGAGGGGCGGCAAAGCCCCCGAGGAGCGCGGTTCTCGCTTCGAGCTTTTCGCTCTCGCAGACGAGCACGCGCAGATTTTCGACGATCGCTTCTGCCGTGACGGCGGCCTCGGGGAGGCGCGCGAAGGCGCTCCCGCGCTTTTCGCTCGGGTGCCCCCGGGCGGCAAGGAGCGCGCCGTCGAAGGCCGTCAGATGCGCGATCGGGCAGAGGCCGTAGAGGAGCGTAATGAGGCGCCGTGCGTTTGCGCGGTGTTCGTTGGCGGCCAGCATCCGGGCGATGCCGTTCGTGCGCGTTGAAGACACGCAGACGGAGGCTTTGCCGCAGGGCTTCGGGAGCACGTGGATGTGGATGGCGGCTTCATCAGGAGCTGTCATGGCTTCGTCCTCCCTTCTGCGGGCTCTGCCGCATGGGCCTGGGGCTCAGCGGCGGGAACGGTCTCAACCGGCGTCTTCTCTTCAGCCGGGAGTTCACCGGGGCGCGCGGCTTCGAGGTGATGCTTCTCAGGCGCTTCCGCCTTCTTTTCAACCCAGCGGCGGCCGCGGCCGAAGAAGTCGCGGCGCGAAAACTTCTCGTTTTCGTCGCGCTTCTTTGGTGCGGGCTTGGGCGTCAGCGCCGGGGTCTCAAGATAATTCTTCGGGGGCTCGACCTTGATCGGAATCACGCGACGGAGCGCTCCGTCCGCGGCCGGAGGCGCCCAGGCGGTCGCATCCTCGTCGTCCTCCGGGATGGAGGAAGTCGTGAGCATGGTTTTGAGCGCCACGCGGGCGAATTCGTCCGCGGTTTCCTGGTCGGCCATGTCGAGGACCGGACTCTTGAGCGGGAGCGACAGAAAGCGCCCGAGGATCGGATCCTCGACAGAAATGAAGGGAAAGTCCCCCGCGGGGAGTTCGATCAAGCGAACCTTCCCGACGGGCACGTCAACCCAGGACTCGGCGACGCCGCAGACATAAACCGCGGCGATCGACCACGGCGTCACCATGACGCCGATCCAGTCGTTGCCCCAGCGGCGGAAGTCGACCGCACGGACGTCAATCTTCGGATTGACGATAGGCAGTCCCGCCATGCGCTCGCGCGCAATGCGGCGCATGCCTTCCTCAAAAAAGCCTGCCGGCGACTCAGCAAAAGAAGCCCGGGGTTTGGGATCCATGAATGCTCCTGAAACGGAAAGGCGCGGGCTCTCTAAGAGACTGGAAGAGGTGCCTGAAACTCTTCATATCAATGAAAAAAAATTGCACCGAATCTTTGTTTACAATCGATGAGGACGCGCTTTTCCAGCGAGTATAGAAAGGGTATCCGGGAAGCGGTATCCGTCAAAGGAACAAGGGCTTCTAGTGCTTTCGGGCGAGACCTTTCCAACGCACCGGCCCGGGCTACTCATAGGTAGAACTTGATGGGTAGGCGCTCTGCGCTCATGGCCTATAGCAGGAAGATCGCGTCGAAAACTATTCTTTCGATGACTCTTTTCATTCCCTTTTCCCGGGAATCTGATGTTTTTGTCAGGGGCGCAAGAGGAAACATTCGAAACGCGCGCTCCCGGCAGGCTTTCGGGAAGAACCCTCCGGCTCGGCAGCCTGCACATATGAAAAATGAACGAGGGGGAGACCCAACATGCTTGAAACCCAATATCAGGCACTTCGCCGTCAGGGCGTGAGCCGCCGCAGCTTCCTGCAGTTCTGCTCGCTTACCGCGGCGAGCCTCGGGCTCGGCAATGCGGGCGCGCAGGAAATCGCGCATGCGATGGAAACGAAGCCCCGTACGCCGGTCATCTGGCTCCACGGCCTTGAGTGCACCTGCTGCTCAGAATCCTTCATCCGCTCCTATTCGCCGGTGGTTCAGGACGTCGTCCTCTCCATGGTGTCGCTCGACTACGACGACACGATCATGGCCGCTGCGGGCGAGCAGGCCGAGGAGTCGCTCCACGAGACGATGGAAAAGTACAAGGGGAACTACATCCTTGCCGTCGAAGGCAACGTCCCCCTGAACGAAGGCGGCATCAACTGCATCCCGAACGGCGAAATCTTCCTCAACAAGATCAAGAAGGTTGCCGAAGGCGCCAAGGCCGTGATCGGCTGGGGCTCCTGCGCCGCCTGGGGGTGCGTGCAGGCCGCGAAGCCCAATCCCACGAAGTCCGTTCCGATTACGGAAATCATCACTGACAAGCCCATCGTGCTCGTCCCGGGCTGCCCGCCGATTCCGGAAGTGATGACGTCGGTGATCACCTACATCCTCACCTACGATCGCCTGCCGCCGCTCGACCGTCTCGGCCGTCCGAAGATGTTCTACGGCCAGCGCATTCACGACAAGTGCTACCGCAGAGGCCACTTCGACGCGGGCCAGTTCGCCGAGAAGTTCGACGACGCCGGCGCGAAGCTCGGCTACTGCCTCTACAAGGTCGGCTGCAAGGGACCGACGACTTATGCTCCCTGCTCGACCGTGCAGTGGAACGAAGGTCTTTCGTGGCCGGTCAAGTCGGGTCACGGCTGCATCGGCTGCGCAGAACCCAACTTCTTCGACAAGGGGTCCTTCTACAAGCACGAAACGACCGTTCTGCCGCCCATCTTCGGCGGCGTTGAGGCAACGGTCGACAAAGTGGGGCTTGCAACCGTCGCCGTCGTCGGCGCGGCTGCCGCCGCACACGCAGCGCTCTCAGCCGTGGCTCAGGCGCGCGCCAAAACGAATAAGGAAATCGGAGGGAAGGAATAATGAGCGAACGCAGAATTGTTGTTGACCCGGTCACCCGCATTGAGGGTCATCTGCGCGTGCAGGCCGTGCTCGGCGACGACGGAAAGATCGTCGACTCGATGAGCACGGGCACGATGTGGCGCGGCCTTGAAGTGATCCTGAAGGGCCGCGACCCGCGCGACGCCTGGGCGTTCGTGGAACGCATCTGCGGCGTCTGCACGGGCATTCACGCCCTTGCCGCCGTCCGCGCGGTTGAGGACGCGATCGGAATCAAGATTCCGAAGAATGCGAACATCATCCGAAACCTTCTGAACGCCACCCTTTACGTTCAGGACCACATCGTCCACTTCTATCAGCTCTCCGCCCTCGACTGGGTCGACGTGGTGAGCGCTCTTCAGGCTGATCCCCGCGAAACCGCCGATATTCAGCAGAAGATTTCGCCGCGTCATCCGCTCGCGGCCGTGGGCTACTTCCGCGACATTCAGAACCGCGTGAAGAAGCTCGTCGAATCCGGTCAGCTCTCGATCTTCAACAAGGGCTACTGGGGACACCCCGCGATGAAGCTCCCGCCTGCGGTGAACCTTCTCGCCGTCGCTCACTACCTCGAGGTCCTCGACTTCCAGCGCGAGGTCGTGCGCATCCACACGATTCTCGGCGGCAAGAACCCGCACCCGAACTACCTCGTGGGCGGCGTCGCTTGCCCGATCAACATGCACGATACGGGCGGCCAGGGCACGATGGTGAACGAGGTGACGCTCAACTACATGCGTGCGGTTGCGCGCCATGCGGTCGACATCGTCGAGAACGTCTACCTCCCCGACATCAAGGCGATCGCCTCCTTCTATCCGGACTGGTTCAAGTACGGCAAGGGCTTGGCGGGCGTCAACTGCCTCGCCTACGGCGACTTCCCCGAAATCGCGAACGACACTTCCGAGAAGTCCCTCCAGCTCCCCTCGGGCGCTATTCTGAATGGCAACCTCAACGAGGTCTTTGAGGTCGATGCGCGCGATCCCGAGCAGATTCAGGAATTCGTCGACCACTCCTGGTACCAGTATCCGGATCAGACCAAGGGCCTGCACCCCTGGGACGGCATCACCGAGCAGAAGTACGAGTTCGCGAAGGGCTCGGAAGGCACGCCCACGAAGTTCCAGTGGCTCACGCCTGACGGCAAGTACTCCTGGATCAAGAGTCCGCGCTGGCGCGGCCACATGATGGAAGTGGGCCCGCTCGCCCGCCTTGCGATCTGCATCGCGAAGAACGTGCCGCACATCAAGGAACCGGCGCTTGATCTTCTGAAGGAACTCAACCTCCCGCTCGAGGCTGTGTTCTCGACGCTCGGCCGCCATGCCGCCCGCGCGCTTGAATGCCATTGGGCTGCTCAGAAGCTCGTCCAGTACGTCGACGACCTCACCGCCAACATCAAAGCGGGCGACGAGGCCGCGGCCAACATGGAGTTCTGGGAACCCTCCACGTGGCCCAAGGAATGCAAGGGCGTGGGTCTTTGTGAAGCCCCCCGCGGCGCGCTCGCCCACTACTGCGTCATCAAGGACGGCAAGCTCGAAAACTGGCAGGCCGTGGTGCCCACCACCTGGAACGCCTCGCCGCGCTCCAACGAAGGACAGAAGAGCACCTATGAGCTTTCGCTCATCGGCACTCCGGTGGCTGATCCCCAGCGCCCGCTCGAGATCATCCGCACGATCCACAGCTTCGACCCGTGCCTTGCCTGCGCCACGCACCTTCTCAACCCCGAGGGCGAGGAGCTCTGCTCGGTGCAGGTCCGCTGACGCGGTCTCCTTCAGGAGGATCCTATGAAAATCGATCCAGTCACCTACGAAGTCGACATGAAGGCGGGCACGCACCCGCTCTATGTCTGGGAGGCGCCTGTTCGAGTCTGGCACTGGGCCATGATGGTCTGCATGTTCGTGATGATCGCCACGGGCTTTCTGATCGGCGCGCCGCTTGTCTCGAACCTGGGCGACACGTGGGCGACCTACGACTTTGCCTACATCCGCTTCGCGCACTTTGCCGCGGGCATCATCTATACGGTGCTCTTCATCTACCGCCTCTACTGGGCGGTGGTCGGCAACAAGTACTCGCGGCAGATCTTCATTCCGCCCCTCTGGTCCTGGAAGTGGTGGAAGGGCGTCTTCGCTCAGGTTGCCTACTACCTCTTCATGAAGAAGACGTCGCCTGAGTATGCGGGCCACAATCCGCTCGCTCAGCTCGCGATGTTCGGGTTCTACGTGCTCGGCTCCATCGGCATCATCATCACCGGTCTCGCGCTCTACGCCCAGGCCTGGGGATGGGGCGAATCCTGGATGGCATGGTTCGGCTGGGTGTTCCCGCTCTTCGGGGACGTTCAGTCGGTGCGCACCATCCACCATGCGCTCATGTACGTGCTCATCATCTTCACGATCGCTCATATGTACATGTCCTTCCGCGAGGACATCATGGGCGGCGCCACGACTCTTTCGTCCATGACGACGGGCCTGAGGATGTTCAAGCACCAGGGCGGAGAGAATCACTGATTCTCTGATGTCGACTGAAAGCGTTTGACGCTGAACGCATCGAAGCCCTTCGGTTCCTTAGACGGGAATCGGAGGGCTTATTTCTTCTTTTTCGCAACACTCTATCTGCAGCAGTTGACGTCCGTAAAAAATACTGTTCACTGTCCGCAAATTTGGCGTATGTGCCAATCCATTTTGACCGGGTATGATTTGAAGACTCTGTACCTTTGTTTACGCATGAGCGACTGATTATGAAAGCTCTTCTTTGCTTCGCCATGGCTGCCGTTGCGGCCCTCTCCGTCGGTTGTTCCCATACCCCCCAACAGCGCGCCGACCGTGCTTACTACAAAGCGCTTAATCGAATCGCCGGTCCTACTGAAATGCGCGATGGCATTTTTATTATTGCCTCATATTCCAAAGCGCTTAACGTTGAAAAGGTCTTCCTGATTCGCAGAGCCAATGAGTTCTGTGCTGAGAAGGGGCTCAAAGCCTACCCTCTGGAGATCAACGTTGTTGACCGTCGTACCAGTCTGAAAACGGCTGTTCAGGTTGTTGAGTCGATTCCGGTGCCCGCCGGCAATATTGAGATGACCTTCCGTTGCGAAAAGCAATAACCGAACACGAAGGCACAGCATCCTGAGAATCTACCTCTGCAACTGCGCTGCACTTAGTAGCCGCTCCAGAGCATTTGCCCAAGACATACCGGGGCAAATGGGATGAACAGTGGGCAGTGATCGGCACTTGAGAATCAGAAAGGCTCCCTGCCTTAGCCCTTAAAACAAAGCCTGGTTCACTGCCGGGCTTTGTTTTTAACGTGCTACCTTAACGATTATAAGGCAGCATAAAAAAGAACTTTGAATTTGATCTAACTAACTGAAGTCAGCAGCGGTTCTGCAACGAGATAGGAGCTTGCCGCTCATTATTAAGGCGATCATCTATTATTATTAACAAAGGTATTTAATAGTTGACGGATGGTGCTGTGTGGCGCTTGGGGT
>ERZ1673741.2253-NODE-2253-length-14032-cov-4.416255_pt1 | contig 14032 bp, 10 predicted proteins | sample MGYA00580209_ERZ1673741 | MGnify/ENA primary metagenome ERZ1673741 (study PRJEB41218, sample SAMN15661754) | gut metagenome | host: Homo sapiens | place: Canada: London | collected 2015-08-20/2019-03-30 | study: EMG produced TPA metagenomics assembly of... | reverse complement strand
CGACATGACCACCGGCTTGAGGTTCGCGTAGCCGTCGGTAAATTCGTTCAGGCTCTGCTTGACCGCCTCCGGCTGCTCCATCATCAGGCGCAGCACGTAGGAGCCGCCCTTTTGGAAATAATCTTTGGTCGCCTGGGCGATGTCCTTGGACAGGCGGGACTTTGCCGTTTGCCGCTTGAGGAAGGAAAGATTGCGCCATTCGTCAATCTTCAGAATCATCTCGTCAATCGAATCCTTGAAGAGAATCAGATCGTAATTGGAAAGATCGTCGCGCATTTTGAGGAACCAGGGGTAGCGCTCAACGGTCAGCTGGTAGTGGTCCAGACTGCCGGTCAGCTGCGCGTTGGAGAACTTCTTGTGAATCTCCGCAACCTCGTCGTATTTCAGGCTCAGCAGCTCGTCGGTCATCAGCCCGCGGATGGTGCGGTAGGTCTTGATTTGATCGTGGTTCTGCAGGTTGATCCGGCGGCTTTCCATATAGAGCCGGTAAGGCTCAACGCCGAACGCGCCGGGGGTGTACAGCTTTTCGGCAATGGTCTCCAGAGTGGCAACGTTTGCGTCAATTTCCCGGGAGATCGGGGCAAGGTCGGGCGCGGAAATCGGCACGCTGGGGTCGGTGCTGTAGAGCAGGCGCTCCAGCTGACCGTAGAAGAGATTCTTATTGGTCGCGTCATCCAGCATGATGGCGTAGCGCGACAGATTTCCGAGACGGGAATAGACCACATCCAGCGCGGTCTTCTTTTCGGAGACCATCAGCACGGTGCGCCCGTCGTTGATAAACTGCGTAATCAGGCTGGTAATGGTTTGGGATTTACCGGTGCCGGGAGGACCCTCGATGACCAGCTCATCCTGGTTTTCGGCAGAGTAGAGCACCGCCTCCTGTGCGCTGTTGAGCGGGTTGATATAGACCAGCGAGGATTCGCTGATGGAAAGCGGCTTATCCGGCGTGTTCAACTCTTCCACGGCGGTGTCGTCCGAATAGAAATCGGTCCCGCCGTAATCGGAAATCAGGTCGGTGACCAGGCTGTTGACCAAACCCTTTTCGAGAATTTCGTCAAAGTCGCGCTGAATGGAATTGGAGTAGGCAGGGAAGCGCCCGATGACGATGTTCGGGACGATTTTCAGCGTGCCCTTGGTGTAATGCGGGAAGCTCTCGCCAACGTATTCGGTAAACTTTTTCAGTCGCTCGGGGTTGCCCTTTTCAATGCGGATGTCGTTCTCGGCGTAGAAGGCGAGCAGCGTATCCAGGAAGGTTTCTGGCTCCGCTTCTTCCAGCGAGCAATCGGGCAGCGCCGTGTCCAGATTGTTGAACTTGTCGTGCGCCAGAATCAGCGTGGAGTTATAGAGGATGTCGCGCGTTGGGTCGGCACTGACCGTGATGTTTGCCGTGGAGCGGTCAAGCGTGACCGGGAAGAGGCAGAGCGGCGCACGGATGCCGAACTCGCCGCCGACCAGGCAGCCCTGGACAAACGGATAGCCGACGTACAGGTCGTTCTGACCCTTGTCGCGCTGGTCGCGGACCGTCTCACGCATCAGCCCGACCAGGTTGCGGTAGCGTTCGCGCGCAGGGTCATTGCGCGGCAGGTCCTGGTCGGTGACATCGGCAATGGTCAGGGGAGTGGAGGCGCGGAACAGAATGTCCAGCGGGTCATACCGCCCTGCCGGGTCGAAGATGTCAACCGCGTATTTGGGGGAAAGACGCGGCAAAAAGAGCATCCGGTTGTTCCGCGTGATGCTGATCAGCTTTTTGGAGAGCTCGCGCAGGGTTGCCATTGTGGTGTCGCTGACATCCTGCTTCTGCTCGTCGCGCAGAATGACCTCCAGAAATTTTTCGGCGTATTTTTCAACAAAGGCGGGACCGATGCCTGGGATGCTGTAAAAATCGGTCGGCTTTTTCGGCATGAGGCGAAGCATCTCGTCGATGGATTCGTCGCCGCAGATCACCGGTGTGTGTCCGGTCTGCGCTTTTTCCTGCTCCTTCAGCGCCGCCCGGAGTGCCAGGAGGTCCGCACGCAAATCGGTTCCCGTCTGGGTGGTTTTGATCTCTTCCATGAGCGTCCTTCTTTCTGTTGCAAAATGGATGGTTATTTTTAGTATAGCATATTTTTTCGCATCCGTCAAGCGCTTTTTTACAATTTTGGGCAGATTCTTTTCTCTTTTCGGTGCAGGCGCGGGCGCCCGGCGGGGGAGGCTGTCGAACGGGCGGGAAGGCGGTCGGAGCCTGTCGGTGCGACACTCCTGCGACATGCAGTGCGACATTTCTGTGCGACAGTTGACCGAACCCCCAAAATAGTGAAAAAAACTGAAAAAAATCAAAAGAAATTTTCGAAAACCCCTTGCATAATCCGGAAAAATATAATATAATATAAGAGCACGGTGGTGCAAAGTGGTGCGGAATGGGGCGAAATGGTGGAAATTCCACGATGGCGCACCGACCGGACCGAATCTGACCCGAAAGGAGGACCCTCGAAATGCTGGGTGGAGAGTACAGACACGCACTGGACCAGAAAAACCGAATCTTTACCCCTGCCAAGCTGCGCGATGAGCTGGGGACGTCCTTCGTTGTGGTCAAAGCCATTCGCGACAAATGCCTGAAGGTCTTCTCGCAGGCAGGCTGGGAGGCTTACATCGCTCCTCTGCGGGAGCAGAACCGCAAGCTGCAGGAGCAGGTGCTCCGCTTTCTCAATTCCACAAGCGCACAGGTCACGCCGGACGCGCAGGGGAGAATCCTCCTGACGCAGGAACTGGTTGACTATGCCGAGATCGAGAAAAATGCGGTGGTCGTCGGTTGCGGCGACTATGCGGAAATCTGGTCCGAAGAAAATTATGAGAAGATGAAGAACGAGACCGACATGGCAGAGATTCTGCGACAGTTGGAGGAACTCGGACTGTAACGGCTGGTGACAGCGGAAGGGAGCCAATGATTTATGGAAGAACAATTCCGGTTTTCCCATAAGCCGGTGCTCTTTGAAGCCTGCATGGAGGCGCTTGCAATCCGTCCGGACGGAATTTATGTGGACGGAACAGCCGGCGGCGGAAACCACAGCTTTGGCATTGCGTCAAGGCTGGGGGAGGGCGGCAGACTGATCGCGATCGATCAGGACGAAGACGCCATCCGCGCGGCGGGAGAAAAGCTTGCCCCGTTCGGCGACCGGGTGACGGTCGTGCGAAGCAATTTCAGACAGGTTGCCGATGTTTGCCGGATGCTGGGCGTTGAGAAGATCGACGGTCTGCTTCTGGACCTCGGCGTTTCCTCTTATCAGCTCGATACTGCAGAACGCGGATTTTCCTATCAGGCGGATGCACCGATTGTTATGCGGATGGATTCGCGAAATTCCCTGACCGCTTACGATGTGGTCAATACCTACACGGAACAACAGCTTCGCCGGATCCTTTTCGACTACGGAGAAGAACGCTTCTCCGGACGGATTGCCTCCGCTATCCTGCGGCACCGGGAACGGGCGCCGATTCAGACCACAGGGGAACTGGTTGGAATTATAAAGGAAGCAATTCCTGCGGGCGCGCGGGATGGCGGGCACCATCCGGCAAAACGAACCTTTCAGGCAATTCGCATTGAAGTGAACGCGGAACTCGATGTTATCGAGCCGGCCGTTCGCTCGGCGGTTGCGATGCTGAACCCCGGCGGGCGAGCCGCCGTAATTACCTTTCACTCCCTGGAGGACCGCATCGTCAAGCAAACCTTTGCGGATCTTGCCACGGGGTGTACATGTCCCAAAACGCTGCCGGTCTGCGTTTGCGGCAGGAAGCCGGTTGTCCGGTTGGTCAACCGGAAGCCGATTTTGCCGGACGAGACCGAGCTTGCGGAAAACCCGCGTTCGCGGAGTGCCAAGCTCCGGGTGGCGGAAAAACTGTAATACTTATTAAATAGGAAGATAAGGAGGCACCGAAATGCAGGAAACAGGATTGACGGAACGGACGGAAGAGACACTGAGCGAGGCTTGTATCGGCGCGGTGACCTCCCGGTTTGCCGCCCGCGGGCTTGCCGAAACGGCGAGACGGGAAGCGGAAGAGCAGCAGGAGCGCGAACGCCTGACACGCGGACAAGCCCCGATTGCTTACCGGATGTCCGATGCCGAGAACGGCGCGGATGCCTACCGCTCGGGCGACGTGATGACCGAGGATGACCTGCTGCGTTACGCGGGCGAGAACCGCGCAATGCGGGTGGACGGAAAGGATTTCTCCGCTGACACAGCCGGGGTTTACGAGACCTCGGAGGCGCACGCGCTGGAACCTGCCGTGAAGAAACCGACCGCGCTGGATACCGTGCGGCAGACCGGCGAAAACCTGAAAAAGCTGCCTGCGCAGACGGTTGAGACGGTCAAAAAGCGATACCTTTTGTGGTTTGATCCGCGCAAGGGCTCAACGGAGAACGAAAAGCGCAGATTCCCGCTGTCGGCATTTGCCGCAGTTGCGGCGGTCGCAATCTCCATGATGCTCATCGTTGCCGGCTCGCTGATGGTGATCGGTGCCGAAACGCAGATCAGCCGCCTGAACAAGCAGATTACGAATCTGCACGAAGAAATTGCCGATCTGAAATCCGACCTCGAATCGTCGGTCGATCTGGTGGAAATCCGCCGCATCGCAACCGAGGAATACGGTATGGTCGGCGAGGAATATCTGTAGATGGATTATATCGTGCTTGACCGCGACGAGATTGCCGAGGTCAAGGGGGAGCGGCGCAAGGACGGCATCGGTCTGGCGGGACTTTTGAGTGCAATCGGCAGAAAATGATCGGAAAACAGTCATAACGCATCAGCTTTGTCCATACACTATACCGTCGGCGGACAAAGACGAACCCTCTCCGCCATCGGCCGGAAAGGGGGAGTTGCATGAAGCACAAACGAAACGGCGTCGATGCACCGGCTGACGGGCTGACGGTCCGCCGCGCGGGCATTCTGGCAATTACGGTAACGGCGCTGTTTGCGGTGCTGCTCATTCGGATTCTGGTTTTGCAGACCGTAGAATACGACCGCTACCAGCAAAAAGTGATCGACCAGATCACCACGCAGACCGAGGTCACCGCCAATCGCGGCACCATTTACGACCGCAACGGCGTGGCGCTGGCGACCAACATCACAACCTACCGGATCTTCGTTTCCCCCAAGTCGATTTCCGACGCGCAGAGCGAGATGGACCGCAACGGAGAGAAGATCGATCTGGACGATATGATTGCGGAAAAACTTTCCGGGCTTCTGGGCGTGACGAAGGATTTCGTTCTGCAGGAGACCGGCAAGGTCCGCTATCTGGACCGGACCATCAAGCGCAATGTCAGCGAAGAGGTTGCCGACAGCGTGCGTGCCTTCATCAAAGAAAAAGGCTTGCAGCACATGATTTATCTGCAGCCGACCTCCACCCGCTACTATCCGCGTGAGACGCTTGCTTCACATGTCCTTGGTTTCACGGGAAGCGACGGAACGGGGCTGTACGGCCTGGAATACTCCTACAATCAGTTGCTTGCCGGCACGAACGGGCGCATCGTCACCGCCCGGGACGCGCGCGGCAACGAAATGCCTTACGAATATGAGGAATACATCGAAGCCAAGGACGGCTACGACCTGACCACCACGCTGGATGCCTATGTGCAGGCAGCGCTGGAGCAGCAGCTGGAGAACGCCTACACCGCGTCCGGCGGCAAAAACCGCGCTGCGGGCATTGTGATGGACGTCAACACAGGCGCAATCCTTGGCATGGCGGTGTATCCGTATTTTAATCTGAACGACCCCTGGACGCTGGATGAGCAGTCGGAGGAAAAGCTCTCCGAATGCGAATGCGCGCCCGGAACCGAGGAACACGAGAAATACCGGCAGGAACTTCTGCTGCGGATGTGGTCGAACAAAGCGCTGACCGAATCCTACATCCCCGGCTCGACCTTCAAGGTCATTACCGCCTCGATGGTGCTGGAGGAGGATGTGGTCAAAACGACCGACAGCTTCAACTGCCCCGGCTACAAAGAGGTCCTCGGGCACAAAATTCACTGCCACAAGACAACCGGACACGGCGCGCTGACCTTTGCACAGGGCATTCAGCAATCCTGCAACCCGGTGCTGATGAGCGTTGGGCTGAAGCTCGGCGCTGATAAATTCTACAATTACCTCACGTCCTTCGGATACCGCGAAAAAACCGGTATCGACCTGCCCGGCGAGGGAACGAGTGTTGTAGCGGCTCGGGATTCCTTTACGGACCTGGACCTTGCAATCTACTCTTTCGGGCAGAACTTCAATGTGACGCTGATCCAGCAGATCACCGCAATCTCTGCGGTGGCAAACGGCGGGTATCTCGTCACGCCGCACCTGCTCTCCTCGGTGACCGACGGAGAGGGGAACGTGATTCGCTCCTTTGACACGAATGTCCGCCGCCAGGTGGTCAGTGCCGGTGTCTGCAAGACCGTTTCGCAGATTCTGGAGGAGGGCGTTTCCGGCAACGGCGGCGCAAAAAATGCTTATGTGGCGGGTTATCGTATTGCCGCAAAGACCGGTACTTCCGAAAAGAAGGACGCCGGGGCAAAGGGAAAATACGTCTGCTCGACGGTTGCCTATGCACCGGCAGAGAATCCGCAGTACGCGGTGATCATCATTGTGGATGAGCCGAGCAAGGGGCTGCTGTACGGCAGCACCGTTGCGGCACCCTATGTGGCAAACGTGATGGAGACCATTCTCCCGTATCTCGGCGTAGAGGCGATTTATTCGGAGGAAGAGCTGGCGCACAAGGTGGTGGAAGCCCCCCGCGTGCTCGGCTGGACCGGCGCCTATGCGCAGAAGCGCTACGGCGAGAAATTCCGCATTGACATCATCGGCGACGAGGACGGCGTAATCGTTGGGCAGTATCCCGAGCCAGGCACTGCGATGGAGCAGGAAACGGCGCGGCTGGTACTTTACACCGGCAAGAAGGCTTCCGATGTGGAGCCGGAAACGGTTGTGGTGCCCGATCTGACCGACATGACGGCTCTGGCTGCTGCCGGAAAGCTCCGGGAGCTTGGCTTGAATGTCCGCATTAAGGGGACGAAGTATTACACCTCCGGTTCGAATGCGACTGTGATTTCGCAATCCGTCGAAAAGGGGACCGTGGTCCCGCGCGGCACCGTTATCGAAATCCGCTTCTACTCTCTCGAGGACGAAGACGGCGGCGGGTTGTAGGTGGGGGAAGACCTTGGGGCGCTGCCCCAAGCCCCGCTTAGGACCTTCTTGGAATGAAGGGAAAACTGGATTGCGAGCAATTCAGTTTCTAAGAACCCCAAGAACTTTCACTGAGAAGAATTTCAGAAGTGCGGGGAAACTCCAAAGGTTTCCGGATGTGAAAAGACGGTATTTCATGATTCGGAGGATGACCGTGGAGCTTGGCGAATTATGTCGCGCGGCGGCGCTGGAATGTCCCGGGGAGGCTGCCGGGCAGGAGATTTCCGCTCTTGCAATGGATTCGGGACGCGTGACACCGGGGAGCCTGTTCATCTGTATCAAAGGACTGCACACCGACGGGCACCGCTTCATCAGGGAAGCGGTTGCAAAGGGCGCTGTTGCGGTGCTCTGCGAGACCGGGCGGGGACCTGCACCTGTCACAACGCTTTATTCGGACAACACGAGGCGCGCCTGTGCGCGGTTATACAACGCATTCTGGGGAAACCCTGTGGCGAGCCTGCATTTTATCGGCGTGACCGGAACCAACGGCAAAACGACCGTCACGCACATGCTCCGGGCAATTCTCGAAGCATCCTTATACCGCACGGGGCTGATCGGAACCGTGGGCTGCGAATCGGTTGGCAGGCATCTTGCCCCGCTGGAGCGTGTTCCGCTTTCCAACATGACCACCCCGGACCCGCCGGACCTTTATCGGATGCTCCGGGAAATGGCAGACGACGGGGTCGAATATGTCCTGATGGAGGTCACCTCCCATGCACTGGCGCTTGGGAAGCTGGACCCAATCCGCTTCCGGGCGGGTATCTTTACCAATCTGACCCCCGAGCATCTGGATTTCCACGGAACGATGGAATCCTACGCCGGGGCAAAGGCAGAACTGTTTCGCCGCTCGGAGCTGTCGGTCATCAACACTGATTCTCCCTACGGGGACAGCATGCGGGCTGCGGCAGCAGGCAGAAGTGTCAGCTGCAGTGCCGTTGGCAGAACTGCCGATTACCGCGCCGAAAATCTGCATCTCGGCTCGGTGCGCGGGGTGGAATATGAACTCCGCTCCGGCAACATGAGAATGAAAATTTCCTGCCCGATTCCGGGCGGCTTTACCGTTATGAACTCCATGCAGGCGGCTGCCTGCGCGCTCGAACTGGGCATCGGTCCATCCTCCATTCAGGATGCGCTTGCATCCATGACCGGTGTGCGGGGGAGAATGGAGCGTGTCCGGTTGGGTGTGGGCGCAGACTTCAGCGTATTGATTGACTACGCGCACACGCCGGACGCATTGGAAAAGCTGCTGCGCACGGCGCGCGATTCCTCCGGGGACGGACAGCGGGTTGTCCTGCTGTTCGGCTGCGGAGGGGATCGCGATAAGAGCAAACGGGCAATGATGGGCAGCGTGGCGGAGCTTTACGCCGACCGCGTGATTGTGACCTCCGACAACAGCCGGAGCGAGGACCCCGAGGCGATTATCGCCGACATCCTCTCCGGCATGCGGAAGGGGACGGCAGAGGTCATTCCCGACCGTGCCGAAGCAATCCGGCAGGCGATTCTGACCGCGCAGCCGCGTGACCTGATCCTGCTTGCGGGAAAGGGACACGAGGAATACGAAATCGACCGAACAGGCAGGCACCGGTTTTCCGAGCGGGAAATCGTGCTTGCCGCCAACGAAGAGAGAAACCGCCGGGGCACCTCCGGCAGACCATAGCAAAATCCCGCTACTTGCGGACGGGAAGGTTGTGAGACAGTGAAAATCCGATTCAGTATGGGCGCAATCAGCGCCGGAACATTTGCCGAAATGTGCGGCGGGACCCTGCGCGACGGCAGGGGCGCCAATCTCCGGATTCGCTATATTTGTACAGACTCCAGAGAAGCCGACGACGAGACTGTTTTTACGGCGCTGCGCGGCGACCGGCAGGACGGTCACGATCATATCGCGGGCGCCATTGCCAACGGCTGCAGATGCGTGCTCTGCGAGCACAGCTGCGATGCCATCGAGCAGGCGGGCGCGGCTGCGGTGGTGGTCAACAACACCGAGCTGGCACTGTCCTATTTTGCAAACGCATGCCGGCATGCGCTGACCTGCCACACCGTGGCGGTGACCGGCAGTGTCGGAAAGACCACAACAAAGGATATGCTGTATTCGGTCCTGTCCGTGGCGCATAAGACCTACAGGACCCCGGGCAATCACAACAGCCTGATCGGAATGCCGCTGTCGGTCAGCGAGATTCCGGCTGACACCGCATGGGCGGTGCTGGAGATGGGCATGAGCGCCTTCGGAGAGGTTGAGCGGCTGTCGGTTGCGGCAGAGCCTGATCTCGCAATTATTACCAACATCGGCACGGCGCACATGGAAGCGCTCGGTTCGCGGGAAAATATCTGTCGGGCAAAGCTTGAGGTGCTGTGCGGACTGCGCACGGGCGGCACGCTTCTGCTCAACGGAGACGAACCGCTCCTGCGCGGCATCGGCGGCACCGGCTACAAAACCGTTTACGTTTCGCTGGAGAATGCGAAGGCGGATTACCAGGCGCGGAACATCCGCGTGGAGGAATCGCGCACGCTGTTCGACCTGGTTTGGGCGGGCGGCGAGGAACGCGACCTGTCTGTCGGCGTGATGGGAAAGCACAATGTTTATGCGGCGCTGTTTGCGTTTGCGGTCGGCATCATGAGCGGCATGACGCCCGACGAGGTTCGCGAAGGGCTGGAACGCTTTCAGCCGGAGGGCTTGCGGCAGAGAATGACCGACATCGGAACCCTGACCCTGATTGAGGACTGCTACAATGCCTCGCCGGAATCGATGAACGCCTCGGTTGAGGTCCTGCGGGATTTCTGCCGGCAGACCGGCAGACGCAGCGTTGCGGTGCTGGGCGACATGCTGGAGCTGGGCGGGCAAAGCCCGGCGCTGCACCGCAGAGTCGGCGCGCATCTGGCATACCTTGGCGTGGAGCAGCTGATTACGGTCGGACCGATGAGTCTGCAGATTGCGGTCGGTGCGCAGCAGATGGGCATGGACCCCGCAGCAATCAGCAGCTTTTACGAATGGAATGACATCACCCCTGTGGTGGAAAAACTGAAGGAAATCCTCTTTGACGGCGATGTGGTGCTCTTCAAAGCGAGCCGCGCGGTGGGGGAGGAACGGATTATCGAAGCGCTGAAACGTGCGGCGGTGTCCGTAGAGTAAGATAGCCAACAGCGCTTCCGTTTATGCGGAAGCGGAACGATAAGCAACCGGAGTAAAGACAAAGCAATGAAAGAATTCAGCATCACATTCGCGATCGGCACCGCGGCGGTGTTCGCGCTGACGGTGGCTGCGGAGCGGATCCTCATTCCGATCCTGCGCAGCCACAAGCTGGGTCAGAAGATTCTTGACATCGGACCCCGCTGGCACAAATCCAAGGAAGGGACTCCCATCATGGGCGGGCTAGGCTTCATCCTTGCCGCACTTGTTGTTATGGCGGTCTTTTTCGTCGTGCGCGGTATCCAGGGGCGCGGCGCGGATTATATTCCTCTGGCGCTGACACTGGGTCTGGCGGTCGGAAACGGTGCAATCGGCTTTGTCGACGACTATTGCAAACTGGTCAAAAAGCAGAACGAGGGGCTGACCTGGAAACAGAAGCTGTTTCTGCAGCTTGCGCTGGCAACGGCATATGTGGTGGTGATGGCGTATACCGGCAATCTTTCCACCTCGGTCAACCTGCCCTTTACCGACCGGACTCTGTATCTCGGCTGGGGCGTTTATCCGCTCTCGGTCATCATCCTTGCAGGCGTGACCAACGGCGGCAACATCACCGACGGCGTGGACGGTCTGGCATCGGGGGTCACCTTTGTCATCGGCGGTTTCTTCGCGGTCTGGGCGTTCTCCATGCAGAGCGAGCAGGTCGGCGCGGTTGGGGCAATCCTCATCGGTGCGTCCCTTGGGTTCTTAGTCTACAATTTCCACCCTGCAAAGGTCTTCATGGGGGACACCGGCTCGCTGTTCTTCGGCTCGCTGGTCATCGGAACCGCATTCATGATGCGGGAGCCGATTGTGGGGCTGATTGTGGCGGCGGTGTTCATTCTGGAGATGCTTTCGAGCCTGTTGCAGGTGGTGTATTTCCGTCTGACGCACGGCAAGCGGCTGTTCAAAATGGCACCGGTTCATCACCACTTCGAGCAGTCCGGATGGGGAGAGAACCGCATCGTGCTGACCTTCTCCCTGACCGAAGCGCTGTTCTGTGTCCTTGCCTGGTTTGCCCTGCACTAATATTCGAAAGGACCGAAACCGCATGGGAGGCTCCGGGCGGGGGCTGAGGCAGCGCCCCGGGCGTTCCCGGTGCGATCTGAGCGGGGGTGTGCTGGTTTATGAATGAAGAAAAACGGGTGGCGGTCCGTTCCTCCCTTCCTGCGGTGAGCGGCGGGGAGGAGGATGCGCCTCTCTCTGTAAAAGGAAGTCCGGATATTCCGATGCTGCTTCTGACCGTCATCCTGGTCCTGTTCGGCTGCGTGATGGTCTACAGCGCGTCGGCGGTTTATGCCGAGCAGTATCACCATGACAGCACCTATTTCATCGTCCGGCATCTCATTTTCGCGCTGATCGGCGCGGGCGCCATGTTCCTGATCATCCGGTTCTGCACGCCGGTGTTCTGGCAGGATTTTGCCGTGATTCTGTTCGGCATTTCGATTCTGTTACTTCTGGCGGTGCTGGTCATCGGCGACGACCTCGGCAGCGGCGCCAAGCGGTGGCTGAACTTCGGTTTCATCACGCTGCAGCCTTCCGAGATTGCCAAGCTGGCGCTGGTCATGATGCTGGCAAAATATATGACGAAATACAGCGAGAAGGTCCGCTCCGAATATCGCTTCGGCGGCAGTTTTGTCTACGGAGTGGTCTATCCCGGCATGATGATTGCCGTAATTGCCGGTCTGATTGCGCTGGAGCATCACATTTCCGGGCTGATGATTGTCGGCATGCTGGGAATCTCGGTCATGTTTTTGGGCGGGACCAAGGTGAAATGGATTGCGGCAATCGGCGGACTGGTGGTTTGCGCCGGGTGTCTGCTGGTGCTGGTGTCCTCGTATGCGCAGTCGCGCGTGGATACCTGGCTGCACATCGACCAGGCAGACCCGCTGGGCGAGGCTTGGCAGACGCTGCAGGGGCTGATGGCAATCGGCTCGGGCGGTCTGTTCGGAACAGGGCTTGGGAACAGCCAGCAGAAGTTCGGCTATGTCTCCCAGCCGCAGAACGACTTTATTTTTACCATTGTCTGTGAGGAACTCGGTTTCTTCGGTGCGTTTCTGGTGGTGGCGCTGTTTGCCATGTTCGTCTGGCGCGGCTTTTACATCGCGCGGCATACCACCGATGCCTTCTCGGCGCTGGTGGTCTACGGGCTTACCTTCAAGGTCGGGCTGCAGGTGGTGCTGAACATTGCCGTTGTCACCAACTCCATGCCGAACACGGGAATCTCCCTGCCGTTTTTCAGCTACGGGGGAACCTCGCTGGTGCTGCAGATGATCGAGGTTGCCATCATTCTTTCCATCTCCCGATACGCAACGCATCGGAAGATATAATCATCCGGTCGCCGTCCACCCTTGCAGACAAAACTCCTTGTTGAAAGTTCTTGGGGTCCTTAGAAACTGGATTGCCCGCAATCCAGTTTTCCCTTCCTTGCAAGAAGGGGCTATGCAGAGTTTGAGACAGCGTCTCAAGGTCTTAAAAAGGAGGCTCACATGAAGGTACTGCTGACCGGTGGCGGAACGGCGGGGCACATCAACCCGGCGCTCGCCATTGCCGATATGATCCGGCGGAATGCGCCCGGCTCCGAGATTGCCTTTGTCGGCATCCGGGGCGGGAAAGAGGAGGACCTTGTTCCGCGGGAAGGGTACCGGCTGTACTATGTCAAATCGAAGGGGATTCAGCGATCCTGCCGCCCGCGCGCCATGCTCTCCAACGTGCATGCGCTCTGGCTGGCTGCGGCATCTCCTTATTACAAATCCACGCGGTCGATTCTGGACGACTTTCAACCGGACATCGTAATCGGGACCGGCGGCTATGCCTGCTGGCCCATCATGGCGGCAGCCGCAAGGCGGGGCATTCCGACCGCGCTGCACGAATCCAACGCGCTGCCGGGGCTGGCGGTGCGGAAGCTGCAGGGAAAGGTAGACCGCATCTGGACCAACTTTGACCGCACGGCAGAGCTGTTGCGGGTGCGCGAGACCGTACGGCGGGTCGGCAATCCTCTGCGCGGCGGCTTTGGCGGGATTTCCCGGAGTGCGGCGCGGGAGCAGCTGGGATTGCGCGATGGCGAGCGGCTGGTGCTTTGCTTCGGCGGCAGCCTGGGCGCGGAACATCTCAACCGCGCGGTGCTGGACCTGATGCGGCAGCTGGCACCCGGCATGCCGGAGGTCCGGTTCTGCCTTGCCAGCGGAAAACGCGATTTTGCGGATTGCCGAAAGGTCTTTGAAGCCTCCGGGCTGGACCGGGCAGCGAACTGCACGCTGACCGATTATATTTACGACATGCCAACGCAGATGGCGGCGGCAGAACTGGTGGTCTCCCGCGCGGGGGCGATGACCCTGTCGGAGCTGGCGCGCATGGGTGTGCCGTCGGTGCTGGTGCCAAGCCCCTATGTGGCAGACAATCACCAGTATCTCAACGCCAAGACCTTTGCCGACGCAGGCGCTGCGGTGCTGGTGGAGGAACGGGAACTGGCAGACGGGCGGCTGTGCGAAGCGGTCGGTGCGCTGCTGCGGGAACCGGGACGGACTGCGGAGATGGGCAGGGCTGCAAAGCCGTTTGCCGATGTTGACGCGGACCGGCTGATTTGGGAGGATATTCTCCGGTTGACCGGGCAGAACGCATAATCAAACAGGAATTTCAAAACGGGAGATGAGAAACATGAACAGGCAGACAGGAA
>ERZ1673741.2252-NODE-2252-length-14036-cov-3.670553_pt1 | contig 14036 bp, 16 predicted proteins | sample MGYA00580209_ERZ1673741 | MGnify/ENA primary metagenome ERZ1673741 (study PRJEB41218, sample SAMN15661754) | gut metagenome | host: Homo sapiens | place: Canada: London | collected 2015-08-20/2019-03-30 | study: EMG produced TPA metagenomics assembly of... | reverse complement strand
AAACAACCTCATGTCTTATCGTTTGGGTCGTGCATTGTAGGCGGTCGAACTACTCAGCACGATATAGAAATGTGACACATATTCATCAACGTCACAACAATTGGACTTACAGGCAAGCGGGAAAGCCACGTCTTGCCATGCCAACCTCATTTACTGCTCATACTTGTCAAACACCAACAATGGATTAACGTCTTTCACCCATATAACTGCACCTTTTGGATGATTGTAGTACCATGTAGTTTTAATAGGTTCAACCTCTGTCAGCTCCCACGCATGAGGGTTTTTATAAATTTTTTTCAGTTCTGCATAAGTAATATCGACACAGTGTTTTTTATATTCTTCACCCCAGTTGCTGCAGGATATAGGGTGTGTTGAACAAATCCTGCATTTTCCCCTTACTCTGTGCGTTCCACTTTCCAAAAGATAAATAGCCTCTCCAACTTTTTTCGTGTCTGAGCCTCTTATTTCCAATGTTTTCTTACCGCTAAGAATAAGGTCTATCCACTGTCTTTTTATGATCAGTCCGTCCATGTCAGTTTTCTCTCCTTTTTAGTGCTCCAAGTTTCTGTGTGAAGCCTCACGCGACTTTAGTCGTGGGTTATTAACGTGTTCTTTTTTTCACATACTTATCATATCATATTGGGTGCGAATAGTCAATAGAAAAATCCATTTTTGTAAAAAATGGACTTTCTGATTATCTAGGTATGCCCCGTACTGTTATTTTTTAAAATTTTTCTTATCCCGCTGCTTTCGCAATGGAGTATCTTCTAGGAACCTCTTTGACTGCAGCTACCCCGTTCCCATATAGCTCTTCGATAAACGGATGATTATCGTAGGTTACAAGGATGTCTGCACAGGCTGGCATTCCGGACGCCAGAGAATTCAGCAAAAATGCCAGTTCTCGGTGCTCGTTTTCTCCGTATACATGGTGATACAGTTTCTTGCTTTCAGCAATGTAGTACGGAGGATCAACAAACACTGTCGCATTTTTATTCCAAAACGATTCTTCGATCAATCCCAAAGCATCCTCGTTCTTAATTTCGATAGATTCTCTCCTCTCCCAGATTGCAAGAATTTTGGATTCTAGAGTTTTTGGATTCCAACGCTGCAAGACGTCTGATACAGGAGAAGCATTCCAGATTCCAGAGAATGCCAGTCGGTTTACGAGTAGAAAGCCAAATGCTCGTTCCTCTTCCGGAAATCCTTCGTAATTATCTTTGATCATTTGTTGGTAATGAAAGAACAATTCCCTGCCCGGGATTACTGTTCGAATTTTTTCTAGCAGAGGTTCCGGATTTGTCAAAATCGTATGGAAAAATGCATATACTCCCCTGTCCAAATCGTTCATTACAAGATGATCAATGACTCCGGATAGCAACAGTGATAATCCCACGGATCCGCCACCACAGTATACATCCACAAAAGTCTTTTTCTCTTCCGATAAATAGGATGAAATTAGGTCGAGAGCTTTGCTTTTCCCTCCCGGATAACGGAGAGGAGATACCTGTTTCTTTAACTGAAAGCGAGGATGTACAATTGTTGATTCCTTTTTGTCTTTGTTTTCCAACAAGACCGTATATGCCCTGCTGTCTTGTTTTTCTTCGTAATAGGTGAACGAATCACAGTCAGGGCACCAATAGCCCTGATGGTGTTGCAAGTCTTCCTCGAAATCATCTAAAGTGTCGCTTGTAAACCCGCAGTATCTGCATGTGTATTTCACTTTTACCATTCCTTTCTTTTTTTATCAATCCGTCTATTTCGCACCTCGCTAAATCTTTGATTTCTTCTTATAATACTCCAGCTAATACTCCAGCATTTCTCTTCTTTTTTCTTCTGCTTCTTCTCGTGTTAGAAAGTTCACATTATGTTCATGGAGACTACACACCAGCAATTCAATTCTCTCTTCGATTCGAATATTGACGTCTACACCTTGCAATATAACTGTAATATAACCAAAACTATCTACTCCAAATTCGTCCGTGATGATATCCTCGTGTACCCTATAGTTTTCTGCAACAGTACCAATACTGTAAATATGGGTACCAACCTTAAGACACTGGTTTAGTACGTAAGAATACCCTTCTTCTTTTATTGTTTTTGCATTTTTATTGATTTCCCACATTGAAATTCTCCTTTTTTGATTTTTTATCATAATTTTGGCAGAATACCCCCCACCTCTATAGGTGGTGGGATGAATGCCTTTTTCTAAAATATTCTGGCTTACGCCTCCGACCATAAAGCTATCGGGTTCTTCCCTTGCGGGAGTGGTTCACATCGCCAATGTTAATAACAGGTTTTCGATATACTCACTTCTCCTACCCATCAGAGATGTTTAGATTATATCCGTAGAGGTCAGAACTTGTGAAGCATTCTGACGTACCTATCTATTCTGTCTTAACGTAGCACTCAAGGCGCTTAGGCTGATCAACAAGGCTTTTACAAGCCCCCACTTCAAGGCTTTAGTCTAAGTGGTGGGTTGTTGACTTGCTCTCTTTTAAAGGAAAGCGTTTCATTATTTCCCTCATCTCGGAGATTTCTGTCTGTTTCTTTTGGCTGATAAACATGTCTCGAAAAAGTTTTGCCGTATGAGATTCTGATTGTTCAGCTTTTTCATAAGCTTTAGTTGAAGGCTCGTTTAATGAACATCCGGTAAATAATGACAGGATAAAAGCAGTACCAACTGCATGCAATAGTCTTAATTTTTTGTTAATCATTTTGTTTTCTCCTTTATGCTCTTTGATATTCGTTTATAATTACTTCTTAAATATCCCAAAAACGAGTAATTAATAATATAAAAATTTAATTCATCGTTTGTTAAGGAAGCCTTTTTGGCTAACAGATGCAGCATCACAATAAAAGTTACGTTGGAAAGCAGAAGTTTCACCTCCTACCAAAATGGTTGTGTTGCTACATTTTGAAATTAGAAGTGAAGGTTTCAGGAGTTGCACCTGATGTTACTTGTACCTTCATAAGTAGAATCACTTAACTTATATAGCTTAGTCTTTAAAGGGAGAAAAAACCTCCTTTGTATTTTGAATGAAGTCAAATGATTCATGCCAATGTACAAATGCAAATGTGTCTTGTTTATCGTAGAAGGATCTTACTCCTTTTCATTGTGTGGCATTCATATATCATGAAATTGTGTTTGAGGATTATGGGAGTTGCACCCACCATACTGCTATCCTCATAAATAGTGGCAGGCTCATGCTTCTGCCGTGGTCATTTTTGATATCCGTCTATGACAAACTGTTATATTTAAACTGCAAGCGAAAAAGTTTTACTTTCTATTATAATCTCTATACCAAAGGGAGATAAACAATAGAACAGGTCCTAAAAACAGATATCTGGATCGACTTCATGTTTAATGTTTCTTCAATAGTTCCGGTGAGCAACTACTGAGATCAATAAACAACCTCATGTCTTATCGTTTGGGTCGTGCATCGCAGGCGGTCGAACTGCTCAACACGGTGTGAAATGTGATGAATATCTGGATAACATCACATTTATATTGGACTTACAGGCAAGCGGGAAAGCCACGTCTTGTTATGCCAACCTCGTTTACAATTTCTTCACTTCATGTCTTGAAGATAAATATATTCGTTATTTTTCTCCTTCCTGAATTTCAGTTTAAATTACATCTATTATGATTTTTTTGGTGAAAAAACCACTAATGTTTAAATTAATAACTTTTCTATCATACAATTCTATTCTGTTGGAAATTTCACCCAACTTCCCCTCTGCTAAAGGTATTCTAATAAAATCTTTATTGCAATAGAATGGTCTCCCTCTGTCATAAATAGTAACCTTAGCATTCAACAAACAGTTTGATGATATGAGAAGATATAAGCATTGTTTAAGTGTAATTGCTTCTTTTTCCAATAACATAATTTACCTCTCTAGCATCCCGTTTAGCTGGATTATCCCCAAAGATGCCATTCTTTTAATTTGACGTTTTCTTTTTGTAATTCTTGCCCTGTGAGCTGCATATAAACTGTATTTAGTTCTTTAAAAACATTCTCAGGGACAACATTTTCTTTTAAATTGTCATTTAAAATAGTATTGTCTTCATCAACCCATGCAACATCATATGATACAGCTAATACATAAATTAATCTTGCAAATGTGCCGTTCATACCATCTAATACCAATTTAATTTTATTAGGCATACAGTTTCCCCTTTCTTCTAAATCTGGATGTTTGTTTATGAATTCATCATAAAAATCAAAATCATTACAGTCTAAATTTGTTTTTAGATCTATAGTCCATCCAAAATACCTATTAACACTAATACTCATATCTTACCTCCTTGACGTACTCTCATCGTTAAAATAACGAGATTCTCTTTCTCACAAGACTAATACCAAATTATTGTTCTATGTTTTTGTTGACATTCTTTTAGAAATTCTTTGAAATTTTCATAGTCTTTTCCATCTGAATATGCTGCATATGTGAATATCTTTCCACCAAAATCAACATCTTTTATAAGATCATAAATCTTTTTAGCTGTCTTATAACTACATTTCCCATCACAATCAGATGCAAAAAGAAAATCCAATATATCTTTATCTTCATCCTTAAAACGTTCATCTTTCAGAATTTCATTTACACGTTTTGTATAGCTTTGTGGGTCATTTAACGCAAACAAAGTGTCTGCATACACTTCTCCAAGTTCTTTGTCAAATACTTTGCAAATATTGGTACGGAGATTATTAAAGCCACAATAACCCATTTCAAATGAATAACTTGATTTTCTGCTTGTTAAACAAATTCCCATATATACCTCCTTAATTAAAGGATACTTCAAGTTTTAGTCGTCTATCATATTTCTTGATAGTTCCGCCTCTCAATTTCAACACAAACCAAATATTATCTGTATAGATATTCTCAACATTTCTAACATACTCGAAATATCCGTTCAAATACACAATTTTTACTGTCATTTTTCCTCCTTGTTTTAAAATCTATCAAAGAGACCATAACCAAATTGAACGTTTAAATTGCGATTCCAGTATCCATTAATACATGGGTAATCTTCTTTAACGATTTTATAAGCAAAACCATTTGGCATGGAAAGTGCTATAAAATTCATAATGAGACAAGCGCATTCTTCTCGATCTTCGATGTAATATCGTCCTTCATCAGTTTCTTCGACGTAAATTCCATCAAAGCAACCTGCCTTGTTAAGAATGTCGTAAGCAACCTTGCTCATATCATCTTCATCATATCTACACCAAATAATATGAGGGTCTTTATATTGTAACTTTTTGCCAGTATAATTATTGTCATCATCATTGAACTGAATGCCAAGCTTTCTACAACTTTCTTTATATGCATTCTGTATATCTGTGACAGACTCGCAATTGCAGGTTATAAGAAAAACCTTTGAAATACAGTGACCGTCTTCGGACCAATCTCCAAGAGTTAATTTATATATCATTTTTTCTCCTTTCCACCAGCATTCCTTTGCTGGTACTTACAAATTTAAGCCTTTTGTTTGATATCGAACCTTTGTTGATTTTCCTGCCATCCAGAGTTCGTATATCCATGAATCCACTTTTTCTTCTGCCAAATACGTAATAAACACTGTTTTCGTATCTGACAAGATCAAACAATCTGAAGCCTCTCACAACATGTGGTGCCTGATTACGCTTTCGAACACCACCTTTGAGAATCGTATTTTTATGCAGCTGTCGGTTGTGATGTCGTACAGCTTTAGATGCATAGTATGTATCATCTGGCTCAGCTTTGAAATTCCTGCTGATTATAATGGCATCACTGATATGCGATTTCTCAACATGATACAGCTCTCGATAATACTTGGTGATGTATCCATATGTTTCTGTTACAGGAATATCCACAATGTCTCGCAGCTGGCTGACCATTGCTTTTCTCATAATTCCCATGAAAGCTGCATCTCTATGTGATCTGCCGCGTTTTGCCCTGCCATCAGGGAGCTGTATTGTTCCTGCGCGCAATGCCTTATGACAGTCCTCACAGAGGGTAATCAGATTGCTTGGTGCGTTGCCGCCAGTCTGTCTCGACTCTTTATGATGTACATGAAGCTTTACACCATCACCATGTTTTCCGCAGCACTGGCATCTGTAACCGTCACGGAAGAGAACATACTGTCGAACGTTGTACTGATCGTACATTTCGCCCTTCTGATAGTCTGTGCCAACAGGAACTGGTTTGCCTTCTTCCAGTGCCTTGAGACGCTGCGTATCGAATTCTGCTGTTTCCACATGGATCTCAGATACTGGAAGCATCTTCTGGATTCTCAGGACAGCTGAGATATGTTCCTGTATCTTGACTTCCACTGATGGTGCAATCCAGCCTTTTGGCTTTGATGAAACCCTGTTGTCAAAGCGAGCCTGTCTGTAACGTGTCTTGCGACTGCGTCTTGCTCTTCTGTTCTGTCTTCTGACAGACAGCAGTTTGACTACATCATTTCTTGGCTTCAGCTCTTCGGCATACAGGACTTTCTTTTCTGTTGTCACAGCAATACCGATGTGTCTGCTGCCTGCATCCATTCCCAGTGAAACGGGTTGCTTGTATCCTGAACTGCCATACAGCAGTCTGATCGTGAAAGGCACTTGTTTTACTACAGTTGCCTTGTGTTTCTGTAGAAGCACTCTTGCCATCCGAGGTCTGCACGGCATAACTGGCTGGCCGTGCTTGTTGATTACGTATACGTACATATGATTATGCCGTCCTTTCTGATTGTCAGATAAACAGCAGAGAACATAACTCTGCCCGGCATCTGACTGCCGTAGCTGCACAGGTCACCAACAGCTTGTGCAGACACCTTCGCCAATGTTATCTTTGTTTGTAATGCATGCTACACTGTTCCTGCCCGTCAGAACTGTTTAATAACATGCCACAGAGCAGCGGATTAGGTGTTACGTCCGAGGGTGTGATAGCAAAGATAACGTAGTACTCTTACCGTACTTGGTGATACGAGAGTACTCAGGCTAGTCAACAAAGGCTTTTTTAAGCCTGCGATTTTAATCGCGGGTTATTGACATTGCTCTCTTTCTTTGATGTCAGCTAGGTCATACCCCAGTTCGTACATGTCCTCAGCCTAACTGCCGAGAGAATTGGAAACACTATCGTAGTATTCTTTTTCCAGCTCTTCGTCTGTTGCTGATTCTGCCCATTTCTCAATTTCGTTTCTTTCTGCCTTCTTCATTTCCTTTCCCTCCTGTTTTGTAGTTATTCTTCGCTTCCCTCTACTTTTGATAGCAGATATTCCGCCAGGCCATTAACTCTACACTCTGTAACGCCTACGGTAGTGAAGAATTCGTTTTCGTCGCCAAATACCGGTCCAAATTCAAGTAAGCAAGAACCGTCCGGATACACAGAAAGCTGAAAATCTAATCCAGAAAAAGCTGCTTCCGAGTCTGCATCTGATGTATCAAAATCAGCTAAATTAATATGATGATCCTGCATAAACATCTTTAGGTTTTCCTCTGATTCGATTTCAAAATAATGTTCGTGGTGATCCTTATTCTCGATCCAAGAGTCTGTTTGCTGAAAGCCGTATTTATCAAAATCTTCAATTTCTTCGTAACTTTGATCTAACATATTGTCTAACCAGTCTTCATAGCTGTCTGTTATCCTGTTTTCAACGTATGCTTTGTATGATTCCCGCATGTCCTCCTCTGTCCAAATTGTCTTATCTTCGATATTATAATATTTCTTCATATTTTTTAAGCCCTCCTACTGTTTGTTTTCATATATATTATATACTACTAGTCCTATATTGTCAAGGATTTTATATATTTATTAGAGATTATTTTATCTACAAATTTATCCCTAAATTGTGTTGGTTCCATTGACTAACCACTACTTTTTTGCTATAATAATGGTATAAAAAGGAGAAAAACTATGAGAACGCCAAAAGAATATACTGATAATATAAAGAAAGGAATTATTACTACGAGCATGTTAGAAACTGCTCTGTATTCTGTTAACAAACGCGCGAAAAACTACAGAGATGCGGAACGTGAAACAAGGCATAGATATGGAAGATACAGTAAATATGCAGACTCGTCTGAATGGAAGAAAAATGAGTTTTATTCGAAAAAAGACAAACTTTTGAGTATTCTGGAGCCAATTTGTATTCATAAAGAATTCGCCGGATATGAACGAACTCGAATATATGATTATGAACAACATTATGCTGACAGACGGTTCTACGCATGGGCACATAACCAGATTGTCTGGGAAAACTATTATTTCGACCATGACACTGGAATGTATGTCGAGTTTTTCGATGCGGAAGACAGAAGCCAGAAAAAGTACCGATATTATCTGTACTATAATATTGGGCATCATACATTCCATACCCCAATCAACAATTTGGAAAAATACAATCTTCCGGTAAAGGAAATCGGCACTTTGGATACTTATGGGGACGACTATCTTGATCTCTGTTCCGTACAGTTTGTTGACAAAGTAATTGCGCTGATTAATAGTGGAGAGTATAAGTATGTGCAGGATGTCCCAGATGTGCTTCCAGAATTTCCACCTTTTGAAGAAGAATATCAGAAAGAGGAGTTTGCAAACTTCCCTGCTATTTGGCAGAGTATATCCAGAACAATTGCAGATATATGCTTATCCATGCCGATAAAATTGCCAGAGGATTTGTCAAAATATTATGCTCTCTTTTCTGTTAGACAGAAAAAGAAAAAGGATGTTTGGAAGAAACCTCAGATTATAAAAAGAAAAATTAAGGTTCCTTTTCCTGAGAACGAAGATGAAGTATATGAATTCATTAAGACGTCAGTATGGACAACAAAGAATGAATTAGCATTCAAACTGCTTTCAAAAGAATCTCCGGCCTACATGCTGCTCTACGATTATACATATGAGCGTCAGTGTCAACAAAAAGCGATGAAAGATTTGGAGTGTGCAGCTGCCAAGCTATATCATGGGGACAATGAGGTTAGTATGCATAATATATTGCAGGAAATACAGAACAAGTAAGAAAGGGAAATTTGTATGGAAATAAAAAATATTGTAAGTAAAGAAACGTTTCTTAAATTGGCAGAAGAAAAAGTCCGTGCTGAATACCATGTGGGTGACAGTACTGCTCTTTCTTCCAGAATCAACAAAAAAGGAAACGCCATTCTTCGCACAGAAAAAGGAAAAGAATTTGTTGTTTCAGGATTGCTGTCAACAGAACCAAACAAATACAACGGAATATCTCCGGAATCTGCAGAAGAAATTCTGTTATCTATATTCCCAAGTCTAAAAGAAAAAGACTATAAGTTTATTTTTAAAGACGGAAGCTACCGATGTGAAACTCCCGGAAGAGAATATATTTTCCGCTATGTTTATAAGCAGCCGGTATCCTATCCGGTTTCGGGTCTGCCTAACGGACTCGATCTTCTGCCGGATGGATGGGTAGACCTGCCTGATGTCGACCCGTATGATATTCTTAATGATGGGGAAATTCTTGACGAATACGGGAATGGATTTCCTGATGAAGATGTTGCGGACGAAGCTGTGAAAGAAGATAATTCTTCAGAAGAAGTTGTTTATCTGGCAAAAAAAGATGGGATTTATGCTGTACTTTGTATAACAGCTTCCATCGAGGAGATGGAATTTGATGAGAGCTTTGAGCCTTGTCTGTTTAAAGATGAAGGAAAAGCCAGAAAATTTTTCGAATCCTATCGTGGAACTGGAGCTTCTTTGCAGGACGCTATCGCCAGAAGAGAAAGGTTCTGGAAAGATGTTGAAGAAATCAAAGAAATTGTAAAAGATAATCGTTTGTATGTAAAAGAACGTGACAACACTTTTGGTTCTGATTATTACGATATCTTTTTTGATCACAACCTTCTGATCGAGTACATGTATACATTCGACAAAGGTCTTATTATTCAGGAAATAGAAAGATACAAGAAATTTGAAGCGGAACTAGATGAGCGAGGATATTATTTATCATCCATTACTAAGAGGGACGAATTTCCTGGGAATCAGAGGTATTATGATTTCAGATTTGGTGGAAAAGAAAACAAAATTATCGAGAAACATATTAAAAGTAAGATGCAGCATAGAACACGTTGTACTCTGGATTATATTTCAGCAGAAGAAGTCCCAGATGCCGATGAACTCCCGAATGGATGGTCCTGGTGGCAGGATTCCTGTTGGTTCTGTGGTCCAAGAAGAAAATGCAATCCGGGATGTATGTTTCTGGAATAAATCCATAGTGTGAAGTTCCCTGGCTACAGTTTAGCAAAATAAGGAGGAAGCGTATAATGCAGAATTTAAAGCTTGGCAATATTTTTAATACCAGTAAAAAACGTAAAGACGAAATCGCTGAAATACTAAAGACTACCCCAGAAGCGCTTGAAGCGTTCGAGAAAGCTTATAAGGCTGTCGAAGACGCCGACCATGATAAAGACAACCTGTTTGCTATAAACAGCCGGCAGGCGGCTTCTGAGAACCGTACGGGGTACTTCCCTGAGCGTATAGATGAAGAACAGCTTAATAAACTGATCAATTCTATCGTTGATGAGCTCATTGAAATCCCTAAAAGGAACTATCTGACTGATGGAAAAAAACTTATCACAAATGAGGATATTAAAGCCGTTCCGGAATCCTTAAGACCGCAGCTTACAGGAACCTTATACAAGGTAGATATTGACGAGCCAGCTTATATTTCGCTGCTGGAGTTCTATAAAAAAGCTATCACAGAGGAAAACCCAAAGAAAGCTAAGATATTTTACGATCATTTTAGACAGGGACTCGATATTTTAGATCTTGATCCAATTACCTATCAGATCATCGATAGAAACCGTAACAGTATGGGCTACTGGTTTCCGGCTATTTCTGCCGCTGCAAATGCCGAAGGCTTTTTTAAGATCCCAGAGACAAAGATTGTTAAAGTTCCTCTCCCACTGCTGCAGCTTACAAGACAGGACTACATGAGTCTGACTCCTACCACCCTGCAGATCGTAGATAACTGGGCTATGCAAGCATTTGAACTTGATGAAAGCAAAACATACTTCATCAAGACCGGAACCTATTCTTCCAAATTCGATTTTCGTAATGCCAAGGTAACAGGAGCAAAAGAAGTAAGAGAGCTTGGAGAATATTTGCTATTCATTCATTTCCAGGCACTACAGATGGCTTCTCCTTTATCTAAACCTATAATCTACGGGGCATGTACTACTACAGAATGGGTAGTAAGAGAATATATAGAAGATACGGAGAATAATCCCTGTATCTATCATGGGCTTCCACTCCATACGGAATATCGTGTGTTTGTTGATTTCGACACAGATGAGATTTTGGGTATCAATCCATACTGGGATCCGGAAGTTATGAAGACACGCTTTGCTAATGGTTCTGATGCGGACACAAATGATATGAAGCATGACTATATTATATATAGTGCACATGAAGAAACGCTCATGAGAAGATATGAAGAAAATAAAGAAAAAGTGCTAGAGCATATCCAGAATATGCTTCCAGATGTTTCTCTTGATGGCCAGTGGTCTATTGACATTATGCAGAACGGGGATGATTTCTGGATCATTGATATGGCTACAGCGGATACTTCTGCCCTCTCTGGCTGTGTTCCTGCGGGCAAATTGAAAAAATCACCGGAAGACTGGCTTCCAAAGTTAGAACAAGCCAGATAAAGAGGAAGATAACAACACCGCTACCAAAGTTGAAGCAAAAAATGTTCAAAACAAAAATATACTTCTGAACAGAAAACCACAGAGCTAATCCAAAAGGCTGCAAATGTCGTGGAAGACTTTCGAAAAGAAGAAATAGTCAAAAAAATGAGCAGAATCAATGCGTTCTGCTCTATGTGTGTCTAGCGGTAAAATCAGTTTCAGTGCAACTCTAGACAGACACACCAATTTAAACAATAATAAGGAGGAAAGAGATATGATTCAAACATGTGTTAGTATTTTAGCCGGAGCTTTGGCTGGTGTTGCTGTATATAATATTCAAAAACGTACAGACAAAACCCTTCAAACATCCAAAAATCACTCTTCTTTTCAAGATGAACAGGACATAGTTGAAAATAAATCGTCTTGTTCGAGACCGTATTCTGCTGAAGACGTGGCAAAATTTATCATTGATTATGTAAACGTGGAATTAGGTTCTGCCATCAACAACTGGATGTTGAACTGTATCTTGTATTATGTTCAAGGAATCTTCTTAGCAAATGGTTCTGAATGTTTCAAAGAAAATATCTGGACATATACCATTTGTCCTGTCGTGCCATGTGTATATGAATCGTATGTTTATAATGGCTCCATTGGACTTGTTTCATTCGAAAGACGCAAATCCCCTATTTCAAAAGAAGATGGAAAACGTATCGAAGATATTGTTAAGAAAATGTATCGAATCAACGTTCTGAATTTGTCTGATAAGATTCAAGGTCAGGCTGTTTTCGAAAAACACTATGACGCAGAAAAAGTCGACGATAACAATCCTTTTTACGAGATAATCCCAAAGGATGAGTTAAAAGCGTATTTTGCTCAGTTTGTGATTGGAACTCCTCAAGATAACAAGAGCAATATTTTTGATAAGGATTGTTATGAAGTCTATGAGATTTGTGATTATGTTTTGGAGTATATTTCGAAAAAGCATGGAACTATTAACGTTTTTAAATTAAATAGTCTGTTGTATATTATGCAAGCCTCATATCTACATTATTACAATAAGCCTTTGTTTAATGAAGATTTCGAGGCGTGGATGGCTGGTCCAATCCTTCCATCTGTCTGGAAAAAATACAAGAAATTTGGTGGAGGCAGTATCATATCAGGAGACTTTCAATACAATGTCAAAGATGAAGTTATGACGTTTTTAAACGATATTATCGAAATGTTTGGAGAATGTAGCGAATCTAGTTTAAATGATATGCTTGTTTCTCAAAAAGCTTACAAAGATGCTTTTGAGCTTCGAATTCCGAATTGCAGTATCATGCCTGTCATCAAGAACAAGACTATTAAAGCAAGCTTTTCCGAATTTTTAGCAGAAGCTGAACAGTCGAACAAGAATTGACCCGATTATTTCCCAATGCCATTTAGTTAAAAATGGCCAGACTGTTTAGATTGATACATCTAGGAAGTCTTTTTGTTTGCCACCACGATAAAAAGTGCAGCATTTCTGCTACATCGTTGGGCATGTGGTCATAAGTATCAATCGAAACGATAATTAAAGGAGACTGGAGCTTTTGGCTTCAGCTCCCTTTTATTCTGCCGATTTCTGCGAACGGGAAGAATTTCCTTCGCAATCACACCACAGATGTAAGATGGTACTTTCGCCTTTTTGAGATGCTCACGAATGATATGAAAGGCTCGAACAAAATTGAGCTGATATTCATATTTACGATTTCGCTTGGCAATATCGATTCCATTCGTGATACGACTGCAAAACAGGATATATTGGGCTGTATATACAGACCATTTTTTCTTTTTTATTGGGAAACATATAAAGCCTATATCATGTAAGATATTTCGTTATGGGCTTATTAACCAGCCCATTCCTCATCTTCGCAGCCCGTAGTTTGATATTGCCCGCGACAGCTGTTGTCTCACCTTACAATTAAGTGATTGCGACAAATACATATTATATAGGTTTTAGCGCAGGTGGAATCCTCTTTGGCAGGTTGTTGTTGCGAAAGCTGGAAGGTTCGATAGAGCGCCCTGATGCTGCGGAGACAGATCGACGCGGTAGATTATTGCTGCAGAAATAGGTAATACGATATGTTGAGCTTTAAATGTAGACCGCTTTATTTTTTTTGGGCTTTTGCTGCGGTTTATACTGTATGATGAAATCGTGGGTTTTATATCTAGCCCATTCTACTTGTAAATATTGGGTTTTATATACAGTCCATATTTTTGTTTTGGGCTTCTGCTCAAGGCGAGTATGTTGGGCTTTATATGTAGACCACCTCTTCTCTTTTTTTTATTTTAGAGCTTCATTTATAGACCATATTACGCATGTTTATTAGGTTCTTGGGGGATATTTGTAACCCATTCCCCTATTTCTGCTACATAGGTGCTTTT
>ERZ1673741.2249-NODE-2249-length-14053-cov-5.401343_pt1 | contig 14053 bp, 11 predicted proteins | sample MGYA00580209_ERZ1673741 | MGnify/ENA primary metagenome ERZ1673741 (study PRJEB41218, sample SAMN15661754) | gut metagenome | host: Homo sapiens | place: Canada: London | collected 2015-08-20/2019-03-30 | study: EMG produced TPA metagenomics assembly of... | reverse complement strand
AAATGTTCCTCCCGATGAATGATTATTATTTAAGTAATGATCTGTATAATGCTTCAATATCTTCAACTGAAGTATCTCTTGGGTTACCAGGACGGCAAGCATCAGCATATGCATCCTTAGCTAACTGAGGAATATCTTCTTCCTTAACAACACCCTTAAGAGTCATTTCGATACCAACATCTTCACCTAACTTCTTAACAGCATCTACAGCAGCTTTACGGTATTCTTCCTGAGTCATACCATCTACACCTTCAACACCCATTGCCTTAGCGATGTCTTTATACTTTTCACCAGTATATTCAGCATTGTATTCCATAGTTGTTGGAAGTAAGATTGCACAAGCTTTACCATGAGGCATATCATAGTAAGCACTTAATGTATGAGCCATAGAATGGTCAACACCTAAACCTACGTTAGAGAATCCCATACCAGCAACATACTGACCTAAAGCCATACCTTCGCGTCCTTCAGCAGTGTTTTCAACAGCACCTCTTAATGAACGAGCGATGATTTCGATAGCTTTAATATGGAACATATCTGAAAGTTCCCAAGCACCTTTAGTAATATAACCTTCAATAGCATGAGTTAAAGCATCCATACCTGTAGCAGCAGTTAATCCTTTTGGCATTGAAGACATCATGTCTGGGTCAACAACAGCAACTACTGGAATATCATGACTATCTACACATACGAATTTACGTTTCTTTTCAACATCAGTGATTACATAGTTGATTGTAACTTCAGCAGCAGTACCTGCAGTAGTAGGAACAGCGATGATTGGAGCACAAGGATTCTTAGTTGGTGCAACACCTTCTAATGAACGTACATCAGCAAATTCAGGGTTTGTAATGATGATACCGATTGCTTTAGATGTATCCATTGAAGATCCACCACCGATAGCTACGATACAGTCAGCGCCTGCTTCTTTGAATGCAGCAACACCAGTCTGTACGTTTTCGATAGTTGGGTTTGGTTTAATGTTGCTGTAAAGAGCATATTCAATACCAGCTTCATCTAATAAATCAGTTACTTTCTTAGTAACACCAAACTTTACTAAATCAGGGTCAGAAGCAACAAATACTTTCTTAAATCCTCTTGCTTTAATTTCTTCTGGAACAGCTTTAATAGCACCTGCTCCATGATAACTTGTTTCATTTAACATGAACTTATACATGATTATCAATCTCCTTTTAATTAACTTTTCTGAACTCATGTTAACACTGTAAGTGTTATCATTCAAGTGACAGATAAGTAGATTTGTCACTTTGTGAATAATTTTACAAAAACTTGTTAAAAAAAAGACAATCGATTTCTCAATTGTCATTTCATTCCCTAAATATTCAATTTTACTTACGCTTACTTTAATTGACAGATTATTCAGTAACTTTCTTTTTTGTAGCTAATACAACAGCAGCTAAAGCACTGACTACTAATAATGAAGCATATAATGCAACATTCATAGTATCACCAGTCTTTGGTGCTTCTTTCTTAGTAGTAGTTGTAGTTGTTGTACCTTTGTTTCCTGCAGGTTTTGTAGGTGTAGTAGGCTTAGCTGGTGTAGTAGGTTTAGCTGGTGTAGTAGGAGTTACAGTTGGTGCTGGAGCCTTTACTGAAGTTTCTACATACATAGACTTATATTTATCCTGACCGTTTAATTCGAATGCAAATGCAAATTCAATTTTAGAATACTTTGTCCAATCTACTGAAATCTGTTTTGTAAAAGTATCATCCCAAGTTGTTGCATTTTTTAATGCATCGTTAGTAAATGTGACCTTACCTTTACCTTCTTCATTTACTTCTACCTTAGATGGAACGCTGATAATAGGCATTGCTGCGTCATCTGCGCCATAAACATACATTTCCTGAGGATAAACTGCTCCACCTTTAGCATCTACTTCAAAGACAATATCACTATCCCCTGTCCATTTAGGTGTAAGTAAAGTGATTTCTGGTTCATAAGCTGCAGGTGTAGTTGTAGTTTCAGTAACAGCTGGAGTTTCTCCAGTGACTACTGCATCTTCTGCAAATACTGCTGTAGTGGATAATGCTGATACTGATAAAACACAAGCCACTAACATAGTCATCAATTTTTTGTTCATAATCGTTTTCTCCTTATTTGATTTGTCCCAAAAAGAAGTCTTTTCAACTTTTCTAATAATGCAAAAAAGGCATAGAATATCTATTAAAAATAAATAATCCATGTCGATACACTATAAGTTTGTCAAAAAGATCAAAGTGTCCCTTCATATGTATTTCTTCTGTCCATTATAAGCGTAAAAATGTTTATACATAATTGTCTACCCTTCTTATAGATTACTTATGTAATCCTTTTCAAGACTTGTATTATTATACTATTTTATTTCAATAGAATTTGAAAAGCAGCATAAAAGAACAGTATTTAGAACGAATGTTGTATTATGCAAAAAAAAGAGATCTTATTTCAGATCTCGTAACAGTTCATCTAACTTTGGTGGTAATGCTTCTATCAGCATATCAGCTAATTCTTCAGGTTTCAGCTTATATCCCCCTGTTGCCCAATCTACAGTCATAGTAATAGACCCATGACAATACATTTCCAATAAGAATTCAATATCTGATGGGATATTATTACCTAGCTTTCTCTTAATAATATTCTGATAGAAAGTGAGAATACAGTTATAATCATAGTTTTCTACATTATTATAATCTTTAGATTTAAATGCTTCTTTAAAGAATACTCTATCATGATAAATAAATTCAAATTTCTTAGTAAGCCCTTCTCTTAAAGTTTCACTATTGCCAATCTGTAAGAAAGACTTATCCGCTAATACTTCAAAATACCAGTTCACAAGATCATATTTATCGCGAAAATAACGATAAAATGTCTGTCTAGTCTTACCGCTCATCTCCACAATATCAGTCACTGTGATCTTATCAAGAGACTGATGATTCATCAATTGTTTGATGCATTCTGCAAATACATATCGTGTATCTCCCAAGATTCTCACCACCTTTTTAACATTATAACAAACCTATCTCTAAAAATAAAGAAGACAACCCCCATAGAGGTTGTCTCTTAATGATTAAAGTTCGATATCACAAAGTTCTGAAGCTAAACCAATGTATGAAGAAGGTGTCATATCTAATAAAGTCTGACGATCTTCATCGCTTAACTGTTCTAGGCTCTTTGCGAATGCCTGAATATCTTCCTGAGAAATATTCTTACCACGAGTTAAGGCCTTAAGTGTATCATAAGCATCTGGTACACCATATTTTCTTAACATTGTCTGAATAGGTTCTGCAAGAACTTCCCATTTTTCATTTAAATCTTTTGCAAGCTTTTCTTTATTTACAACACACTTAGCTAAACCGCCAGTTGTTTCAGAAATAGCCTGTAATGAATATCCGAAGCATAATCCTAAGTTACGCTGACTTGAAGAGTCTGATAAGTCTCTCTGCATTCTTGACTTAGGAAGTTTGTTAGATAATGCAACACATAGATTATTTGATAAATCAATGTTTGCTTCAGAGTTTTCAAAACGGATTGGGTTAACCTTATGAGGCATAGTTGAAGAACCAACTTCACCCTTAACAGGAATCTGTTTAAAGTATTCCATTGAGATATATAACCACATATCTACATCTAAGTCAGCCAATATATTGTTGAAATGACGGATACCATCTAAGATATGACAAGTATAGTCATGAGATTCAATCTGAGTAGTTAATGGATTGAATGTAAGTCCTAAATAGTCTTCTACGAATTCCTTATTTAATGTAGGCCAGTCTTCATTAGGGAAGGCTGTTAAGATAGCACTGTAGTTACCAGTTGCCCCATTGAATTTTGCTTTAATCTTGATATTTTCAACGTTTTCAATACTAGAAAAGAAACGATAAGCATAGACTTTGAATTCTTTACCAATAGTTGTAGGTGTAGCAGGCTGTCCATGAGTATGTGCAAGCATTGCATCATCCTTATGATCTACTGCTAATTTATTGATCATTGAAGCAAATTCTTTAGCTGCAGGTAACCAAACATCCTTTAAGCCATGTTTAATCATACATGCATATGATGTATTGTTGATATCTTCAGAAGTACATCCGATGTGTACATAGCTTTCTAAATGTTCATAACCTAAAGCTTTAAGCTTTTCATCAATGAAATATTCTACTGCCTTAACATCATGTCTTGTAACAGATTCGATTTCTTTAATTCTCTTGAAAGAATCAAAGTTGAAATCCTTAGAAATCGCAAGAATATCATCTACCTTGTTAGGATCAACCTTGTCTAAAGTTTCTGTATGAAGGTGATCCAACTGGAACTTCAACCACTGGATTTCTACAAACACTCTATACTTAACAAGTGCATATTCACTGAAATAATCAGCTAACTGATCTTTAATCTTGCCATAACGTCCATCTAGAGGACAGAGTGTCATACTTTCAAATTCTAATTTATCCATTCGTTATTCTCCTTTAAAATACTTCACGCCGGCTTCAAATAACTTCTGATCCATTTCACCGTAGATGTTAAGGTCTCTGTTTTCACCCTGACGTTCAGAATGACCCATCTTACCTAATACTCTACCATCTTCAGAAACGATACCTTCAATACCATACATAGAACCATTAGGGTTATATGGAGATTCCATAGTCACATTTCCATTTGGATCAACATACTGGAATGCTACCTGACCATTATCAATTAACTGATCAAGCACTTCCTGAGGTGCAACGAAACGTCCTTCACCATGAGAAATAGGGATAATATGTTCGTCACCTAACTCCACATTAGCAAGCCATGGAGACTTCACGCTAGATACTCTTGTAGTCACCATCTGAGATAAGTGGCGTCCAATTGTATTGAATGTTAGAGTAGGATCATCTTTGCTCATATCCTTAATATGTCCATGAGGAAGTAAACCAAGTTTTACCAATGCCTGGAATCCATTACAGATACCAATCATTAAGCCTTCACGATTGTCTAATAAATCATCGATTGCAGCCTTTAATCTTGGGTTACGTAATACAGTTGCAATGAACTTACCTGAACCTTCAGGTTCATCACCAGCTGAGAAACCACCTGGTAGCATCATGAGCTGTGCATTATGGATTGCTTCTTCTAATTCATCAACAGACTTCTTAATATCTTCTTCTGTCTTATTTCTAATAAGAACAAGCTGAACCTTTGCACCTGCTTTTTCAAATGCACGTTTAGAATCAAATTCACAGTTAGTTCCTGGGAATACAGGAATAACAACATTGACTTCATCATACTTCTTAGAAGCAAACATCTTGCCTCTTTCATTGCAGTCACCAGTACGTACTTCTGTAGTAGGTGCTTTTGCTGTAGTAGGATATACAGATTCTAATGGTGCGCAGTTGATTTCATATGCATCATCAAGTGTCACTTTCTCACCCTTATATGATACAGCCTTTTCTTCATTTGTAGAAGCAATAATACGAACATTTTCATATCCTGCAACAACTTCTGCGTTGTCTACTTCTACAATGATGTGTCCAAAGTTCTTTTCAACTAAGTCATTAAGTGTTAAAGCATCATCGAATGCGACACCAATTTCATTACCAAATGCCATCTTATAAACAGCTTCAACTAAACCACCATCTTTAACTGTATAAGCTGAATAAGCCTTTCCAGACTGAATCAATGCTTCTACAGCATCAAACTGTTTTCTTAAAGCTTCAAAGTCAAATACATGGAATTCATCCTTTGGAAGCATGAATTCGACTAATACATGTCCTGCTTCTTTTAATTCAGGAGTGATGACTTTATGTACATCTCCACCAGTAATTGCGAATGATACTAAAGTTGGAGGAACATCTAAGTCTTCAAATGAACCTGACATAGAATCCTTACCACCAATTGAAGGTAATAATAATTCTTCCTGAGCACGATAAGCGCCAAGTAATGCAGTAAATGGTTTACCCCATCTCTTAGGATCATTCAATAGCTTTTCAAAGAATTCCTGGAATGAGAAACGGATTGTATGCCATGTACCACCCATTGCGATGATCTTTGCTACAGATTCTACAACTGCATTGATTGCACCATGATATGGTGACCATTCAGAAATAAGTGGGCTATAACCATAACTCATTAATGAACATGTAGTAGTTTCTTTTCCTAATACTGGAATTAATGCAGCCATACCTTCAGTTTCTGTACGGTAAGTCTTACCACCAAATGGTGAAAGAACAGTACCATTACCGATAGAAGAGTCAAAACGTTCTACTAAGCCCTTCTGAGAAGCTGTAGATAAACGTGATAATACTTCTTTAGTTGTTTCAGTAAAGTTTTCTTTTGCTTCTGGATTGAATGGTGCCTTATCAAAATCAGGTAATTCTACATGGATATCCTGATAACGTTTAGCTCCTGCTTCATCTAGGAAGTCTCTAGAGATATCTACAATAGTATCTCCCATATATTTCATAGTTAAACGGTTCTTATCTGTAACTGTTGCCACCTGTACGACTTCAAGGTTTTCATCATGAGCAGCCTTGATACAGAAGTCTTTATCACATTCATTGATGACAATAGCCATACGTTCCTGTGATTCACTAATTGCAAGTTCAGTACCATTTAAACCTTCATATTTCTTTAATACTGCATCTAAGTTAATATCAAGACCAGGTGCTAATTCACCAACTGCAACGCTGACACCTCCAGCACCAAAGTCATTACATCTTACAATCTTCTTAGAGAATTCTTTATTTCTAAACAATCTCTGAATCTTTCTTTCTTCAACTGGGTTACCTTTCTGTACTTCAGCACCAGCAGTTTCAGTTGTCTTTAATTCATGTTTCTTAGAAGAACCAGTGGCACCACCAATACCATCACGACCAGTACGTCCACCAATTAATAAGACAATCTGTCCATTTTCAGGAATTAATCTCTTAACCTGTTCTTCTGGTGCAGCTGCAACTACAGCACCTAATTCCATTCTCTTAGCAACATAACCCTGATCATATACTTCATGTACAAAACCAGTCGTTAAACCAATCTGGTTACCATAAGAAGAGAAACCATGAGCGGCTTCTTCACAGATCTTTCTCTGTGGTAATTTACCAGGAAGTGTATCTTCTAATTTCTGACGAGGATCACCTGCACCAGTAATACGCATTGACTGGTAAACATAAGCACGGCCTGATAATGGGTCACGGATTGCACCACCTAAACATGTAGCAGCACCACCAAATGGTTCAATTTCAGTTGGATGGTTATGTGTTTCATTCTTAAACATTAATAACCAATCTTCATCACCATCAGTTGTATGAACTTTTAAACGAACTGAGCAGGCATTGATTTCTTCAGATACTTCCATATCATCCAAATAGCCACGTTTTCTCAGTTCTTTCATAGAAATAGTTGCAAGATCCATTAAAGTAAGTGGTCTCTTTGTATCTACACCATAAACAACATGACGGCTTGCTTTATATTTTTCTACATCTTTTTCTAAGATTTCTTTAAATGCACCACTTGCGATATCAATATCAGTAATAACTGTCGCAAATGTAGTATGACGACAATGGTCTGACCAGTAAGTATCTAATACTCTGATTTCAGTTTCTGTAGGATCTCTCTTTTCTACATCTCTGAAATAGTTCTGAGTCACTTTTAAGTCATCGAAGTTCATAGCAAGACTCATCTTTTCAAGTAATGCTTCAACTTCTTCATCAGTGAAACCAATAAATCCTTCAATCACTGGAACCTTCTTGATTTCAACAACAGCATCATTCAAATCTGCTGGCTTTTCTAAAGACGCTTCTCTAGAATCAACAGGGTTAATTAAATAATGTTTAATTGCTGGTAATTCATCACTAGAAACACCTTCAATCACAATAAGCTTTGCACATTTAACCTTAACGCCTTTTTCACCAGTTAATAACTGGAAGCACTGTTCACAGGCATCAGCTCTAGCATCATACTGTCCTGGAAGATATTCAATCGCAAAACTTACAGCTCCTTCTGGAATTGCATATTCTTCACGATATACTTCATCTACCATTGGCTCAGAAAGAATAGTAGGAATACCTTCTTCTAATACTTCTTCAGTAATACCCTGAAGATCATAACGGTTGACAACTGTTAAGTTAGAAATGTCAGTTAAACCAAGTCTTGTCATCAAATCATGTTTGATAGAATCTGCTTCAACCGCATTTTCTTTTCTTTTTTCTACATAAACGCGATAAACTTTAGCCATGTTATCCTCCTAATGTAAGCCAATATCTTTACGCATATACATGCCATCAAAATGAATGTTTTCAATTGCATCATAGACTTTCTTTCTTGTTTCTTCAAGATCATGTCCTAATGCACAAACATTTAATACACGTCCACCATTTGTGACGATTTCATTGTTTTCATTACGTTTAGTACCTGCATGGAAGACAACGATATCTTCTGGAAGATGATCTAAACCAGTAATGACTTTACCCTTTTCATAAGATCCAGGATAGCCTCCACTTGCAAGAACAACACATGTTGCCTGTTCATCTTTCCACTTAACATCTACATCTTTTAATGTATTTGTAGCACATCCATACATCACTTCATATAAATCACTTTCAAGTCTCATTAAGATAACCTGAGTTTCAGGATCACCAAAACGAACATTGAATTCTAATACCTTTACATCCTGATCCTTGATCATTAATCCAATAAAGACAACCCCACGATAATCCATATGATCTTCATGTAAGCCTTTCATGAATGGGTCAAGAATCTTTTCTTTGAAAGTCCCTTCCATACCTTCAGGTAAAAATGGGTTAGGTGATACAGTACCCATACCACCAGTATTTGGACCTTCATTATTATCATAAATCTGTTTATGGTCTTTTGCAGATACCATAGGTACGATTGTATCATGGTCTACAAAACATAGTAGAGAACATTCAAAACCAGTTAAGAATTCTTCTAAAACAACCTTCTTACCAGCTTCACCAAAAGCACTGCCATCAAGCATCACTTTAAGTTCTTCTTTAGCCTGCTGCTTTGTCTCACAGATGACTACACCTTTACCTGCTGCAAGACCATCAGCCTTAACAACAACAGGAAGATCAAAAGCATCTAATGCTTTAATAGCTGATTCGTAATCAGTCACTTCTTCATACTTTGCAGTAGGAATATTGTGCTTTTTCATGAAATCCTTAGAGAAGGCTTTAGAACCTTCAAGAATAGCTGATTCTTTTCTAGGACCAAATACTTTGTGTCCTCTTTCTTCTAAATAGTCAGCAAGTCCCATACATAATGGTACTTCAGGACCAATAACAGTTAAATCAATACCCTTTTCTTCAACAGTCTTTAAGATAAAAGGCATATCTTCTACACTACCTGGAATACATACAGCATCCATACCAGGATTACCAGGAATAGCATATAATTCAGTAACATGTTTACTCTGTTTTAATTTCCAGGCAATTGCATGTTCTCTTCCACCACTACCAATAACAAGAACCTTCATAGAACGCCTCCTTAGTGTCTAAAATGTCTATAACCATTGAATACCATTGTCATATCATGTTCATCACAATAGTCAATAGATTCCTGATCACGAATTGATCCACCAGGCTGTACAATAGCCTTAATACCTGCTTCATCAGCCACCTGTGCACAATCACTAAATGGGAAGAAAGCATCACTTGCTAATACAGCACCATGGAAATCCTTATCAGGATTATTATGAATTGCATTTTCTAATGCCCAGATACGTGAAGTCTGTCCTCCACCAACAGCTAAAGTACATCCGTCTTTCACTAGTACAATCGCATTAGACTTAACATATTTAACAACCTTTAAACCAAATTCCATATCAGATAATTCAGCTTCTGTTGGCTGCTTTTTAGTCACTACTTTCATTTCATCAATAAGCTTAGTATTTAATTCCTGAACAAGTGCTTTACCTTCAAGATACTTAATATCATACTTAGCATCACGTGCATCAAGATTCTTAAGCTTTAATAAACGTAAGTTCTTCTTCTTTTCTAATACTTCTAAAGCATCATCATCAAAATCAGGTGCTGCAATGATTTCTAAGAAAGTCTTCTTCATTTCTAAAGCAGTTTCCTTATCAATTTTATAGTTTACAGCGATGATTCCACCAAAGATAGAAGTTGGATCACCTTCATAAGCACGCTTATAAGATTCATAACCAGTCTTACCAATAGCCACTCCACAAGGTGTTGAATGCTTAATTGCAACAGTCACTAACTGATCCCCAAATTCTCTTACGCAGGCAACTGCACCATATAAGTCATTCACGTTATTAAAAGAAATTTCTTTACCATGTAACTGTTCATAATCTAATAAAGAATGCTGAACATATGGATCAACATAAGCATTTGCACTCTGTTGAGAGTTTTCACCATAACGTAAATGATCTGTCTTCTTTAATGAAATATTTAAGATATCAGGGAATTCATCATGGACCTGATCAGCGAAATAACGAGAAATCATTGCATCATAGCTGCCTGTTAAGCTATAAGCCTTATAAGCAAGATTCATTCTGAATTCAAAATCAGTCTTATCTTCTCTAATAGCTTCTAATACAGCATCATAATCTTTTGGATCAGTAACAATCAATACATCCTTGAAGTTCTTAGCAGCAGAACGGATCATTGAAGGTCCACCGATATCAATGTTTTCAATCATTTCAGCCATTGGCTTACCAGCCTTCAGCGCTTTTTCAAACTCATAGAGATTACAACAAACAAGATCAATAGGTGTAATACCCATTTCTTCTACAGTCTTGACATGTTCTTCTACATCTCTTCTAAATAGAATACCACCATGTACTTTTGGATGAAGTGTCTTAACTCTTCCATCAAGAATTTCAGGGAAACCTGTCACATCATCAATTTCAATAGCTTTTACACCTGCTTCTAATAGCTTCTTATATGTTCCACCAGTAGAAACAACTTCAAATCCTAATTCTTCAAGACCTTTCGCAAATTCAACAATACCTTCTTTATTTGTAACTGATACTAACGCTCTTTTCAACTGATCTTCACCCTTTCATTTTCTACAGAAACACGTCCTTCACAATATAAAGCAACAGCTTCTGGTAAGATTTCATGTTCGATTTCTAAGACACGTGCCTGAATATCTTCAGGAGTCTCTAAGTCTGAAATATCAACCGCTCTTTGTAAGATGATTGGCCCACCATCCACTTCTCCAGTAACGAAATGAACAGTTGCACCTGATACCTTCACACCTCTTTTAAACACCGCTTCATGGACATGCATTCCATAGAATCCAGGACCACAGAAAGATGGAATAAGTGAGGGATGAATATTAATAATACGATTCTTATATTGTTCAATCAGCTTATCTCCAACAATAGCAAGATAACCTGCTAATACAACAACATCAATCTTTTCTTCTTCAAATCTCTTTAAAATCTCATCTTCATCCTTGATCCATTCTGCCTGAATACCATGAAGACGGGCTCTTTCTAAACCATAAGCCTTCTTACGGTTAGAAATAACCAGACGGATCTGTCCATTGATTTTTCCGGCTTCACACGCATCGATGATGGACTGAAGATCAGTTCCACCACCAGATACGCATACAGCTATGTTTAGCATAATTCTGCTCCCTTTTCACCTTCAGCAATATAACCTACTTCATAGCTTTCATAGCCAGCAGCATTAATTGCTTCGATAGTCTTTTCAACATCTGCAGGATCAACAGCAAGAACCATACCTAATCCCATGTTGAATGTGTTGTACATCATCTTTTCTTCAACGTTTCCTGCTTTTGCAATTAAGCCAAAGATAGGAGGTACTTTATAGCTGTCCTTCTTAACGACAGCCTTTACACCATCAGGTAACATTCTAGGAAGGTTTTCATAGAATCCTCCACCAGTAATATGGCTGCATCCCTTAACCTTGATACCAGCATTCTTTACGCTCTTTAATGCTTTTACATAAATCTTAGTAGGAGCAATTAATGCTTCACCTAAAGTAGTACCTAATTCATCATAATAAGTATCTAAAGATTCTTTAGTCATTTCAAATACGCTACGTACTAAAGAGAATCCATTACTATGTACGCCAGTAGATGCAATACCAACTAAAGCATCACCAGGCTTGATTGTAGAACCATCAATAATATCCTTCTTATCTACAACACCTACTGCAAAACCAGCTAAATCATAATCATCAACAGGCATTAAACCTGGATGTTCTGCAGTTTCACCACCAACAAGGGCACATTCAGACTGAATACATCCTTCAGCAACACCCTTAACGATAGTTGCAATCTTTTCAGGATAATTCTTACCACATGCAATGTAATCAAGGAAGAATAGAGGTTCTCCACCTGAACAAGCAATATCATTCACACACATTGCGACTGCATCAATACCAATTGTATCGTGTTTATCCATTACAAAAGCAAGTTTTACCTTTGTACCACAGCCATCAGTACCAGATAAAAGAACTGGTTCTTCCATATCCTTGATCTTGCTTAAATCAAAAGCACCAGCAAAACCACCAATACCACCAAGTACTTCTGGTCTCATAGTCGCTTTAACATGCTTCTTCATTAATTCTACTGACTTATAACCTGCTTCAATGTCTACTCCAGCTTTTTTATAATCCATGTTTCTTCATCCTTTTATCTATTATTTTTCCATTCTTGCAAGAACTGCTTTATAAGTTTCAATTAAGTCACCGATATCCTGTCTGAATACGTCTTTGTCATACTTCTTGTTAGTATCTACATCCCATAAACGGCAAGAATCTGGTGAAATTTCATCCGCTAATACGATTTCGCCTTCTTTTGTCTTACCAAATTCGATTTTGAAATCTACAAGCTTTAAGTTTAATCTTAAGAAGAAAGCTTTAAGTAATTCGTTGATCTTTAATGTTTCAGATTTGATAGTGTTATATTCATCTCTAGTGCAAAGACCTAAAGCTACAGCATGGTCTTCATTGATTAATGGATCACCATATTCATCATTCTTATAACTAATTTCAAAAATTGGTTCTGCTAAAACAACACCTTCCTTAGCACCAAGTCTCTTACAGAAAGAACCTGTTGTAATATTACGTACAATAACTTCTAGTGGGAAGATTTCTACTTTCTTAACTAAATCATCAGTATCATTTAACTTTTCAATCATATGAGTCTTGATACCAGCTTCTTCTAACATATCAAAGATAATACCTGAAATAGTGTGGTTTAATACACCCTTACCAGCAAACTGATCATGTTTTACACCATTACCTGCAGTTGCATCATCTTTATAATGCATTAAGATAACATCTTCGTTATCAGTTGCAAAAATTTCCTTAGCTTTTCCTTCGTACATTAATTCTTTCTTTTCCATTGTTGTTTTCTCCTCTTATCTGTATTTTTCTGAAATTTCGTTATTTGTATCTAAGCAGGCTTTTTCCATAGCCTGACGGTTGTTCTTTAATTTTTCACTTAATTCTGGATATTTGATTGCCATGATTTCAAGTGCTAACCAGGCAGCATTCTTAGCACCATCAATTGCAACTGTTGCAACTGGGATACCAGAAGGCATCTGGACAATTGATAATAAGGCATCCATTCCATCTAAACTTGCACCTTTAATTGGAATACCAATAACTGGTAACACTGTCATAGAAGCAACGACACCAGGTAAGGCAGCAGCCATACCAGCAGCTGTTAAAATAACATCTGTTCCATTGTTGTTGCATTCCTCTACAAATTCACTCAATGCACGATGTGCACGGTGTGCAGATAAAGCACGTACTTCAACATCTACGCCATATTCTTTTAATATAGCAATTCCTTTTTCTACCTTTGCTTCATCAGAGGCAGAACCCATAATTACTGCAGCTTTCATTTCAGTCCTCCATTATTTTCATTATGACTTTCATGATCTAGGTGCTCAGAGGCCTTTCACCTAAACTTGACCTCAATTATTAGAATAAACCGGTAATCTTACCTTCTTCATCAATGTCCATATTATTAGCAGCTGGTACTTTTGGTAAACCTGGCATACGCATAATATTTCCAGAAATAGCAACTAAGAATCCAGAACCAGTATTTGGAATCAAGTCA